>Ga0209828_1002225_pt1 | contig 16299 bp, 10 predicted proteins | sample MaitaG_FD_187429 | JGI IMG/M metagenome (GOLD analysis project Ga0209828, IMG submission 187429) | Marine algal microbial communities from Maine, USA - Maine_Asex2 metaG (SPAdes) (version 2) | ecosystem: Host-associated > Algae > Red algae > Unclassified | place: Maine, USA | collected 2015-01-05 | reverse complement strand
CATCACCATCGTCGACACGACCGCGCCGACCTTCACCGTTCCGGCTGCTGTCACCATCGAATGTGACGCCTCCTCGGACCCGGACAACACCGGCGAAATCTTGGTGAAAGCCGATAACTGCGATACTGATCCGGCGGTCACTTCCACCGACATGGTCACACCCGGCAGTTGCGTTGGGCAGGCCACCATCACGCGCACCTGGACCGTCACCGACGCCTGCGGCAACGCGAGTTCGCAGACCCAGACGATCAGCGTGGTCGACACCACCCCGCCGGTCATCACCTGCCCCGCCTCGGCCTCGGTCGAAGGCAGCCCGAGCAACTGTGGTTGGCGCTTGCCCGCCCTGGTTGCGCCCGTGACCGACAATTGCAGCGCCGACGGCGACCTCACCGTCACCCAGAACCCGCCCGCCGGCACCGCCTTGTTCGGACCCGGTTCGAGCGCGGTGGTCATCACCGCCACCGACGCCTGCGGCAACGAGAGCGTCTGCACGGTCGAGATCACCATCCTCTGCCCGATCCTCGGACTCGCCAAATCCGCCAGCAGCACCGTCAACAACGGCGACGGCAGCTATGATGTCACCTACTTGTTCACGGTCGAGAACCTCGGCAATTTGGTCATGAGCGACCTCGAACTGTTCGACGACATCGTCGGTCAATTCGCCGGCTTCTCGCCGACCGGCTTCACCGCCATCGACGGCAGCCTCCCCGCCAACCCCGCCTGGGATGGCACCGCCGCCAGCAACATTCTCGAACCCGGCCAGAGCATCGCCGTCGGCGCAACCGAAACCGTCTCCGCGAAGTTCACCGTGAGTCCGACCACCAACAGCGTCAACAACACCGCCACGATCGGCGGCACCACGCCCGGCGGCCAGAAAGTCATCGACGATTCCACCGACGGCATCGATCCCGATCCGGACGGCAGTGGCACACCGGAAGAGATGACCCCGACCCCGACGCCGTTCCCTGAGAACCCGCGCATCGGTCTGGCCAAAGCCACTGAAAACGTCGTCAACAACGGCGACGGCACCTATCGGGTGACCTACCGTTTCACCGTCGGCAATTACGGCGACGTGCCGCTCAACAACATTGAGATTACCGACGACATCCTCGGCCAGTTCGGCGCCTACAGTCCGACGGGGTTCGCCACAGCAAACGGCAGCCTGCCCGCCAACCCGAACTGGGATGGCAGCGCCATCAGCAACATTCTCGCGCCGGGACAGTCCCTTGCCGTCGGCGCCCGCGGCGACGTACTGGCCTCGTTCACGATCACCCCCGGCGGCCAGGCCAGCCTCGACAACATCGCCAACGCCAGCGGGTCCAGTCCGCAGGGAACGCCCGTCACCGACCAGTCCACCGACGGCGTCGACCCCGATCCAGACGGCAACAACAACCCGGAAGAGATGGTGCCGACCCCCACGCCCTTCCCCGAGAACCCGCGCATCGGCCTCGCAAAACAGACCGAACGCGTCACCAACAACGGCGACGGCAGCTTCACCGTCCGCTACCGCTTCACCGTAGGCAACTACGGCGACGTGGCACTCCGCGACATCGAAATCCTCGATGATATCCTCACCCAGTTCGCCGGCTTGGAGCCGAGTCTCTTCCGCACCTTCCCCGGTAGCCTCGCCGCGAACCCGGCTTGGGACGGCACCGCCAACAGCAACATTCTCGCGCCGGGACAGACTCTGGCGGTCGGCCAGCGCGGGGACGTGTTTGCCGAGTTCACAGTGCTGCCGAAAGGCACGGCGATGGTACAAAATATCGCCACCGCGAGTGGCATCAGTCCGCAGGGAACACGCGTCACGGACCAGTCCACCGACGGCGTCGATCCCGACCCCGACGGCAACAACAATCCCGAAGAGATGGTGCCGACCCCGACACCCTTCATCGAAAATCCACGCATCGGTCTGGCCAAGTCGCTGACCACGCTCGAAGAACAAGCCGACGGCCGCTACCTGATCGAGTTCCTGTTCACCGTCGGCAACTACGGCGACGTGTTCCTGCAACCGGTCGCCATCACCGACGACATCGTCACGCTCTACGCCGACTGGTCGCCGACCGATTTCGAGGCCTTCTCCGGAACGCTGCCGGCCAGCAACGCCTACGACGGCCGCGGCACCTCCAACATCCTCGCCCCGAACCTGCGCCTGATGGCCGGCGAGTCCGGCACCGTCGGCATCCGCTTCCTCGCCACCCCGGCGGTGAACTACAACCTCGAGAACACGGCCGTCGCCATCGGCACCTCCCCGCAAGGCACCCCCGTGCGCGACGTGTCCATGGACGGACTCGATCCCGACCCCGACGGCAACAACGTTCCGAACGAAGAAATGCCGACGCCGACGCCTATCGCGGTGGCCGACCTCTCCCTCGCCAAGACCGTCTCCCCGGCGACTCCGTTTGTCGGCGACACCATCACCTACACGATCGTGGTGCGCAACGACGGACCGGACGATGCCACCGGCGTCACCGTCGAAGACGTGCTTCCGGCCGGTCTAACCTACGTGTCCGACTCGGGTAACGGCAGCTACGCCAACGGAATCTGGAACGTCGGGAGCGTCCCGGAAAACACCGCGCGCCAACTCGACATCCAAGTCGTCATCACCACCGCGGACCCGGTCGTCAACACCGCGCAAGTCGCAAGTTCGGACCAGCTCGACCCCGATTCCGTTCCGGGCAACGACAACCCCAATGAAGACGATCAAGATTCGGTCACGATCACCGCGATCCCGATGACCAGTATCAGCGGCATCATCTGGGAAGATTTGGATGGCGACTCGATGCCGGGCGAGGAACTCAGCATCTTCGGGCTCGAACAAGTTCGGGTCGACTTGCTGCGCGCCGAACCGGATGGATCGGTGACCGAGTTCTCCTTCGCCGCCACGGTGATCAACGGCCGTTACGAAATCGGCGGCGTGCCGCCTGGCGACTATGAAGTGGTGGTCCGTCGCGACGACGTGCCGGCAACCATCCGCGACCGAAACACCACCCCGATCATGTATGAAATCTCCGTGTTCTCGGCCGAAGTCACCGACATCAACTTCGGCTTCCAGCCGGAACCGACCGCCATCGAACTCGAGTGGATGCGCGCCTTCGTGGTGGCCGACGGCGTCGAGATCGCCTGGCAGACCGCCTGGGAAGACAACACCCTTGGCTTCTTCGTCCACCGGGTCAGCGCCGACGGCGACCTCGAACGCGTCGGCGACGTGATCACCATCGCCAAAGGCAACGGAGAATACCGCTTGCTCGACCCCGACGCCGACGGCGGACGTTACGTGCTCGAAGAACTCACCAATGACTTGCAGAGCGATTTCCAAGACACCGTCGCCTACGCCGAACTTGGCGCCTCGCCGGTAGAAGGCGAGACATTGATGATGCTCGCCGAGGACGGCGTGGCCGACTTTGTCGCCCCGCAGGACCCCGACAATCTGATGGTCATCGGCTTCCAGAACAAAGCCCGCGTGCTCGATGTCACCGATCCTGACGCCCCCCGTCTACTCATGGGTGAACACCTCGCAAAGGCCGACGACAACGGCGTGTTCTTCGAAAACCCAGCCGGCGCGGACGTGTTCATCCACGGGGAGATGCAGGAAGCGGCCGAAGACCGTGCAGCGCGCGGCGTGCCGCATGGCACCACCCGACCCGATCTCCTCGGAAAATAATCTCATCCAAAAAAGGCAAATCGTGTGGACTGCTCCTCCGCACGTAAGCGCGCCCGGTTCGCCGGGCGCGTTTTTTTTCGCCCAAAAAACGAACGCCGAACCACTGCCTTTGCACAAAGCCTGTGCGCAACCATGTCCGGGCCGCAGCATTACCCGCCGTGACTACCGCACGATTGCCGCACGATTGCTGCTTCCCCGTTGAAACCGCTTGTTGCTGGCTGCCCCGCCGCGTATCCTCGGACGATGAAGATCTCCACCCCGTCCCTGTCCGGTATCCTTTTCCTTTTCGCCGGCATCGCGCTCGCGCCCGCCCAGAACGCCGCCCCGCCAGCCGCCCTGACCACCTACCTCGAACGCGCAGCGGACACGGACAAAGGCTTCCTCAGCGAGAAAAACTTTGCCACAGCCCAAGCCGTCGCCACCGCCTTCGCCGAACTCGCCGCCGCTTCCGATACCAAATTCGCCGACGGCTACACGTTCGCCGACAAACAGGAAAACGCGTTCTACGTAATCGCCGAAGCCAGCGACATGTCGCCCGGCGAGCCGGTGGAGTTCTTCATCACCACCACGAACTCCGGTTATAACTACGAATCCATCGCGGTGGCCTACGCGCCGCCCAGCGCGATTCACAAAGGGCTCGAGTTCATTGGCGCCAAACCCGGCTGGCCGGTGAACTACAAAAAACTCCGCTTCTGGCCCCGCGGCGACCACATCGCTATCGAAGTACTCGCCGCCGGCCAGCCCGCGCGCCGGATCGAACAACTGGCCACCGACGAGAACACCACCAATGCCGTCGCCGCAACCGACTTCGTGTTTGTCGGTTCGGAACTCGTCGGCAAACCAGGCGTGCCGGGCGAAACCGTGTACGCCGCGGACGCGATCAGTCCGCAGTCCATCGCCGCCAACTTCAACCTGCTCGAAACCGTGCTCGACCTGCCCCAGCAGCGGGCCAAGTCCGGCGTGTACGGCCAACACTTTTACGGCAAAGCCAATCCGTTGCGTCCGCGCCAGCCGGTGGTTCTGCGCTTTCGCCGCCTCGCCCAACAGCCCGAACTCTATCTCACCATGGACGTGCAGGGGAGTACCATGCAGGACCTTGCGTTCACTTTAAAGGACGCCGCCGGCAAAAACCACATCGAAGGCGGCGACAAGTTTACCGATTTGGTCGCCAGTTTCGACACGCTCACCGCCAAGAACCTGCCGCATGTCGACATCGCCTTCGGCCCCGACATCCAACTCGGCACCCTGAAGCAGATCGCGCAGATCTTCAAACAGATCAACAGCCCGTCCGGTATCCGCATCGGCCCGCCGGTCGCCGACCAACTCTACTTCGAAACCTTCGCGCCGAACGAAAGTTTTCGCGACCGCATGCAGCGCCCCAGCCAGCCCTTCGAACTGCATCTGAAAAAGGGCGGCGCCGAGCTGATCGACATTACCGAAAAATGGATCAAAGGAATACTCGATCCCGAACTCGACCTTAAGACCATCGCCGTCGAATCCCCCGACCAACTCCCCGCCCTGATAAAAGCCTCCCCGAACGAGCGCGAAACTCTGTTCGTCTACGCAGAACCCACCATGTCGCACGCCGACATCATGGCCTACATCACACCGGTGCAGGACATGTTCAACGTGTTCTTCGTGTACACCATCGACGCCGAAAAATAGCCCGCCGCGCCTAAACGGCGAGGCCTCCCGAGCCGTTTCTCCGCCTCGAATTGAAAAAGCCCACTGCCAAGCGCCTGCCATACGATGGCAAGCTTTTGCCATACGATGGCAAGGTTCTGCCACACGATGGCAAGATCTTGCCACAAGGACCCATGGCTCGTCCGCCCTGGATTTCCGCGCGGCTATCGTGGCTGCAACGGCTCGAACCAAGGCGTATGCCCCAGCCCCCACGGAACCCGCGTGAGATCGTGTTCGGGAAGAATATAATCCTGCCAAGGCCGTGCGTTCAGCGATGCGCGGATGTGCGCGTGCACGCCGGGGTCCGGCCAGCCTTTATCCGCCGCGAACTCGGCCGCGACCCGACGGGCGAACTGGCGCAAGATATACGGACGCGCACACATCTTGCGCACCTGCCGTTCGGTCAGCCACAGGTCCATTTCATCGATCGGGATCTCGCCGTCCTTGGCACGTTTTAAATAGACGCGTTCACCCGTTTCCGGATTCTCGACGTAGAAGGTCAGCAGTCTGGTTTGTTTTTCGCGCAGCTTCATGTGCCACGAATAGCGGTGGCCCTCCTCGGTCCAACTTGGGTTGCCGGGGTAGAGAAAATGACGCAAGGGCAACAGCAGTTGCACCACCAGAAACACCGCGAGCAGCGCGAAGATCCAACGCGGCACCTTCTTGCCCGGACCCCTCGCGCCGGGGAAGGGCGGGGGTGGCTTGTCCTTGCGCGGCCAACTATAGGAAAAGAAAATCGTGGTCGCACCGATCATGAACCAGGGGAAAATGCCGATGTTGAACAGCACCGCGTTCATCAAGTGGAAGGACACGCACGCAAGGTAGGCGGGGATCCGCGTCGGCCGCCACATCATCAGCGGCACCACAAACAAATCGAGCAGCAGGCCGCCATAGGTGAACAGCATCACCATCCACTCTTGATCGAAGAAGCCGCCGATTAATGGTGTGTCCGTGCGCCGTCCGAGCCAGGTGCGCATTGGTTCACCGAGCAGCCAGTCGGCGTTCAGCTTGGCGATGCCGGCGTAGATGTACACGATCGCCAGCAAGGCGCGCAGCACCCAGACGGTCCAGGCCGGCACGCGGAACTCCTTCCATTCCTTGAACATGCCGTCCATCGACCACGCCGCGTTGGCCGGCAGGAAAATCAGCACCCCCAGCACCAAGGCGACCAGATAGAAGTGGTTTAAGTAGTTGGTCACCTCAAGCAGGAACACGTAGGTGAACAGAAAGAAGGCCAGCACCGCCGCCACGCGGTAAAACCAGCCGATCAGCAGCAGCAGCCCGGTGATGCCCAACGCCACGAAATGGGCCGTCATCAGCCAACCCGGCCGCCAGGGCCGAACCCAACCGAAGCCCTCATAGCCGAGGTTCATGGCCGAATCGACGAAGTAAACGTCGACCCAGCCGTGCATAATGTAGCGCAGAACCTCCACCATGATCATCAAACCGACCCACATGCGGAAGAACGCCAAAGACGCACCATCCACCTGCCGTCCGCCCGCCTGTTTTAGTTCGTTCAACCACGCCATAGGCCCCGATCCTAGCCGATCCAAGGCCGCCCATGCAATCCATCCGCTTCCGTTTCTTGCAAAAGTGCCCGAAGCACTTAGGAATAAGGCTTGTCAGGCGCGAAAAAACGCGTGTAGGACCGCGTTCCGCGTCCCTCGCACAGTCAGTAACAAACCAGCAACAAGCCAGCAACAAGCCAGCAAGAAGCCAGCAACAACCCCCGGCTACCAACCCGACGCGTCTACGAATTTTAAACGAGAAAAACCATGGGCAAAGCAGAACGTAAACTCCAGCGCAACCGCGAATACCGGGCTCCCGAGGGCGAGCTTGGTGATGAGGAAGAAGAAGAAGAGGATGTCATGCAGCAGGTCAAAGACCTGATGCGCCTCGTGGGTCCCATGCTCGCGATCGGCCTGTTGGTCGTCGCCGGTGTGTTTCTCATCAACAAACTCCGCGACTCCAAAGCCGGTAACGTCGAACGCGTCTCCTCCGAGATGCGCGGCGTGAGCGACCCCGCCGAACTGGTCAAGCTGGTCGAAGCCAATCCCGACACGCCCGAAGCCGCCAACCAACTCATGCGCAGCGCCAAGCTGGACTACAGCGCCGGCAAGTTCGCCGAGGCTGCCGCCATCTACGAACGCGTCAGCAAAGAATACCCCGACTACCCGATGGCCGCCGCCGCCGCGCTGAACATCGCGACCTGCTTGGAAAACCAAGGGGCCATCGACGAAGCCAAGGCCGCCTACCAAGCCTGGATCGACAACAACCCCGACCATTTCCGCAAGCCCCTCGCCGAACTCGGCATCGCCCGTTGCCTCCTGCAAACCTCTCCGCCGCAGGCGACCGAGGCGAAAAAGCGGTTCGAAGATTTTCTCGCCGAAGACCCCGAAGGTCCGTTCTCCAGACTGGTCGAAAGCTACATCCAAGATGCCGACCGTTTGATCCGCCAAGGTTCCTGAGCGGCGCCGCCGGATCACCGTACGTCAGCGTGATAGGATCGGGTTTTAGTGCTCAGCATCCTGATCATTGTCGGTGGAATGTTGTTGATCGCGATCATCGTCGCGGTGGTTGTTTCGATGATCAAATAAGATCCGGAAGTTGCTCGCGCAGGATCTGTTTGAAATATGAAATACGAAATTTAAAATCGGCAACAGCCGTTTGAACGCTTCGAATCGAAACCACCTTTGCCAATCTCAGACTTGCGAAACCGGCAAAGGCTTCTACGCTGCGCTGTGATGAACTGCATCTATAGAGCTCTGCCTTCCCTTCTTTTTTCCATCCTGGCGATTGGCATCAGCATGATTTTCGCCGCGTGTGGGAGTGACGATCCGATCGACCTTTCGGACAGCGGCGACCCCATGAGCGAAAATAGCGATAGCGTCACCAGCAGTTCCAGCGAGAGCAGTGAATCCAGTTCGTCAACCGAAGTCACCGTCCCGTCCGAGCAGACCGTGATCACCACCTCCGGTGGGCCGGTGGATGACACCACAAGCAGCAGTCAGAATTCGCAGCAGCAAACCTCGAACAGCAGTTCCAGCAGTTCGTCCAACTCCACGACCACGGCTACTAATAGCGGCGGAACGGGCGGTCCGTTCGCCCCGGGCATCAACTGCGACCTCAGCGGTAATTGGCGTGGCGTTTTTTACAACGACGTGACCGGCGTCAGCGAAGCCATCCAGGCGACCGTCACCCGCACCGGCCTCGACATCATAATCCGCACCTCCAGAACTCGCCCGCCTGGCCAGCTGTTGACCGGCAGCGTCAACGGCCAATGCGGCATCCGCGTGATTGATGCGTTCGATGGTGAAGATTGGACCACCAAGTTCGGCGGCGCGGATGCAAACCAAATCCGCATCGCCGACTTTTTGATCGAAGACCGCGACGAGCTGACGGGGCGCGATCCCTTGAACATTATCGAACTGGTTCGGTAGTCGGAGCCAGTGGGCAGCAGTTGGTAGGCCGGTCTGCCTTTCGGGCGCGGATGTGGCTCGGTCTTTATAGAAGTGGGAGGCCCCCGTTCAGACGACAGGGCACGCGATCCATGGATCGGAAGGCAAAGTCGTCTTCGCCATATCGCGACCGTTTCAGGGGCAGAAATCATTGATTCTATCGCGGATCAACCCTACGATCTCCTTCCCAGAAGAACTATAATCGTCTCGAAAACGTGATGGAGAACGAAGAAAATGATACGAACAGGCACAGAGGTAAAATGGACGTGGGGCAGTGGGACTGCCACGGGAAAAGTCACCGAGATCTTTAAAGAAACGGTCTCCAGGACAATCAAGGGGAACAAGGTGACCCGTAACGGCAGTGACGAGGACCGGGCCTTCTTGATTGAGCAGGAAGACGGGGACAAGGTGCTCAAATTGGAAAGCGAAGTGGAGCGAGCCTAGTCTTTAAAACATTTAGCCAAAAATAATATGATGAATCAAAAAGAAAAAATAAAAGAATTGATTGGAGACAATCGCGTGGGCATTTTTGTTACTCAGGACAATGGTCGATTGTTTAGTCGTCCGATTGCTTATGCGGATGTCGATGACGAAAATAACATTTGGTTTTTCACAGATATACATTCTGCGAAAATTGACGAGATCATCAATAACAAGCAGGTCAATTTCAGTTTTGCCAGCGAGTCCGACAATACCTATGTTTCTTTGGCGGGGGTTGCGGAGATGATTGATGATGCGTCCCTCGTTGATGAAAAATGGTCATTCATCATGAAGGCCTGGTTTCCTGAAGGAAAAGAGGCTGAACGATTGGCCCTCATAAAGGTCATCCCGGAGTCCGTTCAATATTGGGATGGGTCGAGCAGTAAGGTCATTCAGTTGGTTGATATGGCAAAAGCGATTTTGACTGGTAAATCCTACGTCGATATTGCCGATTCGGAAAACGACATTGTCAATTACTGAACACGCGTTGGCCGACGTTCGGCATTTTGCCAGGGGCATACTCGGGGGTTAGTTTTCGTCGGCCTCTGCCGCTTCAAATTTTTCCGGCGGGCGATAATAGGGGAGAAGGTCGTCGAGGCGGTTGAGGAGGTCGGTGGCGGCCGTCGATTCGGCATCGAACCAACAGGTTCGATAGAAGCCGGGAGCGAGTTCGACTAAGACGTTATAACACTGCCAGCAGAGCGTTCCTTCAAAGCGAAGGTCGGATCCGGAAAACATGCGGACAGCGTAAGCAGGGTAATGGCACATCGCCGATCGTTTCGGCGTTTTGGTGATCTGCTGCCATTGCACCGCGAGCGCCTCTGCTTCATCGTTTGTGAGTTCGGCTTCGCCGAAGTGGCCGACGTCGACCCCAAGTGTTCCGAAGTCGAAGCTTTCTGAGGTGGTGTCGCCGAAGTCGCCGCCGGCGAGGAGGTAGATTTCTACGCGGTCGATTTCCATCGGCTCGTCCATGCCGAGGTCTGCCTTCGACAGCAAACGGCCCTGGTAGATCTCGCGAAGCCCGCCGCCGACGGTCACGTAGAGAATGAATAGCAGGCCGACGAGTGCGAGCAGCCAGCGCACGGTCCGGAAGAGCCAGCCGAGAAACTTCCGGCTGGTCTTGGACTGCTGCTCCGCCTCGATTTGTTCAGGCTCCATAGGTTCAGCCCACCTCAAAATCGACCATCTTCAAAGTCCCGCTTCGAGCGCCTTGCGGATCTCCGAACGTTGCTTGACCAGCTCGCCCGCCTCGCGCCGCCAGTATTCCTCGGTGCCGAAGTCGGGGGCTAGCACGACGTAGCCGCCGCCGACGGCCTGACGCGCACACCAGGCGACGTAGTGCAGAAAGCGGAGCGCGCGCAGCGGTTCGATCAGGCGCAACGAGGACCGCTTGAATTCGTGAAAGGTCTCATAGCCGGACAGGAAGCGTTCGATCTCCCAGCGGGTGTCGGCGTAGCGTCCGGGGAGCAGCATCCAGATGTCCTGCACCGGCGGGCCGAGCGCCATGTCGTCGAAGTCGATGATGTAGATGTGCTCGTCGGGGCGGTCGATCAGGTTCTGGTAATGCAGGTCGCCGTGGACGCGGATGAAGTCCTCGCTCGCCTCGTCGAACAGCGGCGCAATGTCGTCGAGAATGTCGTTGGCGGCGTCTTCGTATTCGGCGCGTACTTCCGCCGGAAGGAGATTGTTCTCGAGCATAAACGACAAGTTGGCGCGGCCGTAACTGGCGTCGAGCGTGATGCGGTCGTCCGGATCGAACTCGGCGCCGACGCGGTGGACGCGTCCGACCAGGCGGCCGAGTTGCTCCCATTGTTCCTCGTCGGGTTCGTCGAGCGGGCGTCCGCCGACTTTGGGAAACAGGGCGAAGGTCATGCCGTCGACTTGGTGCAGGGCGCGTTCGGGATCGTCGGCGATCGGCGGGATCACCGGCACGTCGGCCTCGTGCAGATCCATCAGGAACTCCAGTTCGTCGCGCAGCGCCTCCGGACTCCAACGGCCCGGCCGGTAGAACTTGACGATCACCGGCGGGCCTTCGCGCGGCTGCACTTCGTAAACCCGGTTGATGTAGCTATTGAACTTCACGCACCGGCTGGTGCAGTCCGCGTCGAGCGCGTCTTCGACGAAGGTGATCACTCGTTCGGGGGTCAGTTCATCAAAAACGCGCATGGGCAAGAGGTTCGGGGGCGGGTCGCTAGGGTCGGGATGGCAGGGAGGAAACGTTGTTCTTCTCCATGCATGGAATCCCTTGAGGATACAACGGCAGAAGAGGGCAGGGCTGCTTGGCGGCTAACTCATCGCCCCCCAGCCTAGCTGGCTACTGGCTAGCAGGCTGTCGGAGTTTGAGCGGAAATGGACAGGACCGCGGACGCCGAGGCCGGCGTCCCTCCATTTGATTGCAAAAAAACTGGAGGGCGAGCGGCCTCGCGATCCGTTTCTCCGATTCGGAACCGACAGAAACTCCGCGTCGTTCCGCGGTCCAAACTCCTAAAAGAAGGCTGTTCAAAGGAGCTGCGCGGGTTCTCAGCCTTCCACCCATCGTGGCTTGATCAACCAATCGAGCCGGCCAGGAGCTTTGCGAACCGCAACGATGTCATCCACGGTCTGAATCGCTGCGTCAGGGTGGCAGAAAAACTCGGGCTACATGCAAGGGGCTACATTGCGTCGAAGCTTTAGATATGTTTGACGACGACGGCGCGCTGGAAGCGGGCGTCATTCAGTTTTTCCAAAAAACGACATTCACGGATCTTCTAATGGGAGCCAGTCGGAAGGATTTGCAGCTTTGGATTGATCGGTCTTCCCGAGTGTTCGTCACATGAAGGGCCGCTCGACGAACCCTCAACTGTTCCGGCGGATCCAATCCTTCACCGTGTCGGCGCGTGGATCGTCGGGGGCGAGTTTGAGGAAGGTGCTGTAGTGCTTGCTGGCGGCGCGGCGGTTTTTGTTCAACCGCACTTCGAGGTCGCCGAGGTAATAGTGGAGGTCGGGGTTGTCGGGTTGCTTGGCGAGCACATGGCTGAACTGCATAAAGGCCTCGTTCAAATTGCCGGAGCGGTGGTGGACGCGGCCGAGTTGGTAGCGTGCGCCGAGGTGTTCGGGGGCGACGCGGAGCACGCGGTAGTAGCGGCTTTTTTCGGCATTGTCATTGTCTTCGCCGCGGTAGATCTCGGCGAGTTTCATATGCGCGTCGACCAGTTTGGGATTGAGCCGGGTGGCGTCCTCGAGGGCTTGTTTGGCATCGCTGAAGCGACCGTGGCGGAACAGCTCGACGCCGGCTTGGAAGTATTCGTTGGCGTCCGGTTCGCGTTTGCCGTTTTCGGTGGTGCGGCTACGCGGAACGGCTGGAATGGCCCGACCCGCCGGCACGAAAGTGATTTCCTCTTCGTCGGGCGAGAGTTCGGGGAGGGCGGGGGTGAGGGTGCGGGTGGAGGTGAAGCGGGCGAGGCCGACGCCGCCCGGTTGTTCGTCGCCGACCATCGGGCGGATGGACAGAATTTCGTGGCGCATGTTCGGCGCGGCGGTGCCGTCCGGGTTCATGCCGGGCACCATGACCGAGACCGGACTCGGCGCGGGCAGTTCGGCCAGCCAAGCGCGGGCGGTCGCGGCTTTTTCGTGTTCGGGGAAACGTTCGAGAAAGGTCTGCAGCGACTCGCGGGTGTGCTCGTTTGAGCGGATGTTTTTGTAGCGGTGCTCGCACAGCATCCACAGGGTGTCGGCCTTGGCCGGTTGCAGGCGCACGGCTGTGCGTAGTGCGTCGCGTGCTTCGCCATACTCGAACTTGGCGATGGCGGTGCGCGCAAAGCCTTCGAGCGCGGGCGGAAAGTCGGGGTGGATCTCGGTCGCCTTCTTGTAGTGGTCGTAGGCTTCTTCGACGTCGCCGTTCTCTTCGAGCATGCGCGCGAGGGCGACCCGGGCGCTGGCGTTGTTTGGCACCAGTTCGACTGCGCGCCGGTAGGCAGACTCGGCCCCGGCGGCGTCGCCGGCCCGTTGCGAACGCGACGCGACCGAGAGGCAGATGCCCACGGCGGAAGAGTAGTTGCCTTCGTCGGCGGCGCGCTTGGCGGCTTCCAAAAGGTCGGCGGTTTTGCGCGAGGGCGTGGCTGCCGGACGCGAAGGACGCTGCGAACGCGACTCACCCGCCAAACCCGTCGCGGACACCCCGGCTCGGGATCCCGAGGCGAGCGGCGCGTCGCTCGTGCCGCCACCTTCTTGACGGGCCCGCGCTAAGGCGGTGGATTCCTCGTCGACGTGTTCGTTGCCGCCGAGGCGGGCGAGTGCGGCTTCGCTGCGTTCGCGCCAGACCGGTTTGGATTCGGCTTCGATGTGACGGGCGTAGTAGTTGCGCGCGTCGTCAAGGTAGGATTGTTGTTCGAACAGTTGGGCGAGATTGTACAGCGCCGGCGCGTATCCCGGACTGCGGTCGATCGCCTGGCTCAACGCGGCCTGCGCTTCTTGCGGGCGTTTGTCCTGCAAGTGAACCGAGGCCATCGAGGTGAGAATGCGCGGGCTGCCGGGGCGGCGGCGCAAAGCTTCTTGGTATTGCTGCATGGCGCAGTCGCGGTCGCCGCGTTCGATGCACAGAGCGGCGAGCATTTCGTTGGCGCGCGGGTCTTGGGAGTCGCGGCTGGCGGCGTTCTCAAAATATTCGGCGGCCATGTTGTGCAATCCTTGTTCGCGAACGACCAGTCCGCGGTTATACATCGCTTCGAACGAGGGCGCCAGATCGATGCTTTCCTCGAACGCGGCCGCGGCCCGGTCGAGATTTTTGTTTTCCCACTGGGCGAGTCCGAGATAGTTGTAGATCTTGGCGGCATCCTCGACCGAGGGTTCCTGATTGAGCGCTTCTTGGAACTCTTGGGCGGCGTGGGTGTGATTTCCCTTCTCCATCGCCTCGATGCCGCGATACATCGATTTTTGTACCGAGTTCCGATTACAACCGCCGAACACCAGCCACAGGCCTGTGATTGGGATGATCCACCAGAGTTTTCGAATGAGTTCCATCGTGTTATTATCGTCTCACTATCGCGCGTTTTGACAGCGTTCATAGGGCAAATCGTCGGCAGATGCACGTCGAAATCAGCTTTTTCACGATTGGTAATGTTTGTTAATAAACACTTGATAACCCCTTTCTTCACAAGCATTTACACTTCAATGCCTTAAGCTGATCGGCGGTACATCCGGCTTACCAATGTGACATTCCGACCTGTTTGTTGATAACTCAAGTTGTGCTTGAAAAACCTGCCCACCAACATAACCACAACTATGACTTCTCAGGCACGCTTTCTCGTCTTGTTTCTTAGTTTCGGACTGCTTTCCGCATTCGCAGCTCCGACCATCTACCACGATCCGGTCCGCGCCATCCCCGCCGGGGAATCCGTCGGCATCATTGCCAGCGTCGAAAACCAAGGTGCGCCCATCAACCAAGTGTCAATGCATGTGACGACGTCTTCTGACGCGATTCCGCACCGCATCGCCATGACTCCGCGTGGGGCCGGTGCCTACTTTGGCACCATTCCAGCCGCGCTGACCCGCAACACCGAAATCCTCCGCTACTATATTGAAGCCCGGACCGCGTCCGACTTCAGCGAGACGCCGTTCCATAGCGTGCAGGTTGGCAACTTCGTCGAAGAAGCCGCTCCCGTGTCCGCGCCGATTCAAACGCCCCCGCCAGTCATCCGTTCCACCGAATCCTATCCGCCGGCCCGGACCTACCCGCCGGCCCAAACCTATCCGCAGCAGACGTACCCGCAGCCGACGCAAACCTATCCTGCACCAGTGCAGACAGTCCCAGCGCCGCAGACCTATCCGGTACAGCCCGCGCCCGCTCCGGTGCAAAACGTGCCGCCGCCCTACACCCCGCCGCCCGCCGCCCCCCAACGTGAGCCGAAGAAGCAGAAAAACTGGAAAGTACCCGCCCTGATCGCGGCCGGTGCGGTTGCCATCGGCGTCGCCATCTGGGGTTCGTCGTCCGGCGATGACGGCGGTGATGACGGCGGCAGCAACGAGCCCTCCCAGTCTCCCGCGGAAACCACGGAGCCGACCACCACGACCCCGACGACCACCACTCCCACCACGACCACGCCGACCACAACGACCGGCGAGGACGAAAACGAAACCGTCGGATCGCGTGAGGTGATCACCCAGGCGGCCAACGATTCGGTCAACAGCGCCATCGTCGACTTCCCCGTGCAGACCACGATCGACGCGACCCCGCGTTTCCTCGGACGCGATCTCATCAGCACCTCCATCAGCCTCAGCTACAACCCGGAAGACAACCGCGCCGAACGCTTTCAAGTGTTGTTCGATAACAACGTCGTGCTCGACACCGGCGAGGTGACCTCGTCCGGCAACGTCAACGTGGTCGTCCCCGGCGGTACCGGCATCGTCACCATTTCGGTTCCGAGTTCGGTGCGTGACAACACGCTCACGCACAATTGGAGCTGGGCGGCGTCCATCGCCTATGTGGTTGAGTAGGCTGGCCGGACCCCGACAGCCATGCCCCTGATCACGTTTATCGACGGACCGCTCACCGGCCACACATACGACCTGCCGGCCGGCGGCGCGATCCTCGGCAGTGGCGACACCAGCAACATCGTCATTGAGGACGGCAAACTCGGTGAACGCCACGCGCACATCCAGCGTCAAGGCAACGGCTGGGTCGTCGCCGACCTGCAAAGCGCGTCCGGAATTTTCATCAATGGCAAACGCCGCGAACGCGCGACCCTGCGCGAGGGCAGCGTCGTCGCCTTGGGCGATAGTTCGTTCGAAGTGTCCTTTCAAACCGAGCCCGACGACGAGATCGGGGGCGGCGCGGACCTCGCCGTAGTCGAGGAACTTGGCGCGTCCGTGCAAGCCATCCAACGCGAACTCGGCAAGGTCATCATCGGCCAGCAAAACGTCATCGAGGAAGTGATGCTGGCAATTCTCTGCCGCGGCCACGCCCTGCTAGTCGGCGTTCCCGGACTGGCGAAAACCCTGATTGTTTCAACCCTCGCGGACGTGCTCGACTTGCAGTTTAAA
>Ga0209828_1002223_pt1 | contig 16314 bp, 15 predicted proteins | sample MaitaG_FD_187429 | JGI IMG/M metagenome (GOLD analysis project Ga0209828, IMG submission 187429) | Marine algal microbial communities from Maine, USA - Maine_Asex2 metaG (SPAdes) (version 2) | ecosystem: Host-associated > Algae > Red algae > Unclassified | place: Maine, USA | collected 2015-01-05 | reverse complement strand
TGTCCCCTGCCACTCAAACATTGGCGACGAATTATTTCGGAATGGTGTATTTGAATTCAATATATCGAAACTGATAGAGTACTTACAAAGTGACACTTCCGATGTACCACTTGAGAAGGTATCTACCAATCGCTTTCCTGCTGAGTTTTCATCGATTGATAAAAAACATCTTGAATCCGTCAGCTTAGATATGCCAGTGATCATTGCCGAAATCGCTCCTCAAAGATACAACCTTATTGATGGACTTCATCGCATGGAAAAAGCGCGAAGAGCTGGTGTAGAAACTTTGCTATGTCACACACTCAATGTGACTCAGCATGTGAATTTCTTGACGACACGCGAAGCGTATAATGACTATGTCAAGTATTGGAACGGGAAGTGTAAATAACTGTAGAAGCTACGACAGAAAGGCTTAGCGTTAACACATATCGTTGTACTCGAGCAACAACTGGCGGCATTACGACGTGCACGCTTTGGCAAACAATCAGAAAAACTCGATAAACAAATCCATCAGAATGCAAAAATAGCGGCATACAATATGCAAGATCAGTCCAGACCCTACGACGTCGGGGAGATCCTGCTTTTGAATAAACTCACCAACCCTACTAGAAGTTCGGACCTGGCTAGCCTGTTATTCGCCGTAACCGGTTTTCTGCTGCCATCGTATGCAGTTGCCGGATTCGATGGGAGTGCTTTTCAAGGAATTTTCACCTTGTTCGCAACAGCGGCTGCGGCGGCTGGCCTATTGCTAGCACTAGCAATACGCGGCGTGAATCGATTTTTTAGGGCAATCGCGGCTGTTATTGTGGGCCTTGGTTGCCTACTCATCGTGTTTGCGTGGTATGTATTTGCAAGGGAACTACAACGATTTGGCCCCTTAGAAGAGCCGGCAATCTATGCTGTGCCATCACTGATTTCTCTGGTGCTTCTTGCTTTGTACCTAAAATTTCCAGTCAATAATAAATGGATCCGGAACGTCGCTGCGGCCCCTCTACTGTTAGCGTGCGGAGCCTGGGCACTGAATACCAGCAGCGAGTATTTCAAGCGATTATCAAATGAGCAGAGCCGCACACCAAGCAGTTCGTACGATGCAAACACTGACATCACTTCTCCGCTTGTCGAATCGGCGTCTCAGTTGGACCGATCTCCGTCGCGTAGATTACTCAGCCCTGCACCCCTTCCCTCCTCTCCTACGATTGTATTACCCGATTTCTATCAACCGGTAGAGCTGGAAATCGAAAAAGGCACGGTTGAAACACAACCAGAGAAGTGAAGTACACCAAACAGGATATAGATAACGAAATTTCATACGCTTACTGATATAGCATTGTTTCGAGTAAAAGAACGCGATGGTGTGTCACCACCTGGGCAGTTTTAATTTTATATCCGCTTCACGCCCTGAGTCATTCAGTCAAGTACCAATAGACACAGCAACTTGATTCATTAACGGCGATCCTCTGCGCTTGAGCGCCCTGAGATAAACCGATTCTTCATATGGCGTTCTCGTTACCCAGCAGCGATACAATATCCTAATCCATTTAAAGTAAGCGATCGATCGGCGACAGATTCATGTACCAACCACTTTATGATTAGCAATCAGGTGCGGGATAAGTGGCGTAACGTTGGGCAACAGAGTCCGGGCTGATATTCCAAGGCAGAAGCGCTTCCACGTCCTCCACTGTGCTGACTTGCGGTAATTCTGTTAGCAGTACACTGAGATATTTCTGTGGGTTGTGGCCGTTTGCACGTGCCGTCTCAATTACGCTGAACACGCGACCACGTGTGTAGTACTCCCCACCGTTTCGGCCCGCATTCCCCATTCGTTTGATTTTGTCCTCATAAAGCGATGAGAGCTCGTGCCGCTCTTCTTGAGACTGAAATCGGAGTTGATCAACCTGTTCGAGCGCATCGCGGAGTGAATACCCGCTTTGAATCCTGTTTTTGATTTCAGAGAAGATCTCTGCGATCTTGTATTCAATTTCGTCAGATGATTCCGCCGTTTCTTTGAACTTCTGAAAATATGGAAAGAGTTTGCCATTGACGAACTCTATAAGATCATCGCCCGTTAGCGCATTGTTATGATCAAAATTCTCGTCAGCATCTTTTGGTGCTGCCCAAGCAGACCAACGGTACTTTTTATCGATGATGTACTCGTAGGCTTTTCCCTTGAGCTCAGCTTCCATAGCCCGTTCTTTCTCAAGATCATCGAGGTAATTTAGAAACAGCATCCTCGAGGTTTGTTCTGTGTAATCAAGCTCAGACGAGCAGCCCGCGTCTTTATGCAGTACGTCGTCAATGTTTTTAAAGGTTTGTTCGAACATGCAGTGTTTTCTTGTTCCCTATACTGGCGCCACAGCCTCTGGAAGCCGTTGTGCCGCCTTATCAAATGTATGAAACCCGTCAAAGCGGTCCTCATAGTAGTCTGCGGCATCAATCGCAGTTTGGTAAATAAGGCAATCCGGAAAATCAACAGCAATGCCCTCCTCGACCGCCAATTTACGATACTGCGCTAGCGCCGACCAGACGACGTATGCGTCTTGCAACACAATTGTCTCTTCTTCAAACAGCGCTTGAATTAATGACGCAATATCATCTGCCGATGCCTTGTATTTTTTACCTGCCAGCGTCCAAGCTGTTTCTGAAAGCACGACCTGACTGATGAACACCACATCGTTTTCCAAAATAGACCGAGTTGCTTTTTTCGCCTGCAGCTCATCATCACCGAGCACATAGCGCAGCAGGACATTGGTATCAATCCCTATCATCCGATTCCATCCTGACGGGACTGCGCGTCAGAATAACGCTTATTGCCTCTTAGGTGTTTCACGATACCCTTCGCTCGACCTTTACTCTTCTTGACCAACGTCATTTGACCATTAGCCACGAAAAATTCCACTTCATCACCGGGCTCGATACCGAGTGCTCGACACTGGTCGACTGGCAGCGTTACCTGCCGCTTAGAACTAAGTTTTGACATTGCAATCTATCTTTACATCTATTTGAAATGTAAAGATAGCATTTCTTTACTATTGATTCAATAGTAAAACTGCGAAAGAAGTTGTAATGGCGATAGCCAACTTGAGACGAGGAATCACGGACTCGACATTGAACTGGAGCTGTAAACCCGTAGAAATGCCATTAGTACGGATTTAATTGACCTCTGTTCCCTAGTGCCTATATCCAGATATATACCCAAACTGTTGTGATTCCTAGTAAAACTCAGGACGATCCAGGAATGAAAGTTCATACCCTCGCAATGAAACTACGGACTTTGGGTAGAACTCAGGAATGAAACTGCTTGCCGCTCAACGAGAAAATCTCGTATATCGCGTTGATGACGCATCAAGTGGTTAACGTTGGGCTCTGCAACACTGGCTCAGAAATATGCCACGTTGGAATACGGCTTGGTTCATGCGGATTTGCTGTCCGAAAATGTGTTGGTTAACAATCGAGAACTTCACCTGATCGATTTTGACGGATATGTTTCATAACAAATTACTCTATCCCCAAGATAAAATCAGCACATCGATCCGCTATCATCATGGTAGGAGCGTTGGTATTGCCTGAGACTAAAGATGGCATGACAGAACAGTCGGCAACACGTAAGCCTTCCACTCCTCGCACGCGTAACTTAGAATCCACAACCGAATCCGTTTGACCACCCATTGCACAGGTGCCCGCTGGATGAAAAATGGTTCTGGCTTGGCTACGAATAGCGTCATCAAATGAGTTTGAGCCTGATACGGTGCTGACGTTTGCGCCCGGCCAGATCTCATCACCGACCATCTCACGTAATGGAGATTGTGCAAAAATATCTTGAGCCAATCGTACGCCACGTCGCAAGGTATCAAAGTCGGTTTCTGTGTCAAGCGCTCTTGATTCAAATAAAGGTGCGTCGGCGGCGTTAGCGGATTTTAGCCCGAGCCTGCTGCGGGATGTTGGGCGCATGGTCATCGGATGCACCTGTACCGCATGACAGGCCATCGGCGGCATACCAGGAGCGCTGGGTGCAAAAGGTGCGATATTAAATTGGACATCCGGCCGGCCGCATCCTGATGTATCGACACACGCGCCGGCATCCAGTAAATTCGAAGTTAATAAACCGCGTTTGGCAGCAAAATAACTAAGGCCATGTTTGAGTGCTCGAAGCCCTTTATCCGCACCATAAAGACCTTGAACACCTCGTAGCTTGCGAGTGACCGGTGTGCCCACATGATCCTGATAATTACTCCCTACTTGTGGTGATTCACAAACGGGCATGATGCCATGCTTAATTAGTTGATCCCTTGGCCCAACGCCAGAGAGCATGAGTAGCTTCGGACTTTGGAAACTACCGGCCGTTAATATAATCTCAGACCGTGCATGAATTAACAGCTCACTACCATCATCGGATCGAGCCTCCAGTGCAACCGCGCGTTTATTCTCAAAGCGAATACGCTCTGCTAGCACGTTGGTTTTAAGCGTCAGATTTTCACGATGGAGCTCGGGTTTTAAAAAACAATGTGCTGATGATTGTCGCTGGCCATCAAAAGCGGTTACCTGATACCAGCCTACGCCTTCTTGTATCGCGCCATTAAAATCCTCTGATGGCGCTATGCCTGCATTTATTGCCGCTTCAATCACCGCCTTCGATACCGGATGCGCAGGTCTCGGGTCAGCAACGCATAGCTTGCCGCTGCTACCGTGAAATTCATTACTAATGCGTTGATTGTTTTCCTGTCGGATAAATACGGGTAGCACATCCTTGTAAGCCCAACCATCACAGCCGTATCGTGCCGCCCAGTCATCGTAGTCTTGTTGTTGGCCACGCATATAGATCATGCCGTTGACTGACGAACCGCCACCTAGCACCCGCCCCTGAGGCACAGGAAAGTTAGCGCCATCCAATGACGGGTCGGCTTCTGACACAACTGCTTCTGCGTCCTGGCTTTGCAAGGCTTTAAAAAAAGTCGCGGGGATATGAATCCAGCGATTACTATCGACGCGCCCTCGTTCGATTAACGCTACGGATTTATCGCTATCAGCGGCAAGACGTGCAGCCAAAACACACCCTGCTGCACCGCCACCGATAACCACATAATCATAGGTCGACTCAATCATTGGCTGCCTTAGCACTCAAGGAATAGTGTTGAGCATACGGAAAGTCAGAACCTAGCGCCTTTAGCCCTTGTTCCATATCCGCATCAAAGGCACTTAGATTTTCTTTATCAAATAGCGCCACGCCATCACCACTTTGGCCTTTGCGAATGATAGAGCCATTGACGGAGGTCCATAATGATTGCATTGCAGGGAAAAAACGATGATTGTTGGCTTTCATCTCTTTGAACGAGGTTTTTAACACTACCATGTTTACCGCTTCTTCGGATAAGTCGATCTCAAGAAACGCTGCTATGGTTTTAATGGCATCGACCGGGTTGTTTTTTATTTCATCAAAGCGCATAAACAACACATTGGGTTGTTTGCGTAAGCGATACCACGAAGCAGTAAACACATCCCACCGACCAAAAGGCGCATCTTTTGAAGCCATATGATCAAGCCATATTGAAGACGGCGGTGCGGTTGGCCCAAATATCAGTGACCGAAAATAGTAGTAACCCGATGCCGCGCAATCTTTTGGATCACGCGTTACCGCAATATATTTAGCCTGATCGTTAACCGGCACTTTTGTGGCGGGTAAATGGGTTTTGATGACACGGCGCCCCGTGCGAGATTGATAAGCTGACAGATCAAATAGATTCATCCAAAACTTAGGTTGGGCCGCATCTGGCCATGGCATAACATCTTGAATATGGCTGAAATCACCCTCACCACGTTCACTGATTTGATAACAAATATGCATTAGCAAATTAGTACCAGCTTTGAAATAAGCCGCTGCGATAATATCGTTGGCGATGGGTGTGTAACCATCAAATGCACTATCTGCATGTTGGTTCATACGGAAGGCAACTTGCTTTAAACGCTGTTGATATACCGGTTGTTTTAGCACGGAGTGTCTGAACTTAATTGCCCATTTAGCGGGTGCCGATGCAATTGGTGCAAGCCAGCGCTGTTTTTTAGCCATACGCTCGTTAACGTCTAGGCGTAAATTCTGTGCGCTTTTAACACTCCATTTTGGCGTAGTCATTTTATTAAGCCATCATCTCATGGTGTAACGATGTCAAACCACAAGTCAAAAGTGTCGTGTAAATTTAACCATGCACTTAACGCTTCGCGATTACCAGTAGTCAACACGCCATTTTGCTCTACATCTTCAAGCTCCGCTTTGCCGTTTACCAAGGCTTCCAATTGTGGTAGCGAAATTTTCACAGACACATTAGCCGCTTCTGAATGGTAATCAATACGGGTAAATTCAGTTTGCCTCGTCACATAGGTGCAAGCGTTTTTACCGTCTATTGTAAAGTTTAAACTCAGGTTGATATTTCGAGCACGCTCCGGGTTAAGGCGAACCGCATAGGCGTCAAACCAATCAGCCAAGCTCAAGGTGGCGGCTAAGTCTTCATTACGACCGCCGGCCATTGGCAGTGCGGTAACGCCCTCCTCTAGTTCTTTTGCGCCGGTCAGGTAAACATTACGCATAATGCCAGATTCGGATCGATACCCTTGATGACGATAAACCTGCGCTAACAACGCACGAGCCTTGTCATTGACAACGCTGCTAAAAATGATATGGTTAAGCAATGTGGCAGCCCATTGGAGTTGATCGGCATCAATTGCCTGTTGAGCGTGCTCTATGGCTTTGTCTACGCCACCAATAGCATCAATAATGTGTTGCGCTAGTTGAGTCGGTGGTAATGGATCTAGATTAACCGGCTGACCGTCGAAAAATCCATAGTAGTGTTGGTACACAGCCCGTGCATTAAATGCCAAGGTTCCGTAGTAACCTCTGGCGTGAAATTTACTAGACAACCAATCAGGTTCAATGATTAGCTCGGCAATCTCGTTAGGGGTGTGGCCGAGGTTGGCAAGGCGCAGGGTTTGATCATGAGTGTACTTGTATATATCACGCTGCTCCTCCATATACAGTTGCACTGCCTCCTTACCCCATACCGGCCAGTTGTGCGAGTTCATCAATATATCGGTATCTTCAGTAAACAAACTGATTGCTTCATCGATAGTTCGCGCCCACAACAGGGCATCACGCACTTGCGCACCGCGCGGTGGCAAAATATTATGCATAGTTTGCGTACACACTTCTGCCATACACAGCACTTTATGGTCGGGAAGATAAAATGTAAATTCAGCTGGCGCTTCAGTGCCTGACGCCATCTGAAAAATAAATCGAACGCCATCAATCAATACCTCTTCACCCGTGTTGTGCACATAGTGAGTTGGTTCCACAAACGTACGGCGGCCCTTCGCAACCGTTTTGCCTATACCGCCATCAATAACGCCTGTCGCACTTGCACCAAGCGTGATGCCAAACTGATAGATCGCTCGACGCGAAGTATGGTTGCCGCCGAGTACGCCTTCAGATGCGGCGTATGCCATAAATTCTGCTGGCGCATATATCGGCGGGTAGTTTTCAGGGTCGTCACCCGTGACCCCTTTAAGCCCGCCAAAGTGATCAGGATGGGTATGCGTAACTACAATCGCACTGACTGGCCGAGCACCTAGTGCTTCGTTAACCATTTTTAGTGCAGCCGCAGACGTTTCACGTGCCATTAATGGGTCGACCAGAATCCATCCTGTGTCACCCTTGATAATGGACATATTGGCATAATCACACGCACGTGCTTGCCAGATATTCGGGGCCACTTCAAACAATCCCGATATCTTATTCAGCTGCGCCATACGCCATAGCGATGGGTTTGCTGTTTCGGGGCAATCGGCATCTAAAAAGTCGAAGTCGGCAATATCCCATGCAACTCGGCCACCAGGTGCTGATACCCCACCTTCCGGTAGGCTGGCGATATGGCCTTTAATCGCTGCATCAAAGTCGCTTCTGTCATCTAACGGTAAAGATGCAACGCTTGCCTTATTGGCAGCTGACGTTTGCTTTTGCAGGGCTGCAATATATGTTTCGTTTGTATTCATAGACAGACTCTAAACCCGACATTCCCGGTGGACACACTCGCTACTAGCGCTTGCCTGGATGAATTTCGATAACGCAAGCAATAGGATTCATGACAAAGGTATGAGCCACCCTTTGCAACAAACCGATTTCCGTTGAGTGGGCCTGTTGGGTTTTTAACAGCCCTAGGCGAATGCATGTTTGTAAAACGATCGGCTACCCACTCCCAAACATTGCCTGTCATATTAAATAAGCCGTAAGCGTTGGAGGCATACTCCCTTACTGGCGCGGTGTCCACAAAACCATCTTGATTTGTATTGGTATTCGGAAACTCACCCTGCCAGATATTGCATCGATGTTCGCCATTAACAGTTAGCTCATCACCCCAAGGGTAAGGTTTCATTGCCAAGCCACCTCTTGCTGCGTATTCCCATTCTGCTTCTGTAGGTAGACGAGCGCCAAGCCACTGGCAATAATGCAAAGCATCTTCACGGGTAATATGTACGACCGGATGATCCCATCGCTCTTCAAGTGAGCTACCTACCCCTTGAGGTGCGCTCCAGCAAGCACCAGGCACATCGCGCCACCACGGTGCAACACTGGATACCGGTAAAGTCTGGATATCGTCGCATAGCAGATGGAATACAAATGAAGACCCCGCACGTTCCGCCTGTGTTACATAGTTTGTTGCATCTACAAAGCGCTGAAAGTCTTTATTGCAGACTGCAGTGGTTGCCAAACTAAATTGATTAATCCACACACTGCGCACTGGGCTTTCGCCGTCTTCTGGGTGTTGTGAATCGTTACTGCCCATATCAAACCATTCACCGCCGATGCGCACTGTATCGATGTCGGATACAGCTACCGGTCGGCTGACATCCGTTGTGACTGCAGTAGTTTTATCCACCCCTCTCGCAAAATTATTAACGCCCACAGGAACACAGCAGCTTTGCGATGTGTCGTTATTTACATCAATCCCCACTAGATCAAAACTAGCGAACTAATCGTACTCATAAACTGGCGCCCATTGCTCACCCCAAGCATCTCTCCAGAAAGAACCCCTCACGGAGTTTTGTATCGCGGTGCCACCGTTCCAAAGGTCAGCTTCTGCACGAACGTACTTACGAAAGAATTCAATCAACAGTGAGTTCAACTCAGTCTCAACGGTTTTGTACTCCGCTATGTTTGATAAGTTTGTAGTTTCTTGCGGATCGTTTTCAACGTCATACAGCTCGTCGCCTAAGCCTTGATTGTTTGGCCCATCAAAACGTTTGAATAGAACCCACTTTTGGGTTCTGATCACACGCGTTTCTTCTTGCTCTGAATAAACTGCGTCATCTCCCCAATCTACTGGTGTCTCACCCTTGAGCACTGGCATCAGGTTTCGACTGGGCAACTCATAATCTGGTTTGGTATTTTTTATATCTGCGTAATCAAGTATTGTGGAATACAAATCCATATTCGACACCATCAGGTTTGATGTTTGCGCTTCTGCAACCAACCCTTTTTGACTGACAATCAGTGGAATAGAATGTGTGGCCCGATGAAGATTGGAGGGATAGCTTGCTCCGCCATGCCCCCAGAATCCATGCTGCCCAACTGATAAGCCATGATCGGTTGTAAAGATTAGCAGAGTGTTCTCATCAATCCCGAGCGCTTCGAGTGACGCCATGATCTCACCAACACCGTCATCCACCATCGACACTTGTGAATAGTAATTACGTAGCGTCGCTAAATCATTGGGTGCGCGCATCAACATTGAAAAATCCAAGTCGGCCGTGGAGTCAGCCTGTATTCTTAAAAAACCATCTACGGCTTTTTTATTAAGACCGACTCGTGGGATTGAATCCATTGGGCAGTCTTCATATCGCTTTGTATGACGATTTTCATCAGTCTCCTTGGTTGCCGGCCAATGTCCATAAGGCGCTGGATATGGCAAAAACAGAAAAAACGGATTATCTGCTGCTACCTGGTCAGCCATAAATTCCTTGGCCTTGTTGGTAAAAAAATCAACTGAATGGCCTGGTTGCTCGTAGGTTTCTCCGTTATCAAATATTCGATTGCGATAGAAGCTACGCACGTGACCATCTTCAAGCGTTACCCAATGATTGAACCCTCTAGCTGGTGTTGTTGGCTCACCCAAATGATATTTGCCTATTAGTGCAGTGGTGTATCCATCATCTTGTAAAAGACTAGGTAAGGTTTGCATCCCGTTTAAGGCATGCCAACCCTCGGGCCACTCAGGCATATTTCTATCATCTATCCATGAATGTACGCCGTGCTGTGATGGTAATGCGCCGGTAAGCACTGAAGCTCTGCAAGGAGAACAGAACGCATTCGGGCAAAAGGCGTTTTCAAACTTCATTCCTTGGCTGGCTAGCTTATCAAGGTTAGGTGTATGCACTTCGCTGTTGCCGTAACAGGCCAGCGTTGAAGCTTGTTGGTTATCGGTGAAAATCAAAACAATATTGGGTTTGCTTTTCATTATTGATTCCGAGTTATTGGGTTAAGCCCATGTATGCGCACACGGCTTTTTTCAAACCGTTTCTGAGGGAGTCATCTTTAGTGCTAAAAACATGATAGTCATTGATCAAGTCATTTTGCAAGGTGCCCACAACGATTTGAAAACAAAACCGACATTGGATATTGGTTTCTGCTGTGGTGTTAACCGGAAACTTATCCACTAGACTCTCCTCAAGTATTGAAACAAGTTTCATCGCCGAACCTCTCATGGGTGCCCAAGGGTCATCGGGTTCAAGGATGAGCACTAATGATTCCCTCAGTACGCCACGAAAACGTCCAGTAAATATATCGACCATTAAATCTACCAGCTTCTCCAGCGTCTCAGTAGCATCACAATCTTTTAACGTGTCGATGTTGAATCGTGATTTAGCTTCACGATCATGTGAATCGATCGTATACCCGCGTAGTGCGCGAAAATAAGCATCCTTGTCTTGAAAGCGTGTATAGAAAGCACCCACCGAATTACCACTTCTATGACAAAGCTCGGCAACTGTTAAATCCCTAAGGCGAGAGTCGTTAAGTGCATCCACACCGGCTTCAATAAAACTGTCTCTAATACGTACGCTGCGTTTCTGTCTGGCAGGAAATACGCCCGGTATGTCACCACTGAGGGACACCACACTTGGCTCATTATTGGTGGCCACAGATTTTGGCATGATGCTGGTTCTCTTCAAAATAATTGATCAAATCTGCTGATACATGCGAATAAGAATACAGATTCTTTTTTGTTGACACAACCACATCACGGTCGTATCCTGAGTTTACTTTCACACAATTGAGTCAGAATCTGCCTGCTTACAGCTGGCACTAAGGAGACCAACCATGAAAAGACATTTTCTTTCTTCAGCAGTACTGTCAGCCCTCTTCGTATGCGTATCACTACCCGGTCAAGCATTTGCTGATACCACCAAACTGCGCGTGGCGAACTGGCTTCCGCCTGTTCATCATATGACTAAAACTCTACGTGCATGGGCGGACGAGCTCGAGGCTGCATCAGAGGGTGAATTAGAGGTTGAAATTATGACAACCCCGCTGGCCAAGCCTAACGGGCAATACGATCTAGCAAAAAATGGCGTTGTCGATATCGTTTATTCCGTGGCAGCTTTTCAGCCAAAGCGTTTTTGGAAGCTAAAGGCGGCTGAAATACCTTTTTCCGCACCCAATGCTGAAATTGCTGGCGTCGCTGCTTGGCAATGGTACGAAAAAAACGGCTTTATCGAAGAGGATACCAGTGATACAAAACTGCTTGCGCTCTTTGCACATGCACCACACCTGTATCACAGCTCAAAACCACTGACCTCGCTCGCAGAATTTAAAGATCTAAAAATTCGTGTTGGTGGCAATGGTGTAAAAATCGCAGAGATACTCGGTGCAATCCCGGTGGCTATGCCTCCAGGCCAAACTAACGAAGCCATGTCTAAAGGTACGATTGATGCCTCGCAATTTCCGTGGGAATCAGTTAACCCGTTTAGTTTAGACAAAGTCTCTACGCATCATTTGGTCATTCCAGGTGGCACATACGCGGGTATTTTCTTTATGACCATGAGCCCAAAAACGTGGAAGAAATTATCAGACAGTCAAAAAGCTGCTGTGAATAAAGTATCTGGTGAGTGGGGCTCACGTTTTATCTCTCAAAAATGGGACAGTGTGGAGCAAGCAGGAATGGACGCAGCAAAAGCTGCCGGCAATGTCATCACGACGCTTTCCGATACAGAAGTGACCAAGCTCAAAGAGCTACTCCAACCTATTACTGACGATTGGTTAGCTCAAGCAACGGAGGCTGGCCTTGATGGCGAAGCGTTGCTAGAAGACTATAAATCCATCTTGTCTAGTGTTAAGTAACAGCTATTAATAGATACCCATTAAATTTGCTTTGAACGTTTTAATATGCGTCAACGCTTATCAAACTTAGCCAGCCAAGCCGCTATTGCGCTTGGCTGGCTAGCCTGCATTACATTGCTTGTCATCATGGCAACGACGTTTGTTGATGTTATCGGTAGAACAACATCCATTGGGCGAGCACTCGTTGGTTCCGTGGAAGTGGTTGAATTACTGATGGGTATATTAGTATTCAGCGGCCTTGCTTTTACCGAAGTCAACCGCCGACATATAGCGGTTGAGACGTTTCAATCACTATTCCCCAAGCCTATAAAAAAACTATCAGTGATCCTCAATCTGGTGCTGGCCGTTGGTATAACCGCATTGCTGGCCCGACAGCTCATTATCAAATCGCTTGAGATCTTTGAAGAGCAAGAGCACACACAAATATTGGAAATCCCTTATTGGCCTACTGCCATGATAATGTCTGTAGGGATTGTGCTTTTTTTGGTCGTGCTACTTCTTCGTTTGATTGATGTGATTTTTGGTGCGGCTGGTGATAATAACAGCAAGACTGGCTCGTCCTGATGGCAATTGAAGTTCTTGTCCCCATTGTATTTGCCTTATTGTTCGGTTTGCTAATACTGGGTGCGCACCTAGGCCTGGCCATGTCAGCGGTTGCCATATTTGGTATCAGTATGCTCATCGGTATGGATGGAGCCTTGTCACTAACTGGGTTATCTGTTTACGAATCCGCACAAAGTTTTGATTTAAGTGTAATCCCTTTGTTTGTATTGATGGGTACGTTCGCATCCAAAGCTGGCATATCCTCTGACCTTTTTGCCGCATTTAATACCTGGCTGTATCGCCGTAAAGGTGGATTGGCTCATGCCAGCATTGCAGCTTGTGCAGCATTTGGCGCTGTGTGTGGTTCATCGTTGGCTACTGCTGCCACTATGGGCCAGGTAGCGCTACCTGAAATGAAGCGGTTTGGTTATAGCGGTAAGTTGGCAACCGGTAGTATTGCTGCAGGCGGTACTATCGGGATACTCATCCCGCCAAGTGTCATTATGCTTATCTATGGCATCCTCACTGAAACCAGTATCGGCGATCTGTTTTTGGCCGGTATTATCCCTGGCATTTTGCTCACGCTTTTTTTTATGATTACTGTTGTGATCATGACAAAGTTTGACCCAAGCTGCGCCCCTGCTATTACTGAAGCTCCAATTGAAGGTTCGGGAGTCTCCGCATTCGCCAAAGTATGGCCAACTCTGTTACTGTTTTTTCTGGTCATTGGCGGCATTTACTCCGGTGTATTCACACCAACGGAGGCGGCAGGCTTTGGTGCGGTGGGAGCACTGTTGATTGGTGTTTTGATGCGGCGGTTAAGTTGGCGTCAAATTGGTGAAAGCTTGATGGACACCGTACAGACCACGTCGATGATTTTTTTAATTTTAATCGGCGCTATTCTCTTCTCAGCATTTTTATCACTTAGTGGTACACCCGCTCTTATGGGCAGCTGGGTTGTGGGGCTTGAACTAGCGCCACTTTTAACCATCGCTTTGATTGTTGTGATCTATATATTGCTCGGTGCTTTTCTCGACACCATGGCCATGATCATTCTCTCTGTGCCTATATTCTTCCCAATAGTGATGGATATGGGGTTTGATCCAGTTTGGTTTGGTGTGCTCGTTGTTTTAATGGTGGAGTTAGCACTTATTACTCCACCCATGGGGATAAACGTATTCGTCATCAAAGGCTTATCAGAAGATGTGCCACTCTCGCAGGTTTTTATCGGCGTGCTACCATTTTGTATCGCGCTACTTGCGATGATAGTGTTGGTTATTACAGTGCCGAGCCTAGTGTTGTTTCTTCCGGGCTTGGCCAACTAAACAAGTTTTGCTTAACTTGCAAAAACAATCTGCCCTTTCCAAACTGTTTTACGCACCTGAACGTTAGCGATCTCTTCTGGCGCCATCTCATGTAATGGTTTATCAAGCACTATGAAGTCGGCCCACTTGCCCACTGCACGCAAAGTTAGCGCTATATCGCGAGCATTGAGAAAACGAACTTTCCTACACTGCATTAAGCGATGCGATCTGCTTGAGGGCTCTCGTCCATCTGTGCTATGAGGTGATGAATAAGCCTTTCTGCAAGCTCAGCTCGAATACCTTGGTGGTGCTCGCAGTCCCAGAGGTTTACTGTCTCATTTAGATCCCGCTTGAGATCGTAGAGCTCACCCCAGATTTGATCGCGATAGACGGTGTATCGCCAATCAGCAGTAACCAACGAACGAACGCGTGCAGGCTTCTCAAAGCCCAGACGAATGCCTCCGTCGTTGTATTCGATCAGTGCTTCGCTGCGTAGGCCATCGCCACCTTGGGTGACAGGTAAAAAACTCACCCCTTGATTACCATTAAATGGCGCTAGGTCCGCACGATCCAGGATGGACGCTGCTAAGTCCACGGTAGAACAAAGTGCATTGGATTCGCTCGAACGTCTATGCGCTGGGTCTGACCAGATAAAAGGTACACGAGTGATACTGCGAAAAGGAAGAGCGCCTTTTAGCATCATGTTGAAATCGCCCATGTAGTCACCGTGATCAGAGTTGTAACAAATCACCGTGTTCTCCATCTGGCCAGACTCTCTAAGTGAGGCGAGAATCTCCCCTACTGCATCGTCAATGCAGGTGGTCATCCCCGCGGTCAGTGCCATCGCTTCCTTGATCTGCTGATCGTCCAGCATCATCGCGGTTTGCGGTGTAGTCTGACCGCCTGTGCCCTTCCAGTTGTTATGCAGCCATTGCATGGCTGGGTTCGGGTTCTTATGTGCACCGTAAGGAAGCGTAACCTCGAAATCATCGGGGCTATACATATCCCAATACTTACCTGGTGGATTAAATGGATGATGCGGATCGGGAAAGCTGACAAAGGCAAAAAAAGGATTATCCTGTGTCGCACGCGAGGCTAAATACTCGACAGTACGATCACGAATGTAAGCGGTAGAGTAGAACTCTTCGGGAATCGGTGTTCGAAAAGCCTGCGGGCATGAGTAGTTATGCGGCAGCTGATTATTTCGGTCGAGTAGCGATTCCCAATTGGGGACATTTTCGCGAAACCACTGTTGATAGTGCCCGCCGCAGCGATCGCCATGTTCGGTCACCATATCCACATGTTGATAGCCGTAGTATGGCGTTTGGATTTGGTATCGCTCGTCGCCGCGATACAGCTCCGGCTCTTCTTCGTAGTGTGTGGGCCTCACAGTTTTCCATGCATCCAGTGTGTTGTGAACTTCTTCGATGGATTTACCCATGGGTGGCTTGGCTGTAAATGGCTGAAGATGGCTCTTGCCAATGGCTGCAGTGTGGTAGTTCGCGTTTGCCAAAACATCGACAAAAGTGCGCGCGTTGGTTGGCAGAACACAGCCGTTGTAGCGCAAGCCATGCAAGCTAGGATAGCGGCCAGTCAATAGCGAAGCGCGATTGGGCATACAGACCGGCGACGCGGTATGGAAATTGTTGAATCTCGTGCCCTGCTCTGCAATCGAATCAATATGTGGTGTTTTTATCACCGGGTGGCCATAACACCCCAACCCATCTGCGCGCTGTTGGTCGGTGATCAGAAACAAGAAGTTTGGTCGATTGTTCATAGTGGTCTGGTGTTTAAGTTGGCGCTGCGCGCACTGAAGTGGTGCCAAGCCAGTAGTGCCAGTGCAAACGCAATGGCTGAAAATTGAATGAGTTCTAGTCGCATCATTATCGCGGCGGCTGCTATTAACCTCAGCCCTATCTCGATGGCAGAGAGCGCTTTTGCATCAAAAGCTGCGAGTGCACTGGCAATGAGATATAAGGCTAAAACAAGCCGAGTCAACAACCATAACAATGCACTTAATTGCACGCCATTTTCATAGCCAGCCAAAGGTGCGCCACCAGGGCTGGACGGACCAATCAACGCTTGGTCAAT
>Ga0209828_1002222_pt1 | contig 16315 bp, 12 predicted proteins | sample MaitaG_FD_187429 | JGI IMG/M metagenome (GOLD analysis project Ga0209828, IMG submission 187429) | Marine algal microbial communities from Maine, USA - Maine_Asex2 metaG (SPAdes) (version 2) | ecosystem: Host-associated > Algae > Red algae > Unclassified | place: Maine, USA | collected 2015-01-05 | reverse complement strand
TGGCGAGGCCTACGCAGGTGATTTTCCCCACGTTCGCTTTGCCGATATCGTCGATGCCCAAATGCATCTGCTCGATCACCTCGGCATCAACAAACTCCACGGCGCGGTCGGCGCTTCCCTCGGCGGTATTCTCGCCTCGGTTCTCGCGACGCGCCACCCACAGCGGGTCAACGCAGTCATCTCACTTTCCTCCGGCGTCGAGGTGCCGGTGCTCACCCGCATCCAGAACTTCGAGCAAATTTCCGCCATTGAACGCGACGCCAATTATAAAGGTGGCCACTATTATGGTGGCGAAGTGCCGAATGGCGGCCTCGCGCTGGCACGGATGATCGCGCACAAAACCTATGTCTCCCTCGGCACGCTGGTCGACCGCGCCCGCAAAGAAATGAAAGCCGGCGTGCACTTCGCCTTCTACGATTTTGCCCACTCGATCGAGTCGTACATGTATCATCAGGGGGAAAAATTTGTGAAGCGGTTCGACGCGAACACCTACCTGCGAATCCTGGATGCCTGGAACCACTTTGATCTCGCCAGCGAAGCCCGGGCGGAGTCGATCGCCGAGGCCTTGGCACCTTGTGGCGACCAGCGCTGGCTGATCTTCAGCATCGATTCCGATGTGTGTTTTTATCCCTCCTCGCAAAAGCATCTCGCTTCGGTGTTGAAGACCGCGGAAGTGCCGTACCAGCACATGACGGTCCACAGCGGCAAAGGCCACGACGCGTTTCTGTTGCAACCGGAACTTTTCACACCGCATCTCTCGTATTTTCTCGAGAATGGTTCCACCGCCTGATTGACGCTTTGCTGCCCGTGCACTCGACGATGTTGTCGCGAATGGTGAAGGTGGAGAGTCGCAGGCTACGAAGAGCGCTACCAAGTATTTCATCATGCGATCGGGACATCTTCGGCTATTTAGACGGATCATAAGCGGCTATTTCCTCATCCCACTGAATATTGTGGTCCTCCACACGAACCTCCCATTGCCCACCGAGCGCTCGGCGAATGTCAGATAACAGCGCGCACCAATACTGAACCGCAAACCAAATATCCTCTTGCGAGGTGAGCGGGAGTTTGGTGGCCCCTTCAAAGATCACATCGGGAGACTCATGTTGATCATAAAGACGGAACAGTTCCCCCCGGATTTCCTTTTTGGCGAATTCCTGGTTGGATATGTCGGTACGTTGCCGAATCACCCTCTCCTCTTCTGAGCTGAGTGGGCTTTGTCTTTTCGCAACGTAATTGATGGAAACTCCCATATGCGAATTTGCCTTGCCTCTCGTTTCCTTCCAAGAAAAAATTCTACACGACATCCTTGGCCGGAGCCTCCCCGACTACCGGCTACAAACTACTAGCTACTTCCAAGCTTGCAACCGGCGACTCTCTTACTAGGTGTGACCTGCTATGTTCGACAATTTATCTGAGTCCCTCGAAAAAACCTTCAAGAATCTCCGTGGCTACGGAAAGATCAGCGAGAAGAACGTCAAAGACGCGCTCCGCGAAGTGCGCATGTCCCTGCTCGAAGCCGATGTGCACGTCGATGTCGCCAAGCAGTTCATCGCCAACGTGCGCGAAAAATGCCTCGGCGAAGAAGTGCTGCTGGCGGTCAAGCCGGGCGAGCAAATCGTCAAGCGCATTCACGAAGAACTAGTCGCGACCCTCGGCGGCGAACGCAGCGATTTCTTTCTCAACGCCCGTCCGGCGATGACGATGCTGCTCGGCCTTCACGGCGCGGGTAAAACCACCACCTGCGGCAAGCTCGCGCTGCGTTGGAAAAAAGAGGACAAGAAGGTCCTCCTGGTCGGTTGCGACATCCGTCGTCCGGCCGCGGTCGACCAGCTTGCCGTTCTCGCCGACCAGTCCGGCGTCGATATGCTCCGCCCCGAACCGGGCGAAACCGTTCCGCAAATCGGCCGCCGCGCCCGCGAACACGCGGTGCGCAACAGCTACGACATGGTGATTTTCGATACCGGTGGTCGTTTCCAGATTGACGAGGAACTCGTTGATGAGCTCGCCGAACTGAAAAAGATGGTTGAGCCCCACAACATCGTGCTCGTGCTCGACGCCGCCATCGGTCAGGAGTCGGTGAATGTCGCCAGCCGCTTCAATGAAGCCGTCGGCCTCACCGGTCTGATTCTCACCAAGCTCGACGGCGACGCCCGCGGCGGCGCTGCGCTCTCCGTCCAGTCGGTCACCAAAGTGCCGATCCACTTGATTGGTGTCGGTGAAAAAGCCGAAGATCTTGAGGTGTTCCACCCGGACCGTCTTGCCAGCCGGATTCTCGGCATGGGCGACGTGGTGACGCTGGTCGAAAAGGCGCAGGAGAATTTCGACGAGAAGGAAATGGCGGGGATGCAGAAGCGCTTGATGCGCAATCAGCTCAACCTCGAAGATTTTCTGGTGCAGTTGCAACAGATGAAAAAGCTCGGTTCGATGGACAAGATGTTCGAAATGCTGCCGGGCGCGTCCAAGATTCCGAAGGACGAACGCGCCAAAATCGCCGAACAAAGCCAGACCCAAAGCAAGAAGTTCGAGGCGATCATTCAAAGTATGACGATCGAAGAACGGCGCAAACCGCATATGCTAAAAGCCAGCCGGCGTCAGCGCATCGCGCGTGGCAGCGGCAACAAAGTCAGTGACGTCAACGCGCTTTTGAAGCAGTTCAAGCAGGCCCAGAAGATGACAAAAAAGCTAAAAAAAGTGCAAAAAAAGTTGCTTCGCTTTTCAAACTGACTACGCCTACCTCCTGATTTTACCTACATTTTAACTGATAAACCTCTTTCAAACCTCTTTTAAACCCCCGATTTAACCCATGCCAGTACGTCTCAGATTTGCCCGCCAAGGAAGCCGCAACCGCCCTTTCTTTCGCCTCGTCGCGATTGACGGACGCCGCGCGCCGACCGGTCGTTACATTGAAAACCTCGGCTGGTACAATCCTGGCCTCGACGGTGTGAACTATCACATCAAGCTCGACCGCGTTGATTACTGGACTGGCTGCGGCGCGCAGCTCTCCGATTCCGCCCGCAGCATCGTCAAGCAAGCCCGCAAGTACCAGCCGCAAGGCGCTGACGCCAAGGTCGAGCCTGATGCAGACGCCGAAGCACCGGCTGCTGCGGAAGCTCCTGCTGCTGAAGCTCCTGCTGCTGAAGCTCCTGCTGCTGAAGCTCCTGCTGCTGAAGCTCCTACTGCTGAATCTCCTGCTCCTGAGGCTGCACCTGCTGAGGCTGCTCCCACCGCTGAAAAAGCTGCTCCCGTTGACGAAGCCGCTCCCGCCGCTGAAGAAACTGCTTCGGCTGCCGAAGAAGCACCGGCTGCCGACGCTACTGATAAACCGGACGCCTAATGCGCGATCTTCTCATCAAGAACTTGAGCGCCTTGGTCTCCGACCCTGCGGCGCTCAATGTGCAACAGCTCAACGGCGAGAAGACCGTGATCTTCGAACTCCGCTGCGCCAAAGATGATGTCGGCAAAATCATCGGCAAAAGTGGCAAGACTATCACTGCGCTCCGCGCCCTGATGAACGCCGTCGCCTTGACCCAGACGGGTCAGCGCGTGGTGATCGAAGTCGCCGAGTAAGCTCGGCTTCGTTCGCCCGATGAAAAAGACGCCTTTCGAAGGCGTCTTTTTTTTGCGGGTTCGTCTTTCGCTTGGGCCTCGTCCGTCTCTTTGGTGAAGGGTCAAGTCTACAATTTCTGCGTAATGTCGAAATATGGCCCAAAGAAAGACGCATGTAGCGCCGTCTTCCAGGCGGTGTCGGTACGCCTTCTTCCAGAAGGCAGTCTTTGCCGAAGCACTGAGGTACACCCCACCTTTGATGGCAATCTCTTGTCGCCGAACTGGCGGCTAGAAGCCGGGCGTACCGGCTCCGCCAAGGAAGGCGGCGCTACCCTCGGGCGGCGCCACCATCGGGCGGCGTGGACTGTCGGGCCTTGTTCTACCAAGACTTGTCTGCGGGCATCTTGCCGAAATATATCCGCACGTCGCGCAACTCGCCATTGAGCGGGAACTCGGTTTTATAGGTGCCGACTTTGTTCGACGCGTCGCGTCCGAGGGTGAGCGCGTCGGCTGGTTTGCCGTTGAGGAACTGGCCGGGTTCGGAGCCGACGAGTTTGTCGTCGATGAACACTTCTTGGCTGCCTTCAAGGTTGATCCGGCCGGTCACGAGGCTCGGACCTCCGTCGGAAATTTTGGCGTCGCCTTTGGCGACGATCAGGCGGCCGTTGTTGCGGGTGGCAAAGTAGGGGACCCGGTCCTGTAAATACAGAACGTAGCCCATGCCCTCGCCGCCTTGGGCAATGAGGACACCGTCAGTCGCGCCGTTCACGCGTCCGCCGATCGTGATCGGTTTGCGGCTGGGGTCGATGTCGCGCCGGACTTTCTTGTCCGCTTTGTCGAGGGCGAGTGCGGTGCTGAACGGCACCCGTGACATGCGTTTGCGCATGAACTTCATGTCGAGTTCGCGGTTCGGCGCATCAGGCGCGGTGTCTTCATAGCGGGTTTGCAGCCAGACGAGTTCTTCGGCGAGCCGGGTGCGTCGTTCGGCGTAGTCTGCATCAGCATGCACCGAACGCAACTCATCCGGATCTTTCTCCAGATCGAACAGCTCCCACTCGTCGATGTCCGGGTAGCGGATGAGTTTGTGCGTTTCGGTGCGGATTCCGTAGTGGCGCGCGACCATATGGGGGCCGGGCATTTCGTAATAGTGGTAGTAGAGCGAGTCGCGCCAGTAGGCGGGCGTTTGGCCACGCATCAGCGGCACCAAGCTGGTGCCCTGCATGTCGGCAGGCGGGTTCACCCCGGCCAGGTCGAGAAAGGTGGCGGCGAAGTCGAGGTTGGAGACCAGCTTCCGGTTGCGTTGACCGGGTTCGATCACGCCGGGCCAGCGGACCACCAGCGGCATGCGGTAGGACTCCTCGTACATCCAGCGCTTGTCGTACCAGCCGTGGTCGCCGAGGTAGAACCCCTGGTCGGAGGAGTAGATGACAATGGTGTTGTCGTCGAGTCCGGTGGTCTCAAGATGTTCCAGCACGCGGCCGATGTTGTCGTCGACGCTGGCGATGCAGCGCAGGTAATCTTTGACGTAACGTTGATATTTCCAGCGGATGTCGTCTTTGCCGGTGAGCTTGGCCTCGCGGTAGGCTTTGTTTTTCGGACCGTAGGCGGCGTCCCATTTTTCTTTCTGCGCCGGCGTCAAACGGTCGTACACGTAGCCCCACATTTTGTGTTCCTGTTCGGGATCGGAATCGAGTGGCGGCACTTTGAGGTCGTAGCCGATGTGCATGTGCCGGCCGATTTCCATCTCCTGCTCCTTGGCGGCGGAGGTACGTCCTTCGTAATCGTCGAACAGGGTCGCGGGTTCGGGCAGGGTGACGTCGTCGAACATGGTTAGATGGTCGGGGCCGGGTGACCATTCGCGGTGCGGCGCTTTGTGCTGATACATCAAGCAGAAGGGCTTGTCGTCGTCGCGTCCGTCTTTGAGCCAGGCGAGCGCGTCGTCCGTGATGATATCGGTGCAGTAGCCCTCGACACGTACCGTGCCTTCCGGCGTGCGGAAGTCGGGATTGTAGTAGCGCCCTTGGCCGGGCAGGATTTTCCAGTAGTCGAACCCGGTCGGCGTCGAGGCGAGATGCCACTTGCCGATCATCGCGGTCTGGTAGCCAGCGTCTTGCAGGAGTTTGGGGAAGGTTTGCTGTTCGCCATCGAACACATTGCCGTTGCGGAAGAAGCCGTTGAGGTGGCTGTGTTTGCCGGTGAGGATGGTCGCCCGGCTGGGTCCGCAGATGGAGTTGCCGCAAAAGCAGTTTTCGAACAGCATACCTTCCTTGGCGATGCGGTCGATGTTCGGAGTCTTGTTGATCTTCGAACCGTAGGCACTGATCGCGTGGGCGGCGTGGTCGTCGGTGAAGATGAACAAGATGTTGGGGCGGTCGGCAGCGAACGCGCAGGAGGCCAGAATGAACGCCGAGAGAAGAAGGAGGAGGGGAGAGGTTCTCATACATTGAACCTAGCGACTATTGGCGGGCGGTACGATTCGAAATGACCACTTTCCCAATTTTCCCAAACTGGATTCCACGGTTCGGGAGGACGGGCTTAAATGATGCAGAAGGTAGGCCGAAAATCATAGATTGGGGTATTCTGATCGTTGCCACATTGCGGTTTGAGGCGTAGACCTATTCTGCGGCGTGTTTGTTTTTTTGGGAGCCGCGAAGATCAAGGGACTGAACACATGGCGGAATTTCATTCGTATTTTTCAAACGCTCCAAACAGCCGACGCGCGGTGCAAGCCTGTCTCAATGACGGCTTGCGTTCAGTGGCTCCCTCGGCGGTGTTTTTCCACGCGACCATCGGACATAATTTCAACGACTTGGTCGACAGCTTGTCGGAGGCCTTGCCGAACACCCGGGTGTTCGGTTGTAGCTGCGCGGGCGTGGTCGTTCCGGGGGCGTTCGACGAGTCCATGCAGGCGCTCGCTATCATGGCGATCGACGACCTGGACGGGCATCTCGCGGTCGCGTACGCGCCCGCGATCGACGGGCGGAGTTCGCGCCAAATCGGCGCCCAACTCGGGGCCGAACTCGCGCCGTCGTCACCGCGGCAACTGATGGTCTACGCGACCGGTATCGATGTGTCCGGCGATCAACTTTTAGCGGGCCTGGAGGGCGAACTCGGCGACATTCCCGTATTTGGCGGCTACGCCTCGGACAACATGCAGGCGATCCGCTGCCATCAGATTCTCGACGGAACGATTGTGGACCGCGGCGTGTTGGCGTTCGGTTTTTCAGATCCCGCCATGAGCATGGTTTCGCAGGCCACGCATGGATTTCCAGCCATCGGCGAACCCTGTACGGTCACGCGTTCGGGTGGAAATGTGATCCAGGAAATCGACGGGCAACCTGCGTGGAACTGGTTCACCTCGCGGCTCGAATTGCCCGAGAGCTCTTCCTTTCTCGACACGATTCCGATCGGCGCCTTGGCGGAAAGTTTGCCGGCCAATGCGGCGAAGGCTTACGATAATCCACATATCTTGCGGGTCATCTCGGCCCGCCACGAAGACGGTTCGATGGTCTATCCGGTGGACTGTCCGGTCGGCACGCGGCTCTGGCTCACCCGCCGTGACGAGGGTCATATCTTCAAAAAGACGGAACAAACCATGGCCGCCTTGGTTGCCGAGATCGGTGAGCGCCGACCGGTCGCGGTCTTCCACGCCGATTGTGGCGCGCGGGGGCGGCTGGCTTTCGGTCAGGTGCACAAGGAGGAACTCATCGCCTGCATGCAAGATCCCGTGTTCGAGGTGGCCCCCTGCGCCTGGCTTGGCATGTACGGACTCGGCGAGTTTGCCCCGTTAAATGGAGACAATGCTTTCCATAATTATTCCACGGCCTTAGGAATTCTTATCAAAGATGGCTGAGAGCAACCAACAGGAACGCAACCGCAAACGGATTGAGGAGTTGGAAGAGGCTATGTCTCAGTTTCGCGGATCTGAAGCGGCCTTGTTGCAGGCGCGCAACGAGGTCGAGAAGCGTTTCCAGCAATTGGTGTTGATGCAAGAGTTCAGCCAGAAAGCGTTGCGCTGCCGGTCACTGGAGGAGTTGTTTGAACATTGCCTCGATAGCGCCGTTTCGATTCTCGGACTCGAGGTGGGCGTCTTGTGGACCGCCCAGGCCGCGCGTTTTGTCTGCACCGGTTTTTGCAATGCCAGCGGGTCGCTCCCCGATCTCAGCCCGTGGGATGTCCCGGAGGAGGTGCGCCAGGGAAACATCCAGATAGCGTCGTCGCCACCTCGTTGGTTCGAACCCGGCGCGATGTCCCCGGTAATTTCCGAGGGGTTATGGCTGCCGCTTCGTCTGCCGGCCTCTGAGAACACCATTCTCCTGATTCTTGGGGTGCCCGAGGAGAAAACCGTGTTCTATCCCTCTATTCACACGGTGGATTTGGCGATTTGCCAGATGTTTCAACAACAGGCAGAGGCGGCCTATGCCTATTTCAACGAACTCCAGCAACGCAAAATTTCCGACCGGAATGCGCAGAAAAACGCGGCCTCCTACCGCAGTCTGTTTGAGGATGCCCCCTTGCCATTGGTCGAGATCGACGCCTCGGAAATCCGCGCGATTATCACCGAAACGCTGCCGAGTGCTCGGGAAGTGGTCCGGGCGGTTCGGCACGTCCGGATGTTACGCGCCAACAAAGCTGCGTGGGCGTTTTATGATGTCGAAAACTATGACGAGTTGGTCGCCCTCACCCGCAAGACCAGCGTCTCGATGCTCACGCGGCAGTTTGCCATCAGCCATACTGCCTTGCTGTCCGGTGAACGCTGTGTGCTCAAAGGCCATCAACAAACCCGTCACGGCCGCCGTGAAGTGAACTTCCATCTGACCGTGCTGCCCGGCTACGATGATACGTGGGAACGCCTGTTGGTGGCCATTCTCGATGTGACCGAAGTCCAGCAAGCGGAACTGCTGCGAGATGATCTGGAAAAGCGCCTGAAGCGTTCGGAAAAAATGGAGGCCCTCGGATTGCTCGCTGGTGGTGTCGCGCACGATCTAAACAATGTACTGGTGAGTCTCGTCGGCTTTCCCGATTTGTTGATGGAGCAGGTTCGAGATCAACCGGATGCCTATGAAATGGCCGAGATGATCCGAGATGCCGGGATCCAGGCCTCGGCTTTCGTTCAGGATTTGCTCACCATGGCGCGCCAAGGTTTGCAGGCCCAACGGCCGCTAGATCTCAACCATGTGGTGTCCGCCTATTTAAAATCAGCCGCGTTCCATCAAGTCGCAGTCTCCCATCCCGGGGTGGCCCAGCAGACCGAACTCGCTCCAGGGAGGCTCGAGGTCGTCGGCTCGTCAACCCACTTGACCAAACTGGTGATGAACTTGGTTACCAACGGCTATGAGGCAATTTCCGGCGAAGGCATTTTTCGCATCTCCTCCCGTGAAATCACGTTGACCGAGGATCAACTCGGCTACGAAAATATCACCGCCGGACGCTATGCTTTGTTGGAGATTGAGGATTCGGGTTCGGGCATTTCGGCGGCGCACCTACCGCACATCTTCGAACCGTTTTACTCGCGCAAGGCGATGGGGCAGTTGTCTGGCACCGGTCTCGGTATGGCGGTTGTGTGGGGCGTCTTGCGTGACCACAAGGCCTTCATTGATGTTGATACCGAGGTCGGACGCGGCACGCGGTTCTCGGTGTATCTGCCGCTGGCCTCCCGCGCTGCAGAGACCCCGAGTAATCCCGCCGCGCCGCCGACCGCGACCGCCGGCAACGAACGTGTTCTGGTAGTGGATGACATGCCCGAGCAACGGTCCTTTCTTCAACGGGTCCTGACGCGCTACGGGTATCAGGTCCATTGCGTTTGCTGCGGTGAAGACGCGGTGGAATGGCTTAAGGGGAACCACGCTGACATGGTGTTGCTCGACATGATAATGGATCCCGGCATCGACGGTCTTGTGACCTATGAGCGAATCGTGGAGTTCAAACCGAGCCAGCCGGCTATTCTGGTGAGCGGCTACGCTGCCACTGAACGGGTGCAACGCGTATTAGATCTCGGCGTTCGGGCCCTGGTGAAAAAACCGTTTAGACCGATTGAGTTGATCGCGGCCCTCCAGCGCGAGCTGAAACTGGTGAAGAGCGAGGCGCGCGAATGAACCCGTTGAAAAACCAAGGCCGGGCCTCAGCAACCGCCATCTGTTCCAGCCGCTAACCGCTTGTTCCACGAACTTGGGCTGGCCAATAAATGGCCGCGATCTTCGACCTTCGAATTTCCGTATGCGGTCGCAATTGCCGAAGGCCTATCGGGCTTTTACCGTCACCGGCACTTCGATGATCGGGTAGTCCGCGAGGTTGGTGTTGATGATGATGGTGCTGCCGTCGAGCGCCGTGGTGGTGTCGACATTGCTGAACTCCACCGTGAATCCGGCTGCGCCGCGGTTGAGGATTTTGACCGTCGCGTCGAGGGCGGCGGGCCAGAGGGCGGCGGTGATCTGGTAGCTCTTTACCGAACCGGGGCGGACCGTGATCGTGTACCGCTTTTTGAAGCCGGGGGCGGCGACGAGGTCGAGTTTAGCCGGGGCGACGTTGAGTTTGCCGACCACTTGTCCGTAGACGGTGACGCGTTCGGACTTGGCCTTCGGGTTGTCGGTCGTGATCGTGATGAAGTCGGAGATGCGACCAATCGGCAAGGTGCTGGAGGTGGTCACGTCGAGTTCGTATTTTTGACCTTCCTCGATGGTTTTGAGGTTCAGCGTGACCGAGTTGTTCTGTGCTTTGACACTGGTGATGTTGAGTGCGTTGGTGTCGTTGTTGCTGATGGTCACCGTTTTGGTGGCGGACTCGCCCTGGCCGAGGTTGCCGACGTAGACGGAGGTCGGGCTGAGGTTCACGGCGGAAACCGCGGTGCCTTTCAGAGTCAGGCGGAAGGCTGGAGTGGTGGGGTCGTTAGAATTGACGGTGATGGTTTTGGTCTGCAGGCCGCGGCGTCCTTTGAGCGACAGGTTGGCGTCGATGGTGGCCGACTCACCGGGTTGCAGGATCTTTGAGGAGATGTTGGCGATGGTACAGCCGCAGGCGGGCTTGACGTTCGAGATGTTGAGTACGCCAGCGCCGTCGTTTTTCACGGTGAAGGTGTGTTTCACCGACTCGGCATTGTTCTTGCTGCCGAACTCGAATAATGGCTGCGCGCAGAAAATCTTCGGCTTGCCGCCGGTCGCCGGGGCTGCGGCAACGGGAGCCACGGGAGCGGCGGCAGGCTGGACAGCGACCGTCGGGGGAACAATCTGAACTGCTGGAGCGGCTGGCGCTGGCGTAGCAGGTACGGGGACGGGGGCCAAGGGCTGCGCAAAGGCAGCGGTGGCGACGAGGGCGGTAGCGGCGATAAGAAGAGAGAGAAGTTTCATAGTTGATGGTTCCTGAGAATGGTGTGTGCGATGAAACATACAAGTTATGCGGGTTTCGGGGTGTAACGGTTTTGCAACATTAGGCCGTTTCCGGCTTGTCGGGTGCGCGCTTAAAGTCGGTTGTAGTCCACCGCGAACGAATCGTATTTGGTGTAATTGCCCTCGGCAGCGGCTTCCCAACCTCTGGCGTACCAGCGTTTGCGTTGTTCGGAGGTGCCGTGGGTGAAGGTGTGCGGACGGACGGTCGCGCCGGCGTTGCGCTGCAGGGTGTCATCACCGATCTGGTTGGCGGCGTTGACCGCTTCCTCGATATCGCCTTTGTCGAGCTTGCCGGCCTTGTTCACGTGGTAGGACCAAATGCCGGCCAGGTAGTCGGCCATCAGTTCGATGCGAACCGACAACTGGTTGGACTCCTGGGTGCGTTTCTGCTGCCGCAACTTGCGCTGCTGTTGCTGGATCTTCATCGACAGGCCCATCAGGTTCTGCACGTGGTGTCCGACCTCGTGGGCGATGACATAGGCCTGGGCGAAGTCGCCGGGCGCGCCCATGCGGTCGCGCATCTGTTTGTAGAACGACAGGTCGATGTACACCTGCTGGTCGGCCGGACAGTAGAACGGACCGCTGGCAGCGCTGCCACCACCGCAGGCGGTCTGGGTTTTGCCGGAGAACAGCACCAGTTTGGTCGGGCGGTATTCTTGAATCTGCGCCCCGTACTTGCGGGCGAACTGCGGGTACACCTGCGCCCAGACATCTTCGGTCCAGCCGAGGGTCACGCGCACCATCTCGGCGAGTTCCTCTTCTTCGGCCGAGCCTTGGTATTCCGCTTGCACCGGACTGCTGCCGGACAGGCCTTCGACAATCGGCGCGATGCTCTGCGGATCGGCGTTAAAAATTTTGGCGATGAAGAAGATGGCCAGCAGGCCGATGATGCCGAGGCCTCCTCCGGCTGCCATGGCGCCTTTGCCCCGGCGGTCTTCTACATTCTCTGATCTACGACTATTTTTCCAACGCATGTTCTGGTCTTCTTCTTTCTTGGCTGCCCGATGAATTCCGGAGGAGCACTGCACTTCTATGGTCGCTATGGCGCTGTCGTCAATTCATGAAATGCCGCCGCATCGGGGCGTTTTCTTGGATTTCGAACGAGAACGGTAAAAGGCTGTGGGTTTGGCGGCGGCCAACTGTTCGACCGTGAGGGATTCCCAGCCCGGCAGCGCCAGCAGATGTTCCAGCAGCATGCCGCAGGCAATCGCGTCGTACAGGGCGTCGTGGGCGACCCGTTCGGGGCAGAGGGCGGCCACCCGCGGGCCGAGTTGAAGGATGTCGATCAGGTCGTCGAGCTTGTGTGTGTGGAACGCGGGATAGGCGATTCGCGCCAGCTTGAGCGTGTCGATCCACGGCCCGAACTTATGGATCGGCGCGGCCGCGCGCAGGTGCTTTTTCTCGGTGGCGGCGTTGTGCGCGACCAGCGGCACCTGGCACCAGGGTCGGAGGTCGGGCCACAACTGGCCCATGGTCGGGGCGGCTGCGATCTCCTCGCGCAGTTCGGCGTGCCGGCCCGGGGCCATGTGGTTGAACGGCCGGTCCGGGTCGACCAGCAGCAGGCTCTCATAGGTTTCCGTTGTGACTTTGCGGTCGCGCAGGCGCACCAATCCGATCTGCCAAGGCTCGGCCGGGTATTCCGCGACGACGCCGGTGGTTTCAAAGTCGAGGGCAACGAGTTCAATCATACGGATGTCGAGGGTTGAGGTCCTGCTTTTTCATAGCCCTCGCTATCATTGTACCTGACCATGAACAACGTCGCGTATCGGAATTCAACCTTTCGTATTCTAGCAGGCCGAAGGCCAGCCCTTCCGCATTCCACCTTTGATCTTCCACCTTCATCTTCAAAAAAAACGGCCGCGTTAAGCGGCCGTTTCTATTTCAGATCGCGTCTCCGCCGGTCTCGCCGGTTCGGATTCGCAATATCTGTTCGATCGGGGTGACGATGATTTTGCCGTCGCCGATCTTCCCGGTATGGGCGGCGTCGACAATCGCCTGGAGGGTGGCGTCTACGAAGGCGTCGTTCACCGCGATATCGATGCGGGTTTTCGGGATGAGGTTCGGTTTCACCTCGTGGCCCCGATAGAGGCTCACGTCGCCTTGGTCTTGGCCGTGTCCGGCGCAGCGGCTGACGGTGATACGGGTGATCTCGGCTTTCATAAGCGCCTCGCGCACCTCGTCGAGTTTGTCGGTCTGAATGATTGCGGTAATCAGTTTCATAATCGTTCTCCTGTGGGATGCGTTAGTTGAGGTTCAAGAAGCCGTAGCCCTGTTCGCCGTGGAGCGTGCTGTCCATGCCGGCTTTTTCTTTGTCGGCTGGCAGGCGGAAGCCCACGGTGAAGGTGACAATGTAGTAGATGATGACGGTCATGATGCCGGCTAGCGCGATGGTCGCGCCCATGCCGATCAGTTGGGCCTTCAGGGAGACTTCCTCTCCGGGCAGCGCGAAAAATACCAAGAGGATGACGCCAAGTCCCGAACCAATGCCGTGGATGCCAAAGCAGTCGAGGCTGTCGTCGTAGCCGAGTTTGTCCTTGGCTTGGAGGGCGATGTAGCAGGCAACGGAGGAGAGAGCGCCGAGGCAGAGCGCGCCGAACGGACCGACAACCGCCGCAGCCGGCGTGATCACCACGAGGCCGGCGAGCACGCCGGAGGCGAAACCGAGGCCGGAGGCCTTCTTGAACAAGATGCCTTCGATGATCAGCCAGACCAGCGCGCCGGCGCAGGCCGAGAACAGGGTGTTGGCGAGAACGCGGGCGGCACCGTGTCCGGCGCCGAGCGTCGAACCGGCGTTGAAACCGAACCAGCCCATCCAGAGAAGGCCGGCGCCGATCAGGGTCATCACCAAGTTGTTGGGGAAGACGGTGTTTTGCGGATGGCCGATGCGCTTGCCGAGCAGGATGGCGAGCACGAGCGCGCTGATACCAGCCGAGACGTGAATCACCAATCCGCCGGCGAGGTCAACCACGCCCAAGTTGAAGAGCCAGCCGTCACCGTTCCAGATCCAGTGGGCAAGGGGAATGTAGACCAACACCGTCCACAGAACCACGAATAGGCACCAACCGCGGAAATACACGCGTTCGGCGCAGGCGCCACTGATAAGGGCCGGGGTGATGATCGCGAACATGCACTGGAACGCGACAAAGGCGAAGGCGGGAATGTCGCCTTCGTTGGTGCCATCGACACCTTTCAGAAAGAGGAAGTCGGGATTCCATCCGATGAAGCCACCGATCGAATCGCCCCAAAACAAACCGTAGCCGAAAATCACCCATAGGACGCCGACAATCGCCATGCAGACGAAGGTGTGCATCATGGTTCCGACCACGTTTTTGGTGCGGGCGAGGCCGCCGTAGAACATCGCGAGTCCGGGCAACATGAGCAGGACGAGTCCGGTGGCGATGAGCATCCACGCCGTATCGCCGGTGTCGATTGGTGGGGGGGCTGCCGCCGCGGCATCTTGTGCGCCGGCCAAGCCAGCGAATGCGAGCAGGCCGAACATGGCCCACCCGAAGGTGTTTCGTTTTAATTTCATTGAGGATTCTCCAGGTTGATAAAACAATCTGACCTCAAAATCCCTAGATTCTCCCCTTGTAGCAACAAATTTGGCGTTTGATGTGATCGTTTTTACACATATTTGAAGATCTATAAGTTGCTGTGCGCCAAGTAATTAACAAAAATGTATATCGAGGATATACAATTGTGTCTGTTTTATATGTAATTAATGTTTTTGTGGACTCCGACTGTTAATCCAGCGGCTGAGTTGCGACTCGTTTTGCTTCTCGATGGTCCCTGTTCGTGGCTATGAAGATGTGTGGAGATGGTCTGTCCCTGTCCGCTCGACTTCGCGGCCGCACCCCTCGTCGAGGCGTTCGCGGACGCGGGGGCGTTTGAAATCCGTTTTCACCCCTGCAGGTGGACGGAACTCGGCGCGCTGCCGGCTCGAAAGAAGTCCCCGCCGTTGAGCTGGTTTAGGTGGGATCGCACAGGGCGCGAACCTCGTGTTCGACGGCTTCGGCCATCGCGGTGATGACGGCCCTCCGGATGAGTTCACGGAAAAGAGGGGCGGCGGTTTCAGGTTCGGCTTGCAGGATGGTTTCGATTGCTTGTAGGTTCATGATGGTGGCTTCTTGAAGAGCCGTCAGCCTTCGGCTGGCGGTTGAACCACCACTAATTTCAACGAGAAAAGGTACACTTCCTCCGGCAGCCCTTCGAGGGTTTGCGCGAGTGCAGAGATGGTCAGTCCTTGTTAAACGCCTGTTAAACGACCGGTAAAGCGAACAACCTAAGCGCGGAACAATTCGTCGATCACGCCGGTGGAGTCGCCGAACTGTTCGGTCTCAATCCCGCTGCCTTTTAAGACTGAAAGCCAGAGGTTGCAGAGCGGTGTCTTCTCGTCCTTCATCACGAGATGTCGACCGTGAACAAAGCCGGCGCCGCGACCGGCGACGAGGGTGGGGCAGTTGTCGAGGCTGTGTTTGGTTCGGAGATTGCTGCCGAACACGATCGTGGTGTGATCAAGCAGGGAGGAACCGTCGACCTCGCGGGTCGTTTCCAATTTGTCGATCAGGTCGGCGAGTAGTTTCGCGTGGGCTTGGTCGCGCTTGATCGAGTCGCCGGTTTTTTCCGCGCCGGCGTAGTGGCTGAGATTGTGCGCTGAAAACGACGAACCGATACTGGTGCAAAAGCTGTCGCCGGGCAGACGGTAGGTGAACACGCGGCAGGCATCGACTTGCATGGCGGCAACCATCAGATCGTACATAACCGCCACTTCGGGAACGCCCTCGAGGCTTGGTGCGGGCTTCTTCACCGGACGCGTTGGTTTCTTGGCGGGGATGTGCAGCCATTTCTCTTCCTTGTTGAGCCGGACTTCGATATCCCGAACCGCGTCCGCGTACTCGTCGACTTTCTCCGTGTCCGTTTTGCTCAGACCGGTCTTCAACGAACGCATGTCGGACAGGACACAATCCAGCGCCGAGTGTTCGCGGCGAAGCAACTGCTTGCGTTGTTCCAAGGGGACCTCGTTGGCCGAAAACAATTTGTGGTAGAGCGCGACCGGATGCGCGAGGCCGGGAATCGGTTTGCCTTGGCGGTTCCACGAGATCGAACCCGGTCCATGCCCGGCAAGTTGTCCGCCGTTGAGATTGAACGAACTGTAGCGGGTCTCCTGTCCCAGTTGTGCCGCCGCGACTTGGTCGACCGAGATGGTATTGTGAAAGCTGCGTCCGGGAACCGCGAAGCGGTCGGCGCCGGTCAGCCAGAACGTCGAACCGGCGTGGCCGTCGCGGGAGTGTTTGTGTTCGAGGTTCTGAAAGATGGTGAAGTCTTTCTTGCGCTTGGCCAGCGGCTTGAGGCTTTCGGGCAGAGTATAGTCATAGCCGGTGTCG
>Ga0209828_1002220_pt1 | contig 16317 bp, 16 predicted proteins | sample MaitaG_FD_187429 | JGI IMG/M metagenome (GOLD analysis project Ga0209828, IMG submission 187429) | Marine algal microbial communities from Maine, USA - Maine_Asex2 metaG (SPAdes) (version 2) | ecosystem: Host-associated > Algae > Red algae > Unclassified | place: Maine, USA | collected 2015-01-05 | reverse complement strand
AATGTGAGTTAGGGACCGTTCCAATAAAAATCCGGGTACGTCTACGAAACGAATAAGTGAATCTCTAAATTGTAGAACCTTGTCTGGCGTTCTAGTTCTTTAGGTTTCTTCTAGTCGGTTTGTGATGTCTTTCATGTCCCCAAGGCGATATAACTATGGTTGCCTTTCCTGGAAGGTTTACATGATCGCCTCGGTTTATTTGTAATTGACGGTTTCTAAGCCAGCTAAACTAGCTGGAAAGTCCGTGTGCTCACCTAAATTTACTTGTTTTATATACCTCCCTCTTGTGTATATGTAGAATAATCCTTCGACCCGTGAAATTACATTTTTTGTTTCAGCTCGACTTTTCTGAATCGCATCCATGATTCCGGTGTGCTCGACAGGCATATCTGCTGGTAAAGGTACTTCGATTAGTAAACCTATTGTGGGGTCCCATGTCCAGCCACGAATTGGGCTGCTTTGAAATGGCCTGTCTTCGTATTGGACAATGAATATTTCAGAAACTGGTTGGAGTAGCTGGACGTGCTCACCAAACGCTTTACTTTCGATATATGAGTTAACCCCATGTTCGGAAGCTATTTGTGGCCCAACTACAGTTTCGCCTTGTCTGTTTTTTCCGAAAAATAGAAATCTTGGTATTTTCATTTACCCGCCTAAGTTTATATCTAACACATTATATGGTGTTTATGGCCTCTTTGATTAATTGCCTTAACCTGTATACATGTAAAGTTTTTGCCTAGTGGTGCTTAGGGGTTTGTAGCGATGTAGTCTGTTCTTGATGGATAGATTATTGCCAGCAATTGCAGCCATGTTTTCTGCTTCGGCAGCTATTATTTGGATAAGGGCTGCTACTCGTCAAGATAAGGTTGTTAAACGTTTAGCATCTGAACAAATTGACCTTGATCTTTGGAGGCTTGCTAATAACGATTATCGCCGTGATGTTCAAATGGCTGTATTCAATACACTTGCTACGGTTGCTATGGGTATTGTTGCTATCGTTGGCGCAGGTATTTGGCCCGCTATTGCAGTTTCAATTCTGGCTCTGCCTTCTTTGGTTACCTTATTAAACAAAAACTCTCATTCTGAAATTGCTCGAATAGCTGCGGGCAGGGTAGAGGTTGAGAAGAAAGCTAGAGAAGTTCTTTCTCAAGAAGAGCTTGCCCCTTTGCAGTGGGCGGCTAGGTTGGCTCCGTCTAATTTTCCTGAAATGGAAGGCCTGGAAATTGGTCAGGCTTATCATGCTGGTAGTGGGGCTATGGCTGGAGATTTCTACGATGTTTTCCGGGTAGATAAAAATCGTATAGCTACTGTTATTGGTGATGTAACTGGTCACGGTATTGAGCCTTCGATTACTGCTTTGCAAGCTAAGTATTTGTTGAGAGCTTTTTTGTTGCAGTTTCGTGATCCTGGCCAAGCACTTGAAGAGCTAAATGCTCAGATGGTTGTGCTTGAGGGTGGGGAAGAGTTCATATCTTTGTGCGTTATTCTCTTTGACACTGACGCAAATACTTTACGGTATGCCTCAGCTGGGCATCCGGCTTCTTTTGTTTGGAGTCAGCGCGAAGTAAAGCCGTTGGGTGCTACTGGTCCTTTGCTTATGTTAGATCCTAATGGCTCTTATCATTCAAGAGAAATTTCTTGGGATCCAGATGATGTTTCTGTTATGTATACAGATGGTCTAGCTGAGGCTAGAAAAGGTGAAGTTTTGTTTGGTGAAGATGGCATTGCTGCTCTGATTCGTCGAGACCCAACAGTAACGCCTGCGGTTATGACTAAACTTTTAGTTGAAGCAGCTAGAGATTTTTCTGAAGGCCCATTATCTGATGACTTGGCAATTCTTGTTATTAAACGAAAGTAGTTCTGATGCCTTGGTGTGACACTTGCGACGTGTTTGTCGAAGCTGAACTTTCAGAAAACGACTCTTGTCAAGACTGTGGTAGTGATTTAGATCTTGCTGATAAAAATTCTAAGTTGGATAAAACGCCTTGGCATTTCTGGCTAATTGTAGGGCTTTTGGTTATGTATTTAGCTTGGCGATTAGTTATCTTTGTTATCAGCTTATTCTAGTATCATGTACATGAGCCATGCTTTCTGAGGCTAAGATGTTCTGGTGCTTGATTTTGTAGCTATTCAGCGAATTCTTAATCGCTGGTTTGTGAAAGTCCAGTCTCGCATGGAAGCTGGAATTGCTGATCGTTGGATTCCTGCGTTTGCTAGTGCTGTATTTATCGTTGTTCTGTCTCGATTTGCTTTGTTGAATTACGATAGTTTTTCTATTGGAGTAAATGTTTCTCGATACGCTCAAGTTTTAAATTCTATTGCTGAGGGTAATGGTTCTGATACCAGTCTATTTAATTTAGATGTTGGAATTTGGCAGCTACATTTTTCTTTAATTCTTTACCCATTGGCTCTGTTGGCTATTTTTATTGAGCCTGTTCCTTTGCTTCTAATCCTGCAGTCGGTTGCTATTGGTTCTGCTGTTGTTCCTCTTTGGAGCTTTGCTCGTCAGGTTGCAATGTTAAGGATCTCGGCTTCTACGGCAATAGTTGCTGCTTACATCCTTCATCCGATGGTTCATGATTTGGCTGTTACAGATTTCCATCCTGAGACGTTAGCTTTGCCGTTCTTTATTGCGTTAGCGTATTTTGGCGCAACAAAAAAATGGGTTTTTTATTGGGTATGTGTTGCTCTGATTTTATTAATAAGAGCTGATCTTGGGCTTGTTATTGGTTTTTGGGGATTTTTATTATTACGAAATGATTTTGCGAAACAAGGTATGCGAACTTTATCAGTTGGATTTGTATGGTCTCTTGGCATTCTATTGATTGTCCAACCGCTTTTAGAGTTAGATGTTTTTCAGTGGTCTAATAGCATTACTATTCGTTCAAACGCTGAGTTATTTGTCGCTTTGCTGGCTCCTCTGATATTTCTGCCTGTAATTTCGGTTAAGTATTTTCTGCCTGCGGTGCCATTAACAATTTTATATCTTGTTTCTGATGGTGTTTTAGAATTTGGCGATCCTCGGCCTTTTCTAATTGCTTTTGCGATGATTGCAGCGACTTATGCTTTAGCCAGCTTAGGTGATCTAGGGGTTAATAGAGTTTTTACAGATGTTAGAATATTGACGGCTTTCCTTGCTGCTTCGTTTTTAATTTTTGTTTCTTCTTCTGTCCTATCACCGTACGAGCGGCCGTGGAACTGGGGTGAAAAAGATGCGACAGCATTTACTATTTCTTCTGCTGTAGATTTAGTTCCTCAAGATGCTGCTATTCGTGCTTCACAATCTGCTTTGCCTGAGCTAGTCAATAGGCCTAATGTGTTTGAACTCCAGGGTGATACTCAGCCATCTGCTGTCGCGGCAGTGTCTGAAGATACGAAAGCGGTCTTGATTGTTCAAAGAGATTTAGAAAACTCTACCGTTCAAGAAAAAAAATCTTTTGATGCGCAGATTGCTACTTTAGGTTTTCAATTGATTGTTGATGAGGCCGGCGTACTTCTTTATGTTGCAGAGTGATTTATTGTGTTAAAGAAAAAAATTTTAACTTGGCCTAATTTCTTTACTCTGTTGCGGCTTTTTTGTATTCCTGTTTTTGTTTATATTCTTTTTGTCTTAAACGAAAGGTTAATCGCTGCTTGGCTTTTGGGTTTATTAGGGGCTACTGACTGGGTTGATGGTTGGATAGCCCGCAAGTTTGATCAAAGGACAGATTTTGGTGCTGTTTTTGATCCGAGTGTTGATCGTTTACTATTTTTTGTGGCGGTGCCGAGCATCATTATTGATGGTTCAGTTCCTCTTTGGGTTGCAGGGGTTGCGTTGCTTCGTGAGTTGGGTGTTGCTCTGGTAGCTGTATTAACTTATTTGGCGCATAAAGATGTTATGAAAGTTTCTAACGCTGGTAAGACGGGCGCATTCTTTTTGATGTTTGCTTTCCCGATGTTTTTAGGGTCTTATAGTGGTGCTTCTTATGCGGGAGCACTTACTGTTCTTGCTTGGTTGTGCACTATCCCCGGCATTCTATTTGGATATTATTCCTTGGTGTTTGAATACATCCCCAAATTAAAAAAATAACCTGCCACACAATCCCTGTTGTCCTTCTTACCTCCCGATTGTCATTCCCAGCTCCAACCCCGTCATTCCCAGCTACGACTGGGAATCTCACTTAACTATTGTCATTCCTAGCTCCAACCCCGTCATTCCCAGCTACGACTGGGAATCTCACTTAACTATTGTCATTCCTAGCTCCAACCCCGTCATTCCCAGCTACGACTGGGAATCTCACTTAACTATTGTCATTCCCAGCAACGACTGGGAATCTGGCCAGCCAACGTTATTCCCGACCCGTGCTGCGTGCAAGCACGAGCACGCTCGATCCGGGAATCTGGTCTTGGGTTAACTTACAAGTTTAAAGGGGTAAATTCCCTAAGTTATGTCTAGTTTGCGAATTTTGCTGTAGCGTGGCGGTATGGATACGCCAGATGAATTATTGTATTCTTCCGATCATGAGTGGGTCAGAAAAGAAACAGACAACCGCATTAGAGTAGGCATTACCGATTTCGCACAGGATGCCTTGGGCGATATTGTTTATGTTGAGCTACCCGTGGTTGGAACAATTGCAGAATTGAATAAATCGATCAGTGAAGTTGAGTCAACTAAATCAGTTTCAGATATTTATGCTCCTCTGCCTGGGACAATTATTGAGGTTAACGAAGATTTAAATGAGGCTCCTGAAAAAATTAATTCAGACCCTTATGGTGATGGTTGGTTGTTTGTTCTTGAGTTGACGCAAGATCAAAGTTTAGATAGTTTGTTGGATTCTAAATCTTATTTAGATTTAACGGAGGCTTAATATGAATAATTGTGTGTCGTGTGGTTATGAAAATATTATAGGGGCTAGCTTCTGTTCATCTTGTGGAACTTCTCTTACGGCTCGCAAAGCTAGTGATGATGTCACAGCTTCTTATGATCCTATTAATGAAGACGACGAAACTATGCCTTCTATTGAAGATTTGCCTGAAGGAACATTAGGTGTCCTTGTAGTCCATCAGGGCCCTAAAAGGGGTACTCGGATAGCTTTGAGTGATGCTGAGTTAGTTATTGGGCGAGATCCTGAGTGCGATATTTTTCTTGACGATATTACTGTTTCTAGACGTCATTCTATGGTACGTCGTAATGGTTCTGAGTTCGAGGTTTCAGATTTAGGTTCTATGAATGGTACTTATATCAACAAGACACTTGTAGAAACGGTTCTTCTTCGTCATGATGACGAGTTGCAGATTGGTAAATTTAAGCTAATTTATTGGTCTGTTCAGAATTCTGATTGATAGATGACTGCTGTCAAGGTAGAGTTAACCTAAGTGTGTGGTTAAAGACAAGGTTTTGTTATGAGTATTGAAATGGAATTGGTCGGCGTGAAAATTCAGATGCCAACTAATTCTCCTGTTCTTATTTTGAGGGAGCTTGAAGGGGAGCGTAGGGTTGTTCCTATTTTTATTGGTGGGCCTGAGGCTCATGCTATAGATTTAGCTGTTTCTGGTACCGAGGTTTCTCGTCCGATGACTCATGATTTATTTATTGACGTTATCGAAGGCCTTAACGCAACTTTAGAGAGCGTTGTTATTGAAGATCTGAAGGATGGCACCTTCTATGCAAATCTGATGGTTGTAGATCCCGAGAATAATACGATCATTTTTTCTGCTCGTGCATCTGATGCTGTTGCCCTTGCTGTCAGAACTGAAACCTCAATTTGGGCTGAGGAATCTGTTGTCGCTGAGGCCGGGATTATTGAATCTTTGGAATCCCCAGAAGATGGTGAAGAAGAGATGGTTGAAGAACTTCGCGAGTTTTTAGACAACGTTAATCCTCAAGATTTCTCTGCTTGAGTGATTTTACCTATCTTCTTTGGGTAAATGTTTGACTTAGTTCTTTCGAATAGGTAGAGTATTTGCAGATACGGAATTCCCTTGTCGTAATTACAGCTTGGTATTTAAGTGGACATGAATGTTGATGATGGTTTTGGCGGAAAAAAAACGGCTGAAATTGTTGGGATCACATATCGTCAACTTGACTATTGGGCCAGAACAGATCTGATCCATCCTTCGCTGGCTGATGCTCGAGGTTCTGGTAGTCGTCGTCGTTATTCGTATAAAGATTTATTAGAGCTCAAAGTTATTAAAACTTTGCTTGATGCTGGTATTAAGTTAGAAACCGTCAGAGACGTTTTTTCTTATATGCGTGATCAACTTGGTGAAGAAATATCCTCTGCTAATTTAGTTATTTCTGGTAAGGGTTCTGTAATCATCCATAGTGGTGAAGAGCTTATCGACCTTGTTAAAAAAGGCCAGGGAGTGTTAAACGTACTGCCTCTCGGCGGTATAAAAGAAGAAGTAGACGCTAAATTGCTGACTCTTAGCCCAGCAACAAAGAAGACAACCTCGAAGAAAACTCAGACAGCTTAGTTAATCCTGTTGTCTAAGCCATTGCTGTAGGGTAAATAATTACCTTCACTTTGAAGTTTCAGAATCTGAAATTTCCCTAAGGATCTAATCGCTTCAGCGTCTAGCTATACTATTTATATGGCGGAAAAGGCGAATGAGCTTACAGTAGATTCTTTAAGAGTGCTATCAAGAAATCTGTCCCAAGATCAAATCTCTGTACCTCGATGTTCTAAAACAATTAGAAGAGATGAATTTATATGTAAGAGAAAGTCCTATTAAACTGTCTGTCACCTCTATAAAATCGTTAAACGATTTTATAGAGGATTTTTATAAATTTATGAAAAAAAAATGAGTTTGTCCCACCAAAAGGATATGACCTAGCTAAAACTTCTATTGCAGAACTCATTATCGGTTTAGAGGAACGAAGAGAGGTTTCTCTTCAGATTGTAAATGGTAGACAAGCGGCATTGTCATTGAAAAATATCCCTAAAGAGAGCGATCTGTTCATAGAAATTCTTGCTGAATATTGGCAAGGAAACCAAACTCAGACAAAAGAATATTTTAAAGAACTAGGTTGGCAAGGAACTGTGGCTAAAGATGTAGCAATGAGATTATCAGATCGGGTTAAAAACCATCTTAAATCATTAAGTACCGCTATTCTTTCATATGAAAATACAAATAACCAAGATAATAAACGAAGGTTAGTTTTTGCTTATCAGAACATCCCGAGTTTCGTATTCACCGGTTTATCGAATTCGGATTTAGAATTTTATTTATCGCCTTTAAAATCAGTTCATCCACACAAGAGACCCGTACAGACTGATGGGTTTACGTCTTATGTCGTTAGTTCTCGTGGCGAATGGCCTAGGGGTCTTCCAAGACAAGTTGCCCTCTAATTTAGAACCAATATATTAGGTAGATAGTTCTAAGTCGGGTTGCTGCCATAGTTTGGCTTGGTTTTTGCCGTTAGATTTGGCTTGGTATAAAGCTTTGTCTGCTCTGTCGTAAGTTTCTTGGGTGCTGGCTTTTCTTTCATGCAGAGCAACGCCAGCACTAATTGTTGTTGACCGTCCCGGGATATCCCACCCGTTTAGAATTCTGTGAGCTACAGCTTCAGGATCTGCGAAGGCTTTTCTTGCTACGACTAAGAACTCATCGCCGCCTAGCCTGGCTGAGGTATCAGAATCTCTTAGGCAAGATTTTAGATGTGCACTCAAATCTAGTAGGACTTGATCACCAGCAGGGTGCCCATAAGTGTCATTAACTTCTTTAAACCCGTCTAAATCAAGCAGAATTAGAGCATCACCTTCTTCTAGAGAATCTAATAGAGCGTTGGCGTGTTTTCGGTTTCCAATTCCGGTCAGCTCATCTGTTGTATTATCTTTGCGTAGCTGGTCAATCACAAAGAGGTGCTCAATAGCAATACCTATTTGAGTGCTAAAAAGTTTTGCCGTTGATAGCAAAAATTCTGGGTCATTAGTTTTAATAGGGTAGGCGACTACAGCACCAGCAGGAATATCAGCCGCAGGTAGAGGGCAGACTAACAGCAAGCTGTCTTCGAGCTCAACGAGTCTCGGTTCAGAACCGCCGATTGCTTCAACAACTAACTTTGCAGTCTGTTCGGTTAACTCATTAACTGATTCCAACTTTTCGCTTTTACCCGCGTTAGAGCTAACTAGTTCACCTTGAGGGTTTCGAAGCACAACGGTAGTTCGTTCAGCATCAAAAAGCTGTTGAGTTGTTGTTGCTATTTCTAGCGATGCTTGTTCTAAAGAAATTGGACGATGGAAAGTTTTCAAAACGTTGTTTAAGTGACCAATCGAGGTGTTTCTTCTATCTTTTAATAGAACTTGTCTATTCAAGTAATGTTTTATAATGGAAATTATCTCGCCAACAATGGCTCCTGCTGGAATCACAACGAATAAAGCGTATACAGAAAAATCAACATCGTAATTCTGAATATAATAAAAAACTATACCAGCTAAAACTGCACTGGCGATTAGTGAAGACCCTGGGTTTTGTGTAAACCCTACGTAAGCTAGTGCAAGCACTACAACAATTGTTAAGCCAATCCCGCTGTACTCGGTTAGCCCAGAATCAGCTAAATAGCTTGCAGCTATTACGACTGCAATTGCAGAGCAGAAGGGGATTAGCCGCCATAACTTATGGTAGAGATTCCAACGAATTGTCGAGAATGCGACTCCAAGTAATAAAGAGCCTGCGCTTAGAAATAAAAGTTTACTGTCTTCAAGTACTTCTTTTCTGGATAGGTGGTCTAGAAATAGCAGAATTGAGATGCTCAGCATAAGGCTGGTAGCGGCTATTTGATATCTTTCTCGCCAAGACAACAGTGCAACGTCCTTGTATTAGTATTCGCCCACGCTCTACAAACAATTCTACACATCTTAGATACTTTTGCAGTGATGATCATGGTATTTCTTAACAAGCGTTTTACATCTATTAGCTACTTCGTAGGCTGTTGTGATGCCAGAATCAAAAAACTCAACAAAAGCTATAAATGCTCCTAAATTAGAGAGTTTATTGACGGTTAGTACCCGATGGGGACAAATTATAGAAGATGAATACTCCTGGATCAGACGCAGCGATCAAGCGGTTAGTCATTTAACACTAGAAAATGAATACACAACTCAGCAGATTAAACCAACCGAAGAGCTACAAGAAACAATCTTTAACGAAATAAAATCGCGTGTCAAAGAAACAGACTTATCAGTTCCGGTACACAAAGATGGTTGGTCTTATTACAGCCGAACAGTTGAAGGGCTCTCATATCCAATTCATTGTCGAAAGCTTCTTTCTGAGAAGGATCCTGAAGAACAAATCCTCTTAGATGAAAACGTAGAGGCTGAACAAAGCGAATATTTTTCATTAGGAATATTTGATGTTAGCCCTAATCATGAGTACCTTTTGTGGGGGGCAGACACCGTTGGTAACGAAAAGTTCAATCTAAAATTGCGAGACCTTAATACGGGTGAAGATGCCGATTTAGGGGTTAGTGAGGTTTCAGCTACCAGCTGCTGGTCTACAGATAATGAACATTATTTCTATGTCAGAACTGACGAGATGAGCAGACCTGCAGAGGTTTATTTGCAGAATGCTAAAAATCCGTTTGATCTAGAGAAATTAATATACAAAGAAGAAGATGAAAGGTTTTTTGTAGGGATAGCTCGTGAGAAAGATGATTCGTTTATCCAAATAGGTTCTTCTTCGAAGATCTCCGATGAAGTCTCTCTTATCCCAGCTGGTAGTCCACTTTCGGAGCCAGTGTTAGTTAAGAAACGTAAAGATAATTTTGAATATTCTTTATCTCATCACAAAGATAAATTTATTATTGTAACAAACGCTGACGGCGCAGATAATTTTAAAATCTGTACAACCAGCGATGAAAACTTTGGTTATAACAACTGGCAAGATTTATTACCTCACGATCAAAATGTGATGATCTCTGGAGTAGAGGTTTCAAGTTCTAAACTAATCTTGCAAGAGCGAAATGGTGGTTATACCCGTTTAAGATTAATGGATTGGGATACTCAAGAAATTATCGAAATACCAAAAGATCAGCAAGCCTCAACAATTTGGGTTGGTGCTAACCCAGATTATTTTTCAACAAAACTTCGTTACGGTTACTCTAGTCTTACAAGCCCGACAGGCGTTTATGAATACAACTTTGAAACCGGTGATTCTGAAACATTAAAGATTCAAGAAGTTCTTGGAGGCTTTGAAGCTTCTGTTTATGATTCAAAAGTTGAATGGGCAACGGCTGCTGACGGAACAGAAATTCCTGTAAGTCTTGTTTGGAAAAATGATGTTGAATTAGAGCAACGTCCAACACTTGTTTACGCTTATGGTGCATATGAAATTTGTTTAGATCCCAGTTTCTCGGTGGCAGCGCTTTCATTATTAGATCGAGGCTATGTCTATGCATTAGTTCATGCCAGAGGTGGCGGGGAGATGGGTCGCCATTGGTACGAGCAAGGCAAGCTAGAAAATAAGATGAATACATTTACCGATGTCATTTCTGCAACTAAACATCTAGTGAATTCAAAAATTTCTGATCCAGAAAGAATTTGTTTGCGTGGTGGATCAGCGGGTGGCCTCATAGTTGGGGTGTGTATTAACCATGAACCAGAGTTATATAAGTCTGTTGTAGCAGAAGTGCCGTTTGTTGATGTTGTAGCAACTATGTTAGATACAGATTTGGCTTTAACAGTTACTGAGTGGGAAGAGTGGGGTGATCCTGGCTCAGATCAAAACGCTCATGAGCTTATGTCAAGTTATTGTCCCTACGATAATGTGGCTGAAAAGAACTATCCCAAGATGTTGGTCACAACTGGTATAAATGATCCTTGGGTTGGTTTTTGGGAGCCCACAAAATGGGTGCAGCGGCTTCGAGAAAACTCTACAAGCGGTAACGAAATATTATTATGGGCGGAGTTGGCTGCTGGACACGGCGGCCCTTCTGGCCGGTACGATTCTTGGAAAGAAGAAGCCAGAAATCTTGCCTACATCATCTGGTCTCTGTCCTAAGGGGTCTTTATTTTGTTGTTGTTCGCCAATGTCATTTACCTCGACTAAGGTATTCATAAGTTACTCTTGAATTTGAGTTAACTTATCCGATGGTATGTATAACTACTATATTGGCACCCTAAGCAGGAGGTCTTGCCGTTTCTACTCCAGAATATGAACGCCGATTAGAAGCGTACGAAACTGAAACCGCTGAGCTTCAATCTCAGATAAAAACTCTTGAAGAAGAAATCATTACTCTTCGAAGGCGTATTCAAGATGCTCCAAAAAAAGTTGAGGCTTTAGAAGAACGTCTGTTAGACACTAAAGGCCAATTAGCTCAAGCTATTTCGCAGAACGAAAAATTAACGTACACTCTTCGTGAAGCTAGAGAACATATTGCTACTCTTCGTGAAGAGGTTGAAAAGCTTACACAGCCTCCAAGCGCTTATGGAACGTTATTGGGTGTGAATGACGATGGCACCGCTGATGTTTATTCAAGCGGCCGAAAAATCCGGGTTGAGGTGCACCCTGAGTTAGATACTAAGTTACTCATTAAGGGTTCTGAAGTTGTTCTAAACGAATCTTTAAACATTATTAATGCTCGAAGCCACGATAGCTCAGGTGAAATTGTAAGCATCAAAGAATTGTTAGACAATGGTACTCGTGCCATGGTTGTAGGCCGTGGCGACGATGAAAAAGTTGTTGAAGTTGCAGATTATTTAGTTGAAGCTGGCGTTCGTGCTGGTGATTCAATGTTGATGGATGCTCGTTCTTCAGTTCTTGTAGAAAAGCTTCCTAAACGCGAAGTTGAGAATCTGGTTCTCGAAGAAGTTCCAGATGTCAGCTATGACGATATTGGTGGTCTAAAAAAACAAATCGACGTGATTATGGACGCTGTTGAGTTGCCATTTCTTCATGCTGAGCTATTTGCTGAGCATGAATTGCCACCGCCTAAAGGTGTGTTGCTTTACGGGCCTCCAGGTTGCGGTAAAACTTTAATTGCAAAAGCTGTTGCCAACTCTTTAGCTAAAAAGATTCGGGCTAGAGATGGTAAAACTAAATCTGGAGATGAAGAAGCTAGAAGTTTTTTCTTGAACATTAAAGGCCCAGAGCTTTTAAATAAATATGTTGGTGAAACTGAACGCCAGATTCGTCTGATCTTTCAGCGTGCAAGAGAGAAGTCAGAAGAAGGTTACCCTGTTATTATTTTCTTCGACGAGATGGAATCTTTGTTCCGTACTAGAGGTAGCGGTGTAAGTTCTGATATGGAATCTACTGTTGTCCCTCAGCTTTTGGCCGAGATTGATGGCGTTGAGTCTTTAAAGAATGTAATTGTTATTGGTGCTTCTAACCGTGAAGATTTAATTGATCCTGCTATTTTACGTCCAGGTCGACTTGATGTAAAAATTAAGATCGAACGTCCAGATGAAGAATCTGCAAAGTCTATATTCAAAACTTATTTAACTGAAGTTTTGCCGTTGCACGAAACAGAGCTTGATGGAACCAAACGTGAAGATGCTATTGCAGCAATGATCGATAAAGCTGTTGATTTTATGTATCGCAGCGATGATGATACTCGTTTCTTAGAGGTCACATATCATAATGGTGATAAAGAAATTTTGTATTTCAAAGATTTCTCTTCTGGCGCAATGATTGAGAATATTGTTCGTCGTGCAAAGAAGTTAGCTATTAAACGTTTCTTAGATAACGAAGAGCGTGGAATCAAAACTTCTGACTTGCTTGAGTCTGTAACTCAAGAGTATAAAGAGCAAGAAGATCTTCCAAACACCACTAACCCTGATGACTGGGCGAAGATCTCTGGTAAGAAGGGTGAACGTATTGTTTATGTTCGTACTCTTGTTGGCGGAGACAAAAAAGGTGATAAAGAAGGCGGCAAATCAATCGAACAAGTAACAACAGGTCAGTACCTGTAAACCAACCCATCATTCCTAACTGACCCTAAAATGTCATTCCCGACCACAACTCGAAGAGTTGGAGATTGGAGAATCTCGCCAGAATTAGATCTCCGATCGGAGTCGGAGATGACACTAGTAGGTAGTCTTAGTTGATGTATCAAGTAAAAGTTCTAACGGTTTCTGATTCATGTTCAACTGGTGATCGGGTTGATGAATCTGGACCGGGTTTGGTTGCATTTTTCAAACAGAACGGATTTGAAATTATCTACCATGGGGTAGTGGCTGACGGAGTTGTTTCTGTTTCTGAAGCATTGCAAGATTTATCGTCTGGTTTCAGAGGAGTCATTGTAACAACTGGTGGTACTGGGTTTGGTCCTAGGGATCTTACTCCGGAAGCAACATTGCAGGTTATTGAGCGTGAAGCTCCTGGTTTGGCTGAATCAATGCGAAACGCTGCGCCTAAAGGTTTGGGCAGATTAAGCAGAGGGGTTTGTGGTGTTACTGGTCAATGTTTGATCATAAATACTCCAGGTTCAGTTAAAGGGTCGATAGAAAGCATTGAAACAATAATAGATGTAGTCCCTCATATCTTAGATTTGTTAGCTGGCGAGACTCCTCACTGATAGTTTATGAACATGAATTCTGATTCTAAGTTCATGCAGCGTGCATATGATAGAGCAAACTTTGCACGTCTGATTGCGCCTCCCAATCCATGGGTTGGGGCGGTTCTAGTCACTTTGTATGGGACTAGCTTTGAAGGTCATACGCAAAGGCCGGGTCAAAATCATGCTGAAGCTCAGGTACTTGAACATGCTGGACCTCAAGCAAAAGGTGCAACGCTATTCGTAACCTTAGAACCCTGTTGTATTGATGCAAAAACGCCTCCATGCGTAAATAAAATTATTAACTCTGGGATAAGTCGTGTCGTAATTGGAGTTCAAGATACAGACCCGAGAGTGTCTGGGCGAGGTATGGAACTTTTAAGAGAAGCTGGTGTTGAAGTAACTTTGGGAGTCCTCGAAGATGAAATTACATCACAGCTAAAGCCGTATCTGTATCAGCGAAGAACAGGTTTACCCTTTGTCATCATGAAGTTAGCTGCCAGCCTTGATGGGAAAATAGCTGCGCCAGATAACACCAGTAAATGGATTACTGGTCCAGAAGCTAGGCAAGATGTTCAGAATCTTCGGGCGCAAAGTGATGCTATCTTGGTTGGAGCTAAGACAGTTCAGATTGATGATCCAGGACTGCGAATTCTAGATATTAATGCGCCAGATGGGCAAGCGGTTAGAGAACCGTTGCGCTGTGTCCTCGGCAAGGCAAAAAGTGAGTCTAAAGTTAATCCGTGTTTAGAATATTCTGGGGACATAACTGAGATGCTAAAAGATTTAGCTTCTAAAGGTGTTTTGCAACTCATGGTTGAAGGTGGCGCTGGTGTGGCCGGTGGTTTCTTTTCTGAAGATTTAGTTGATTGTTATGTTTTTTATTATGCACCTGCAATATTTGCAAGTAATTCAGCTCTGCCAATGTTTAATGGAGAAAATACGGGAACAATAGATTCACTTCGTCGAGGTACAATTGATTCTGTTGTTACATTAGGCAGTGACATAAGAGTAACTTATATCCCAGATCGCAGAGGCAATAATTAAGTGGAAAAGTCAGCCCCAACAACCCGTAACGATCTTGACAGTATCGAAGATGCCATTAAAGCAATCAAAGCTGGTGAGATTGTTGTTGTAGTTGATGATGAAGATCGTGAAAACGAAGGCGATCTAATTATGGCTGCTGAAAAGGTAACCGATGATGCCATGGCTTTTTTTATCCGCCACACTTCAGGGATCGTCTGTGCTTCTGTGAGTGATGAACGTGCAGATGCTCTTGGCCTAGGTTTGATGGTAGAAAATAATACAGAGTCTATGGGCACAGCCTTTACTATTAGCATCGATGCTGCTGAATCTGTTACTACTGGAGTGTCAGCATCTGATAGAACAGTGACAGTTAATGCTTTGGCAAAGCCTGACGCTTCAACTTCTGATTTTGTTAGTCCCGGACACATCTTTCCGCTAAGAGCTAAGTCTGGGGGAGTCCTTAAGAGGGCGGGTCACACAGAAGCTGCGTTAGATCTTGCTCGTTTGGCTGATCTAGCTGAAGTTGGTATTTTGTCTGAAGTGACAAACGCTGATGGATCGATGGCTCGACTGGACGAGTTAATTGAGTTTGCTGCAGAGCACAGTTTAAAATTAATTTCGATTGCTGATTTAATTAAATATCGAAGCCGTTCTGAAAAGCTAGTAGAGCTTATTGGATCAGCTGCGGTACCTTCACAGTTCGGAGATTTTAAAGCACATGTTTTTGAATCTAAATTGGACCAGATTCAACATATCGCTTTTGTAAAAGGCGATATTGCATCTTCTGAAGATGTTCTTGTCAGAGTGCATTCAGAGTGTTTAACTGGCGATGTGTTTGGTTCACTACGCTGTGATTGTGGCCCACAGCTTGAACAGGCTGCGCGTGAAATTGAAGAAGCTGGTGTTGGTGTAATTCTTTATCTCCGAGGTCACGAGGGTAGGGGCATTGGTTTAGGTCATAAGATTCGTGCATATAACTTGCAAGACCAGGGGTTTGATACCGTCGACGCAAACACGGAGCTTGGTTTGCCTGTAGATACCAGGGATTACGGTATTGGCGCACAAATTTTGGGTGAGCTGGGTGTGACTACTATGAGGCTTTTAACTAATAATCCAGCTAAATATATTGGTCTTGAAGGCTTTAATCTTGAAATTGTTGAACGTGTTGGCTTAAAAATTGAGCCTAACAAACATAACATCGAGTACCTAAAGACTAAACAAAAGCGTATGGGTCACGATCTAGACCTGGCTTCTGGCGATTAATCCTCAGGCCCTATGGCCTATGTGTATAATTACCTCTTTGAGTTTGGCTAGAAGGTGCCGACTTATTCAGTGTGATAACTGTTTTAGTGATTATTGCGATAGTTCAGGCTTTGGCTATCGGGTTATGTTTTTTTTATGTAATTAAATTTACACAACGCCAGAGTACCGGCAGCTCTTCAACGACTTTTACTTCACATTTAGATAATAGGACTGGGCTGCCTAACACTGCAGCTATTTCTGAGGTTATTGAACAAAAAGCAAAAAAGCTTTCTCCAAGCAACTTGTTATGCGTTATAGTCTGCGAAATCGATCACTTAAACTTAGTTCGAGATGCATTCTCTCAAACATCTGGCTATCAGCTAATTGGCGCTGTCAGCGATAGAATTCGAGCTCAACTCCATTCTGAAGATATTTTAGGATTATTAAGCGATGATGATTTAGTTATTGTCACAGATCATTTGCCAACAGCTGCTGACCTTGAACGGTTGTCAGTCAAGATCACACAAGTTTTTGAAGAACCAGTTTCGTTTGGATCAAGGTCTCAGATAGTT
>Ga0209828_1002218_pt1 | contig 16321 bp, 12 predicted proteins | sample MaitaG_FD_187429 | JGI IMG/M metagenome (GOLD analysis project Ga0209828, IMG submission 187429) | Marine algal microbial communities from Maine, USA - Maine_Asex2 metaG (SPAdes) (version 2) | ecosystem: Host-associated > Algae > Red algae > Unclassified | place: Maine, USA | collected 2015-01-05 | reverse complement strand
CCCCGCCAGAACTGGGGACCTTCACGTGGCTACAGGCAACCAAGATCGCGCAAATGCATGTCACCACTTATCAAACGTGCTGTCCTGGCCGCTTCGTGTCTCGCTCGACTCCGGCCTACGACCCGCTCCAGAAGGCCCACCAGCGGAACTACTGGGCAGCCACAACACACCCGTCTCAACGAATGAACCGCTGTGCTAACGAATCAGGACGATGATTCTCGCTCGGCACCAGGCGAGATCGTTGCTATTGCAGCGTTGGAGCCCGAGAGGAGAATTGAACTCCTGACCTATTCATTACGAATGAATTGCTCTACCAACTGAGCTACTCGGGCGTGGCCAAAAGAGTACCGGTCGCACGGCAAGAGCGGACCCGAATTCAGACAGTTCCTTCTTCTCCCTTATCCAGGCTGTGCGCCACGCCGGCGAGGACTAGCCTCGGCGCATGAAGCCCTCAGATATCGCGGCCATGACGAACGTCTCCGATCCGCAGCTCTCGCCCAACGGCCACCACATTGCGTACGTCATCACACGGGTGGACGAGCAGGCAAATCAGTACCGCAGCCAGATCTGGGTGGTGCCCACCGATGCCACCGCCCCACCGCGCGCGCTGACCGCCGGTGTCGACCGCGACGCAACCCCACGGTGGAGCCCTGACGGCTCACAGATCGCCTTCTCGTCCAGTCGCGTCAAAGACGACAAAGGCAAGAAGCGGTCCACACTGCACCTGCTCCCATTTGGAGTCCCCGGCGAGACCGTGCAGCTCGCGCACGCCAACGAAGGCTTCGGCGACCTGGCCTTTTCCCCTGACGGCAAGTGGCTTGCCATGACCCACCGCACCCGAGGCGACCACTACGAATCAGACGAAATCAGCCGACGCCCAGCTCGCAAGATCGAACACCTCTTTTTCTCGCTCAACGGCGAAGGCTTCACCCTCGACCGTCCCCAACACGTGTACGTCGTGCCGACCGACGGCTCAGCCGGGATCCGAAATGTCACCCCCGGGTCCCACGAATGTTCGTCGCCCGTGTGGTTTCCAGATAGTTCGCGCCTAGCGGTCCAGGTCAACCGCCATCGCATCGACTTCGCCGGCGACATCGGCGTGGTGGATATCACCGCGTCACCGGCAGAAGACGAGTCGCCCATCGAGCTCCTTACCGACGGCAGCGGCAACTACTACGCCCCCACCGTCGCTGCCGACGGATCCCTCGTTGTCGTCGTCGGGTACGACGACTCGACCGTCTACCCACAGAACTGCCATGTTGGTCTGCTACATCCAGGCAAGGTCGCAACTCCCGACTGGCTCACTGCATCGATCGACCGAACGTGGCTGCCGTTCATGTCTGCCCAGGGTCCCTGCTGGGCCGCCGACGGAAGCCTGATCGCAGGTGTCGAAGACCGCGGCAACATCCACCTGTATCGCGTACCACTCGACTCAAGCGACCCAATGCCCGTCATCACCGGCGACCTCAGCATCAGCGGATGGTCAGCCGGCGATCTCCACGGCTCCAACGTCATCGCCTACACCGCAACCAAACGTGATCAGCCAGCGGAGTTGTACGTCTATGTCGATGGCACCACGACCAAGCTCACCTCGGTCAGCAACAGTTTCATCGCGGCCACCAAACCACGGCCGGGCGAACACTTCCTCGCTCCTTCTGACGGCCACGAAGTTGACGCATGGATCTACCGACCTCACAACTTCGATCCTGCGGAGAAGTACCCCGCGTTGCTCAACATTCATGGCGGGCCGTTCACCCAATACGGCAACTACTACTTCGACGAGTTCCAGATGCAAGCCGATGCTGGGTACGTCGTGCTGTGTTCGAATCCTCGCGGCGGGTCGGGACGCGACACCGCGTGGGCGCACGCCATCTTGGGGCCGAAGCACAAAGTCGCGGGCACCGGCTGGGGCGGCGCCGACTACGACGACTGCATTGCGGTTGTCGACGCGGCACTCGACCAGTTCGACTTCATCGACCCTGACCGGGTCGGCGTGCTCGGTGGTTCCTATGGCGGCTACATGACCAGCTGGATCGTTACCCACACCGACCGCTTTGCCGCAGCATGCAGCGAGCGCGCCGTGAACAACATGGTCAGCCTTGAGTACAACTCCGACATCGCTGGCATGTTCAGCAGCGAAGTCGGCGTGCGCTTCATCGATGATCCTGACGAGTTCGCTCGCATGTCACCCATGACCTATGTCAAAGACCTCAACACACCACTGCTGATTGTGCACTCAGAAGACGACCTGCGCTGCCCACAGGACCAAGCCACCCAGCTTTTCGTCGCTTGTCAGTTGCTAGAGAAGCCCGACGTTGAGTACTGGCTTTTTCCCGGCGAGACCCACGAGCTGTCTCGATCAGGTTCGCCGGTGCATCGCAAACAACGCGCGGAGATCATTCTTGATTTCTTTGACCGTCACCTGAAGTAGCGGACTGGTTTACAACCTCACCTTTCGACCAGACAGAGCGCACATGATGCACCTAGCGGTCAGGAAGAAACCGCTTGCATCAGCGCGTCGGCGGTGGATGCTTGAGCGGGATCGCCGAGCAGCTACATCGTCTTAGGAGCTTTGACCGTCATCTGACGTAGGGGGCGCAACATCGAGCCTTTTGCGGCGAGCCCGAGTCGATGCCAACAGAAAGAGTGCGCCAATCAACATGAGCGCAGCAAGGGTAAACACCAGCGCTGCGTTCCCGCCAGAGTTGTCATCGGCCGCGCCGGTGCTACCGCTCGCTGACTCACTGGTGTCATCGGAATCGGAACCGTCGGCTGCATCGTTCGACGCATCATCATCTTGGCTCTCGCTGTCGTCGATAGCGACTTCTTCGTCCTCAGTATCAGATCCGTCGGAATCAGTTGCGGCTCCGTCGTCGGCATCGGCCTCGTCGGCAGCGCCTTCGACTTCAGCCTCGTCCTCGGTCTCGTACGCCTCTATCCCGCGTCGCCCACCGCGTTCGCCACGGTCGACTTGGGTTTCGACACGATCAATAATGCTCTCGTCGTCTTCGTCATCTCCGGGCGCGGATGGCGCTTCAGATGGATCGTCACTCGAACCGCCGCTTGCGCCACCTCCCGATGAAGGGTCGGGCGTCTCTCCGTCGCCGCTTCGAGTTGTGCAACGAGTAACAAGACGCCCGTTGTACGTCACTTCTTCGCAGTCAGTCTCCTGCGCCTGCACTGGCGATGCACGAACAGCCAACAGCACAGCGCTCGCTAGGGCAATCGCAACGATTGCCACGAGCAAATTCTTCATTCGAGAGGAAGAAACACGAGTCATAGAACGCTTCAAGACTACTCGCGGGATCCGTCCCGTTGACATCTCCCCCGGAGATTGAACCGGAATCGCCTAGTCGTTCAGTCGCGGCAGGTTCCAGAAAAGGTTGTGCAGAAGTAGCGATTCGTTGGGATTTCGGATCAACGCGTCGTTTGCGCTGCGCAGCCGCGCAATCGTGGCCACCAGTTCAGCGTCGCCGCCCGCCGCAATCGCGTTGCGATATTGGCGAGCAAGCATGCGCAAGCCGAACTGGAGTTCTTCGGTGCGCAGACGCCGCAGCTCGCGTTTGTGCCGCGCATCGACACCGCTGCGCCCCGAACCCCGCGTACCCAACATCTCCTCACGCGCATCGAGTTCTTCAAGCTCCTGGGCATGACGCTCCACAAGTGGCTGCGACGATGCTGCGATCAGCTCAGTAAGTCCTCGCACAAGCCGCCCGGCCGTTGCGCCAGTGCCATCGACCTCGTTCGGCACCGACTGCCACAGCTCGGCGCGCTCAAAAAAGCTGTCGTCGTTCGTCAGCAGTTCCAGGCGGCGCAAGTCACCCCCAGACGCTTCGATCAATACCTCAACCTGCTCACCCGCAACACCTTGCGCGGCGAGCCAACCAGCAAGATCGTCGTGGCTTAATGGCGGGAACTCGATTCGAGCACACCGGCTAGCGACCGCAATATGTTCCGGCGGTACCGACTCCGCCAACAAAATGATGATTGCGTTCGGTGGTGGTTCTTCGACCGTCTTTAGCAGCGCCGCTGCGCTCGCAGGTTGCGCGTCATGGAACCGATCGATGACGACGATACGTCTCGGCCCATCGGCGGGTTTTCGAAACACCGACGGAATGATCGCTTGGCGCACGGCGTCGACCAGCAGCTGCTGCCCGGCAGGCTCGTGAATCTCAACGTCAGGATGTTTGTCCTCTAGCGCGAGTCGCAACTGACGTTCACGACCTGCGGCTTCACCAGCGAATAGCTGCGCTTGAATCGCAGCACAGAATGCGCGGGCCGCTTGCCGCTTGCCGGTGCCGCTCGGCCCGGTGAATAGGAACGCATGCACAGGATCGGTTGACCACGCTCGAAGCACCGATACGGCGTCGCCCTGGCCCACGATGGTTGACCACGCAACCTCGACATCAGCTACCTCAACATCGGCGTTCACAGCTGCCACCCAAATCGCGCCGCGAGTTCAGCGTCAAGGATGGAAGCGACCTGTTCAACCGGTTTCGTTCCATCGATTACAAGCCAGCTCTCAGGAGCGGCTCGCGCGAGTTCGAGGAAGGTGGTCCGCACGCGCTCATGGAAACCTCTGCCTTGGCTCTCAAGACGATCAGGGGTGCCGTCGATGCGACTCAACCCAATCTCGGGCGGCACGTCAAGCAGCACATTGAGGTCGGGCCAGGTGTCGCCCACAGCGAATGCTGACAGCGCGAGAACCTGGTCGATCCCGAGACTGCGTCCTGCCCCCTGATAGGCGAGCGAGGAGCTGACATATCGATCACAGATCACATCTTGGCCAGTAGCCAGCGTGGGTGCAATGAGTTCGGCGACATGTTGTGCTCGGTCCGCTGCCATCAACAGTGCCTCGGCGTGATTGGACAAACCCACCGTGCCAGGACTCAGCAGCAGCTGACGAATCGAAGCGCCAATCGCAGTTCCACCGGGCTGACGCGTCAGCAGCGCTCCTCGTGCTTCGGCGATGCGCCGCGCCTGGGTCGACTTGCCCGAACCCTCGCCGCCCTCAAATGCAACAAGACGCGCACTCATGTCACGGATCGCAGTTCGGCCTTTCCCACACTCCGTAGCGTACGCATCGCAAAGGTCCCTGCGCCGACAATGATCAATGCAGCGACCCAAAAAGTGATTCTCACCCCTGGGATCAAGAGCCGGTACCCGAACACCCCGACCGAACCGTCGGCGGTGAACTCAGTCACGCGATCGAAAAGGACAGTCAGCGCCGGAGCGGCCACAACGATCAACAGCACGCCGACTCGCGCAACGCTGTAGAACGCAGCGAACACTCGCCCGCGCATCTCATCGTCGGTCGACTCTTGGATAATCGTGAAGCCCAGTATGTACACCACCCCCACGGCAGCGCCCACAAGCCCCAACAAGATGACCACCAGGCCGAGTTGATCGACCGAGGTCGCCAGGAACAGTGCAACCCCTGCCAGCAGCAGAGCGCGACCAAATACCCATGGACGGTCGATCCGCTGTGAGACAACGAGGAGCGTTAGAACACCAGCGACCACGCCCAGCCCAAAGCCCCACAACAGTGCAAAACTGCTTTCGGTCGCGCCAAGTACCTCTTCGAGATAGACACGGCCAAGTGTTGCCAGCATGGCACCGCCGACCAGACCCACGGCCAAACCAATGTTGACTGCACGCAAGGTGGCGTCGCCAACTATCAGCCGCCAGCCATCGCGCATTTCACTCCAGATCGTGCTGAAGTCCAACTTGTTCGAGTCGATCGAACGACGAGTTTCGACTTGGCGCTGGCGAGGCTGAATGGCAATCGACCAAATCAGCAGCGCCGAAACAACAAAGGTTCCAGCGTCAAAGAAGAAGCCGACCGCTGTGCCATCGGTTGCACGACTCTCGAATACCCACATCAAGAAGACGGCCAGTGGGAACGTGCCATAGGTTGCGAGAACTGACAAGGTGTTCGCGGTCGGAAGATGTTTGCTCGGGAGCAGGTTGGGAACCATTGCCTCCTTCGATGGGATCCACAAGAGCGTGAACGCCTCGAGCGCGAGCGACAACAACACAAGCTGCCATACGTGATTTACAAATGGAAACGCGCATACGACGCCAGCCCGGGCGATGTCGCAGATCGACATGAGCTTGCGGCGATCCCAACGATCGGCAAGCACACCGGCCAGTTGGCTAAAGAAGAAACCTGGCCCGAGGCGCGCGAGTAGCACCAAAGCGACTGCGCCTTCGGGTGTGCCAGGTCCGACTTCAGCCGCTTTAATCGAAACGGCTAAGAAGAAAACCCACTCACCCGTCGATGTGACAAGTTGAGCGAGCCAGAGTCGCAAGAACTGCGGTGTGCCCCATACCAAGGTGCGCAGCGAAGTCCAGCCATCAAGCGCCTGACTTGCGGCAGTTTTCTTGTCTGGCGCGGCGCCATCATGAGCCGATTCGTGTGATGGTGGGACCGCCTCCATGTGGGCAACGGTAGTCCCACCGCCCAGGTTGTCCTCGGCGAGCACGAGCAGCGCAGGAGGGAAACAGCCCCATTGTTGAACGTCTGGTGCGCTCGTGCGGTCGACCTGCGACCGCCCTCGGTCGACGTCACATTACTCGCAATCAGAGAACGCGCTTGTCCCTGGCCGACACGTTAGGGAGCCCACCCTATGTTGGTCAGCACTCACTTTCAATACGGTTCCTTTGGGTTGATTCCGCCCATTCCACTCCCAAGGAGACCACATGCCCACGACGAAACGACTGTTTGCGCAACTCGCCGCAAGCCTGACGGCCATCACACTGCTTTTCACAATCGTGATAGCAAGTGCGACCACGGCTGAAGCTCAGACGACTGAGGACAGCTTTGTCATTCTGCTCGACGTTTCCGGCTCGATGGGCGACCCAAGTGGCCAAGACGCGAGCCGCACGAAAATCGATGTCGCTAAAGACGCCCTGACCCAAGCGGTAACATCGCTTCCCGATGGGACAATCGAACTTGGCTTGCGCACCTTCTCTGGTTGCTCGACTAGTTCATCTGACCTGATCAACAGCGTCGAACTCGCCGACGCAGCTCACAAGTCGGCGATTCTCGCGAACATCGCAAGTGTCACCACTGGTGGCCCAACCAACATTGCGAACGGCCTGACACAGGCTCTCGCCGACCTACCACCAGATGGCGAACGCACGATCCTGCTTGTATCCGACGGCGTGCACACCTGTGGAGCAGACCCTTGTGTCACAGCAAGCGACTTCTTCAACTCTGGTGTAAATCTTCGTGTGAACACTATTGGCTTTGAGGTCACCAATTCACAGACAACCCAGATCGAACTGCAGTGCATCGCAGCCGCCACGGGTGGTGTGTTCACTACCGTCGACGACCTCGATCTTCTGTTCGGAGCGATCGACGAGATCATCAACCCTGTGGCAAATACCTACTGTGCGATTGCTTACGTGCAGGTTGGCGACACCTGCGTCGCGACGAATCCTGCGGGCCATATTTCGATCATCGAGGCATTTGTTTGTCCACCAGCACCGGTGGCTGTGACAACAACCACAGGCACCTTCCTTGGTAACCCTTTCTTACAGTCATGTTCCTACGTACCTCCACCTCCAACGTGTGATGGTCAGGTAGTTACCGTTGACGTAGCAAGCGGCGACCTGCCGACAAACGGAGATGACGTGATCCTAGGCACCACCGGGCCTGACACGATCGACGCTGGTGACGGCAACGACATCGTGTGCGCCGGCGACGGCGACGACGTCGTCACCGGTGGCGACGGCAACGACACGCTGATTGGTGGCAACGGCAACGACAGGCTGACCGGTGACGATGGCGACGACACCATCATGGGCCAACAAGGTAGCGACGTGCTGCGTGGCGGTCCAGGATCAGACGTACTTGAGGGTGGCGCCGCCGCTGACCGATTGTTCGGCGGAATAGACGACGACACCCTCCGCGGTGGAGCTGGCGACGACTACCTGGGCGGCTTTGGAGGCATCGACGGCATCACTGGTGGCGACGGCAACGACATCATCTTTGGCGGCTTTGGCGCCGACAACATCGCTGGCGGCGACGGCGACGACGTCATCCGTGGCCTGGTCGGCGACGATGTGATCACTGGTGGCAACGGCAACGATGAGATCTTTGGAGATCGGGGCAACGACACCCTTGACGGCGACGCAGGCAATGACACCATGCGTGGCGGCAACGCGAACGATGTGCTGCGCGGCGGCGACGGTGACGACACCCTCAGCGGTGGCCGAGCCGATGATCAGCTCTCTGGCGAAGCCGGCACTGACACGTGCACAGGCAATACCGCAAACGTTGCCGACACCGCTGACAAAACCTGTGAAACGAAGTTTGGCATTCCGTAGCCACCTGCAAGCGGGGTAGACGTAGTCTCGCTGCGAATACTGTCGACGCTGCCCAGCCCGCTGCGCTACTGAGGGCAACAGCCCCGAATCGTAGGCCTGGTCGTGGAGTTCGCTGATCCCGGTTGCATGTTCGCAACGATCAGCGGCTCTGCGGCACGGGCGTGGCTGCCCAGACCCAGTTACACAGACCCAGTTACACAGACCAGCCGCACAGACCCAGTTACACAGACCAGCTGCACAGACCAGCCGCACAGACCCAGTTACACAGACAGACCAGCTGCACAGACCCAGCTCCACCCGGCAGCGCCATGTGCGGCGTCGGGGTCTAGTCGTCCTTCTTGGCGGCGGCCTTCTTCTTGGCCGGCGCCTTCTTCTTGGCCGGCGCCTTCTTCTTGGCCGGCGCCTTCTTCTTGGCCGGCGCCTTCTTCTTGGCGGCGGCCTTCTTCTTGGTCGCCTTCTTCTTAGCCGGAGGCTCCCACTTCTCGACGCCGTCCTCCATATACAAGGTCCCGGCTCGCTGACGACGAGCCATGAGCAACTCGCTTGCTCGCTCGTCGCTTATCTCTTCGATCGTGTCGGCCTTTTGCAGCGAAGCGTTCGCAACACCATCGGTAATGTAAGGCCCGAAGCGGCCGTCTTTGATGACCATTTTCATGCCGCTGAATGGATCGAGACCCATTTCCTTTAGCGGGGGCTTTGGTTCGGCCCGACCACGACGCTTTGGCTCCTTCAGCAGCGCCAAGCACTCATCCATCGTGATCGTGAGCAGTGCTTCCTCGGTGGGCACATTACGAGTCTCAGGCTTCTTGCCTTCTTCGGCAGACTCCTTGGTCAGGTATGGCCCGAATTTGCCGTTGTGCACCATGATCGTGGTGCCGTCTTCGGGATGTTGACCAATGGTTCGCGGGAGCTCAAGCAGTTTGAGCGCCGTCTCAAGCGTGACTTCAGCCGGGTCCATTGATTTGAACACCGAGGCGCGCTTTGGCTTGCCATCAGGATCATCATCGATCTCGCCCAACTGAACGTACGGGCCAAAGCGACCATTCTTTACGAACACGGCCTTGCCGGTCTCGGGGTCATCGCCGAGTTCGCGGTCACCGCTTGGAGCGTCGACAAAGTCGATAGCGCGTTCAAGTGTGAGTTCGTCGAGTGGAATGTCATCGGGAATCGAAGCCCGATTCGGTGTGCCATCAGGATTCGGTTGGCCATCGCCGCGCTGCACATATGGGCCGTAACGGCCGACGCGACCAACAACCAGCTGTCCGTTGGCGTCGACCCCAAGCGGGATGCTATTCACCGCTGCGGCATCGATCTCGCCCAACCGGTTGTCGACCTTTTCTTTCAGACCGGGATCGTCGTCGTTGCCGAAGTAGAACTGGCGCAGCCACGGAATGGCCTCGCCCACACCTTCGGCAATGTCGTCGAGATCGACTTCCATCTGGGCGGTGAACTCGTAGTCGACCAAGTCGGGGAAGTGGCCTTCGAGCAGGTTGATCACGCTGAACGCAGTGAAGCTCGGAACCAGCGCCGAACCCTTCTTCCACACATAACCCCGGTCTTCGATCGTGCCCATGATCGCGGCGTATGTCGACGGGCGGCCAACGCCGAGCTCTTCGAGCTTCTTAACCAGCGAGGCTTCGGTATAGCGAGAAGGCGGCTGCGTTTCGTGACCGCTGGCTTCGAGATCGCTGGCCTTGAGCGAATCACCGTTAGCGACCTGAGGAAGCGCAGCAGTGCCGCTGCCGTCGTCTTCAGTATCACTGTCGACATAGACCTTGCGAAAGCCCTGGTGGGAAATGACAGTACCACTGGCCGAGAACGTGGTGTCGGTGCCTGCGGTCGACGTGACGCCAACGCGGACCTGCACGGTTTCGCCGGTGGCATCGGTCATCTGCGATGCAACCGTGCGCTGCCAGATCAGCTCATAGAGCGACGCTTCGCTCTTCACGCATTCCTTGTAGACCTCTTTAGGCGCACGGAATTGGGCGCCGGCTGGGCGGATAGCCTCGTGAGCCTCTTGAGCACCTTTGGTCTTCTTGTTGTACGTGCGGGCCTCGGGCGGACAGAACTCGTTGCCGTACTTTTCGTTGATGATTTTGCGGGCGGCTTCGACGGCGTCGGCTGACAGCGTGGTGCTGTCGGTACGCATGTAGGTGATCAAACCCTTTTCGTACAAAGCCTGTGCGGCACGCATGGCCATCGACGATGACAGCTTGAGCTTGCTGCTGGCCTCCTGTTGCAGCGTCGACGTAATGAACGGAGCAGCCGGGCGGCGCCGGTACGGCTTGGCTTCGACAGACTTCACTTCGCTGGGCTGATCATGCAGCTCGGTCACCAACGATTCGGCACGGACTTGATCGATCACCACAACGTCGCCAGTCAGTGTGCCGTCTTGGGCAAAGTCGCGGCCCTGGGCGATGCGGTTGCCGTCGACTTCGAGAAGCTTGGCGGTGAAGTCGGAGGGCTCGCCGTCGGCAGCGTCGCGAGTCAGCGAGAACTTGCCTTCGAGATCCCAGTACGAGGCAGCAACAAACGCCATGCGTTCACGCTCACGTTGGACCACGATGCGAGTCGCAACCGACTGCACACGGCCAGCCGACAGCTTGGGCATGACCTTCTTCCACAGCACGGGCGAAACCTCGTACCCGTAGAGACGGTCGAGGATGCGACGTGCTTCTTGAGCGTCGACCATCTTGCGGTCGAGTTCGCGTGGATCGTTCAGTGCTTCGTGGATCGCTTTTTCGGTGATCTCGGTGAAGACCATGCGATGGACTTCGACATTGGTCGGCGGCGACAACACCTCGAGAAGATGCCAGGCAATAGCTTCGCCTTCGCGATCCTTATCCGTTGCTAGATAGAGCGTGTCTGCGTCCTTCATCAAGTTCTTGAGCTTCTTGATGTGGTCCTTCTTGTCACTCGACACGACGTAGAGCGGCTTGAAGTCATTTTCGACATCGATGCCAAGGCGTGCCCATTTCTCACCTTTGTATGCCTTTGGCACATCGGCTGCGCCACGCGGGAGATCCCGTATATGTCCAATCGACGACTCGACGACGTAGCCGTCGCCAAGATATTCGCCAATCTTTCGAGCCTTCGCAGGGCTCTCAACTATGACCAGTGCGTGTCCCATTGAGCGCAAGGGTAAGCAGGTCGAGCACCAATTTCGCACGCGCCCCCTGTCACACGCCCCAATTTCGTGATTCGGGCCCAACCGACAGTGACCCCAAATTTTGAGGCACGAACACGTGTTACTCGTCAGCTAATCGTCGTTGAGATCGTCGACGTCTCGTGCGCCAGACAGAATCAGCAAACCGCCTACCGAGGCAAGCACAGACGCAAACAAGATACCGATCTTGGCATTGTCTTCGATTGGGCTCGAGGTCGTGGCGACGGCGTTGCTATGCCCGTCGTCGCCACCGTGCGCGTCATCTTCGCCATGGTCATCAGCTTCGGTAAACAACAGTGCTTCGGGCGCACTGGCATCAAGGTCGCCCTGAACTTCAACGCTCAGCGCCGTCTCGTCGCCGTGGTGGTCATCGACACCGAACGCAAGGCTGCTCACAAACAACGACACCGTGAAGCCAATACCGGCGATCATCGCCAAGCCAATCAAGTGTCGCATCGTCATCGCCCGTGGCATCTGGCACAGATTGAGCTTGGTCGCCACCCAGCTGAACACCGTGATGCCGATGGTCTTGCCAACGACCAAGCCAACGATGATCCCCCACGTCACACGCGATTGAAACGCGGCGGAGATGATCTCACCGTTCATACGTACGCCAGCGTTGGCTATCGCGAAAATCGGAATGACCACAAAGCTTGTAAGCGGGTGCAACGCAGTGATCAGACGCTCAGCGACAGACACCGATTCGCGAATATGAAAGCTCGCATAACGAACATCGACCGGAAAGACCTCGGGCTTGTCGCGTAGCCAACGAGCAATGGTGCGGGTGTCGTCTTCGTTCTGGAGAGGTTTGGCTGGCGCAAGCAGGCCAAGTGCAACACCGGCGATCGTGGCGTGCACCCCCGAGCGGAATGTGGTCCACCACACGATGGTCCCCAACACGACATACAACGGAATCCACCACACCCGCAGGCGGCGCAGCACGTAAATGATCGCCAACAAGGTCGCCGATGCAATCAACCAACCAAAGCTGATTCCGGACGAATAGAACACTGCGATGACGATGATCGCTCCGATGTCATCCACGATGGCGAGCGACAATAAGAACACTTTGAGTCGACGACTTATGCGATCACCCAGCAGGGAGACGACTCCAACCGCAAAGGCGATGTCAGTCGCCATGGGGATGCCCCAACCATCTTGACCAGGTCCGCCGGAATTGATGATGAAGTAAAGCCCGGCTGGCACAACCATGCCGCCAAGCGCAGCAAACGCTGGCAAGGCAGCGTCTTTTAGGTTCTGCAGCTGACCATCGACAAGTTCGCGCTTGATCTCAAGCCCAACAACAAAGAAGAAAAGCGCCATGAGGGCGTCATTTACGAACTCTTTGAGCGAGTGACCTTCAAAGATCTCTGTGCCGTTGACCGAAAGATCGACCGACGCGCCCCAAAAAGCGTCGTAGCTATCGCCCCATGGTGAGTTAACCCAAAAAAGCGCTACAGCGGTTGCGACCAGAAGCAGGACACCACCAGCAGCCTCGACCGCGAGAAACCGCTTCATGGGACGAGCGAACCATCGAGCGATGGTGCTCTCACGACCCATAAACGTCAAGTCACTGAACTTGGTCTCCTGCGCCATCGGACCATGAGGCTACCGGCGATCGAGCGGCGCCAGAACGCGCGAGCCGTCGAACTCGCGGTCGTAGGTAACGCCAGCACCGCAGCGCCCCGGGTGTGCGACAGTGTCCGCCAGCTAGAACCGGGAGTCTCGTGAGTAGTTACGGCCTATCAGAGATCGCAGTTCGGCGAACGCGCGTTTACGCGACGCAGCGCTGTGTCGTCAGCTCGCTGTTGCTAGCCGAGTCCTTCGACGGCGGTGCCTTCAAACTCGCTCACCAGGAGCCAGATAACTGCGACGAATATGGCGACATGCCAGCAAATCCCAAACCAGTAAAGGGATGGATTGCTGCCACGACTTACAACCCGACCATTTGGAGGGATGTAGCCGCTATCGCCGGGTCTTCCCCACCATATGGTCTTGCCCACGAGTAACTGACCCGTGATGTAAGCCGCCAACATGGCGACCAATACCGCAGCGAATGACTGACTCATACGCCCGCAATCGGGTGTTCTGCGTCGAAATTGACAGCACTGCTACAACAGCGACCTAAATACCTACTTCTTAGCTATTGGCGCTTTTTTCGCCGGTCCCACGGGTGCAAACGGGTATGTCACTGAAGACACACCCCTATCGGCAGTCGGCGCAAGTTCTTGAGCCCCGAAGGCTCTAGCGCTGAACGATGAGGGTGACTGTTGTGCCCGTCTTGTTCGGCACAATCGAGCAGTCGTCGGTCAGGCGTCGCATGAGTGTTACACCGAGACCGCGTTCATATTCGAGCCGCTCAGGATCCGTGACGGGCGGGTGCTTCTTCAACTTGCTGGGATCGAAGCCGCCACCTTCGTCGATGACCCGAACGGTGACCTTCTTGTCGGCAATATTGATTCGAATGCGGACCGTGGCATCGGTTCCTGCCCGCTGGTGAGATTCGATTGCGTTCGTGGTCGCTTCGCTAAGGGCAAGGCGCAGGTCTTGCAAGCGTTCTTGTTTCAGTACTGGCTCCGCCTCAAGAGCGGTCGAAAGGACCGACCGAACCATCGCAAGATGTTCGAAGGTTGGCGGGATCTCGATCTCAAAGTCTTCGCTCATGTCGCCGACCCGGATTCGTCAGCGCCATCGGCCTTTACAAGCGCGTCTTCGAGCGTTTCGTAGAGGTCGAAGACTTCGTTGAGTCGAGTCAGCGCAAACAACTCATTGAGGTGCGGCTGTGAACACACAATGCGAAACCCGCCACTTACGATGCGCATACGTTTCGCGGCGCCGACCATGACCCCTAGGCCGGTGCTATCGATGAACTCGACGCGCTCGAGGTCCAGCACGAGGCCCGCAATGTCGCGGGCGGTTACGGTTTGCACATGCTGCCTAAGCCGTGGCGCAGTCGCCATGTCAATCTCGCCGGTGACTCGCATCACGGCCCAGCGCCCGTACTCGGCGACCTCAAAGGTGGGCTCGATCACGATTCAAGGTTAGTTCGCGGCGGGGCCGCGAAAGCGGCGCTTGGCGAACGTCTCCCATTTTCGTCATCGACGGCCCGCCCCGACTCTCTAGATTGAACAGGTGGAACGCGAGATCGAACAAGCCCTCGGTAGCGCCGTAGCGGCTGTCGCTGGGGTGAGCGGGGGCGATGTTGCGCAGGCATTCCGGGTGACACTCGAAGATGAGCGAACGGTGTTTGCCAAGACCAAAGCCGGAGCGGATCCTGAGTTCTTCGTGACCGAAGCCTGCGGCCTTGAGACATTGCGTGGCGCCCGTCAGTTGCCCGTTCCCGAGGTGTTGCATGTAAGCCACGATCAACCACTGCTGGTGCTGTCGTGGATCGCCGAGTCGCGCCGTCGGCCCAGCAGCGACCATCGATTTGGGGCTGCGCTGGCCCGTCTCCATCGGTCAGGCGCTGAGAGTTTCGGGCGAGCCGATCAACGCCCGACCGGAAGCCGCGGCGTGCCGAACCAACCGACCAAAACGTGGTCCGATTTCTACGCAACGAACCGATTGCTACCTCTGGCCCGTTTGGCCTACGACGAAGGTGCGCTTGAGACCACAACCATCGCGATGATCGAATCCATCGCCGGGCGGCTTGACAAGTTCGGCGGCGCTGACGAGCCTCCCTCGCTACTGCACGGCGACCTGTGGGCAGGAAATCGGATCGTCGATCAGCACGGCGAGAGCTGGCTGATCGATCCAGCCCAACACGGGGGCCACCGCGAGTTTGATCTGGCGATGACCCAGCTTTTCGGAGGCTGGCAGCCAGACATGATCGACGGCTACCAAGCTGAGTGGCCACTCGCCGACGGCTGGCAAGGGCGTATCGCCTTGCATCAGCTCGCGCCGCTTGCGGTGCACGCGATCAAGTTTGGTGGCGGTTATGTCAACGCCACCGCTGAAGCGGCACGCCAGTACACCTAGCGAGGCTCCCTGAGACTGTCGTACCGGGTCTCTACTGTTGTCGGCGTGGAGACGATCAGCGCGAGCGCACTTGACGATCTCCTAACGCGCCTCGAAGACGATGGCCGCATCGTGCATGTCGAGCGGTTCGCTGCCAGGTCGGCGCGGTTTGCTGAGCTGCACGGCCCCCTTCGCGCTTCACTCACCAATGCACTGCCCTTTGATCACTTCTTCACCCATCAGGCGCAGGCGATCGACCTGCTCCGCAGCGGCGCCTCGGCGGTCGTGGCAACGGGTACAGCGTCAGGCAAGTCACTTTGTTATCAGGTGCCAATTGCCGAAGCCGCAGTGGAGTCAGCTGGGCGCTCCACCGCACTGCTGTTGTTTCCTACCAAGGCGCTTGCCCAAGATCAGCTGCGTTCGCTGACCTCGCTTGGCATCGACCACGTCAAGGCGGCGACCTATGACGGCGACACGCCCTACGAACAGCGCACGTGGGTCCGAAATCGCACCAACACCATCTTGACGAATCCCGAGATGATTCACGGTTCGATCTTGCCGAATCACGGTCAGTGGGCTCGCTTCTTCCGTCGGTTGCAATTCGTCGTGATCGACGAGCTACACGTCTTGCGCGGCGTGTTCGGCACACATGTCAGTCACATACTGCGGCGTCTGGTTCGTATCGCTCGCCACTACGGCGCTGAGCCGACGTTCTGCTTTACCTCCGCCACCATTGGGAAACCAGCGGCACTTGCGTCCGAACTGTGTGGCCTGCCGGTAACCGAGGTCAACGACGACGGTTCGCCACACGGGCCTCGCACCTTTGCGCTACTCAACCCGCCGCTGCTCGACGAATCGTCTGGA
>Ga0209828_1002214_pt1 | contig 16332 bp, 10 predicted proteins | sample MaitaG_FD_187429 | JGI IMG/M metagenome (GOLD analysis project Ga0209828, IMG submission 187429) | Marine algal microbial communities from Maine, USA - Maine_Asex2 metaG (SPAdes) (version 2) | ecosystem: Host-associated > Algae > Red algae > Unclassified | place: Maine, USA | collected 2015-01-05 | reverse complement strand
CGCTCATGAACGGCGGTGGGCTGTTCGAGACCGGAGCGGGCGGGTCGGCCCCAAAGCATGTGCAGCAGTTTGAGCAAGAGAATCATTTGCGCTGGGATTCGCTCGGCGAGTTCCTTGCTCTTTCGGTTTCGCTCGACCACTTGGGCGAGGTCACCAACAATGCTGCAGCCCGTATGTTGGGCGATGCCCTCGACGCCGCAACCGAACAAGTCCTGCAGAACGGCAAGTCGCCATCTCGCAAGGTCAACGAGCTCGACAATCGTGGCAGTCACTTCTACCTCGCCATGTACTGGGCGAAAGCTCTTGCCGATCAGACTGACAACGTCGATGTCGCAGCTAAGTTCGCGCCACTTGCAGCAGCTCTGGCAGCGAACGAGGACACGATTGTGCATGAACTTAATGCAGTCCAAGGACAGCCCATGGATATTGGTGGCTACTACGCACCTGATGAAGCCTTGGCGTCGGCGGCGATGCGGCCTAGCCAAACCCTCAATGAGCTTCTTGCAGACTTTGTTGCCATATGAGCGCAGCGATCGGGGCGTTCGATACAGCACTCGCGCTCACTCCAGACTTACTTGCCATCAATAGGTTGCCAGCACGTGCGCCCCTCGCAGGCCATGAGTCCGGAGAAGCTGCCCGCAACGACGTTGATCTGGTCGCCACATCGTCTCGGTGGCGGCTGTCGCTCGACGGCCAATGGAACTTCCGGCTGATTGATAACCCAGACCATGTGCCACCGAGTTGGCCAGCCAAGTCCACGTTGCTGGCGCGGGATTGGAACCCCGTCCAGGTCCCTGGATGCTGGACTCGCCAACATGTTGGCGACGCACCCCACTACACCAACATCGTCATGCCGTGGCCGGGCCTCGAGGCCCCGGCGACTCCTCAACGGAACCCAACCGGTCTTTATCACCGCAGTGTTGATGTGCCAGGGCATTGGGTGGACCGCACAGTGGTCTTGCACCTGGGCGGGTTCGAGAGCGTCGCTGCGGTTTGGTGTAACGGTGATTTTGTTGGAATGGGCAAGGACAGCCGCTTGCCGTCGGAATTCGACGTAACCGATCGGCTGATCCCCGGACGCAACACCTTCGATATCATGGTGATCCGGTACAGCGATGCCACCTGGATCGAGGACCAAGACCACTGGTGGCACGCCGGTCTGCACCGCTCGGTCTATCTCGAAGCAAGGGCGGTGGATCGTATCGACGATGTTTCCATCGTGGCGGATTTTGATCCCGCCACCGGACAGGGCCATCTGCATCTTGACGCTCTCGTGTGCAGCGCCGCCAGCGGCGTAACCGCCTCGGGAAATTTCGAGGTCAAAGCTACCGTGTTCGCAGGCGACGAGATAATCGCAAGTGACCAGGCGCCAGTGCCGCAGGTGCCAACCGGCGAACCGCTTGACCTGTTGGTTGCCGCATACGACTATCCGGGTCGCGTGGCGTCGATAGATCTCAACGTCGGCTCGATCTCACCGTGGAGTGCCGAGACACCCCGGCTTTATCGGGTCGTAGTCGAACTGGTTGATCGATTTGGCCAAACGCACAATGCCACTGCACTCAACGTTGGGTTCCGCCGGATCGAAGTTCGCGATCGACGCCTGTTCGTCAACGGCACGCCGGTGGTGCTCCTGGGTGTGAACCGCCACGATCACCACCCGATCACGGGCAAGGTCCAGACCGTGCAGGATCTGCGCGACGATTTGCTCAGCATGAAGCGCCACAACATGAACGCCGTGCGGTGCGCCCATTATCCGAACGACCACCGACTGCTCGACCTCTGCGATGAGCTGGGCATGTACGTGATCGACGAAGCAAACGTAGAGAGCCATGCCCGGCTTCGCTCGGTTGCCGATGACACGCGTTACCTGGGTGCGATCCTCGACCGAGTCAAGCGAATGCTCCTGCGCGACCGCAACCATGCGAGCGTGATCATGTGGTCGCTCGGTAACGAGTCCGGTCACGGCGCAGCCCACGACGCCAGCGCCGCGTGGGTACGAGCTGTTGACCCAACTCGTCCACTTCACTATGAAGGGGCAATCCAACGCCGATTCAACGTCAACGACGGCAGCGACGAGTTAATGAACCAGGCGCCAACCACGCGTGAGCGACTTGTCACCGATGTTGTTTGCCCGATGTACACCGCCATCGACAAGATCGTCGCTTGGGCCCAATGGGCCGAAGCGACCGGCGAGGATGATCGACCGCTGATCTTGTGTGAGTACAGCCATGCCATGGGTAACTCAAATGGGTCGGTCGACGCCTACGCCCAAGCCTTCTTCGACGAACCAGCACTTGGTGGCGGCTTCATTTGGGATTGGCGGGATCAGGGCCTGTACGAAGTCGACGAAAACGGTCGGGTGTACTGGGCCTATGGCGGCCACTTCGGCGACAACCCGAACGATGCAAACTTCTGCATCAACGGCTTGGTGGGGCCCGACGGTGAGCCTCATCCTGGTCTGATCGAAGTTGCCTGGGCCTATCGCCCTGTTGCCGTGGAGTCGGTCCGTGGCCGCCGGGTCAGGGTGAGCAACCGCCGTGCGTTTGCGGGTCTCGGCGACCTCGTTGGGTCGTGGGATCTGGTGATCGACGGACAGGCCGTCGAACAAGGAACGCTCGAATTCGATATCGATGCAGGAACGTCGTCGGTGATCTCGATTCCGTTCACCACCGAACTGAAACAAAAGCAGGACGCTCGGATTCACCTACGTTGGCACCAACGGGTCGATACTCCGTGGGCCGAGGCCGGCCACCTAGTCGCATGGGATGAGATCGGCCTGCGTTCTGCTGTTTCTGTTGAGCAGGCTCCGGAACTGCGTGAACCCATCGTGGTCACCGGTGCGGGTTCTATCGAAGTTGGCGCAACCGAGTTTGCCTGGGGTGATCTCGGCCCCTCGGAAATGGTGATCGATGGCATCTCGGTCGAGATGTCGGCAATGTGGCCGACCTTGTGGCGAGCCCCGACCGACAACGACGGTGTCGGCCAGGGCTGGATGAGCGAAATGAGTGGCCTGCGGCCGACCTGGGTCCGCTGGGGCCTCGACGAACTGATCAAGGCGACCGAACGAGTTGAACGATCCGAGACTGCCGATGGCCGCAGCGCGGTGCGGTTCATTCGCGCTCTTTGTGGACGCGATAATCAAGGCACGATGGCAAGCGCCACGAGCACGACCACCTATGTCATCACGAGCGACACCGTTGAGGTGCATGAAACGCTCGAGGCTCCCGATGCCTGGACGGACCTGCCGCGAGTCGGCAGCCGCTTCGAGGTTGCGCCCCGGTTTGACCGGTTGCAATGGTTTGGCGCCGGCCCGCACGAGACCTACCCCGATCGCAAGTCCTCCGGACTCGTCGGGACGTGGGACAGCCGAGTCGCTGATCAGTATCACGCATTCGTTGTCCCTCAAGAACACGGAGCGCACGCCGATACTCGCTGGTTCACCCTGACTGATCGCCACGGCAAAGGCTTGCGGGTTACGTGCAGCGAGCCGTTGTCATTTAGCGCCCGTTTCGAGCACGACAAGACGCTTACTGCGGCAACAACGATCGCCCAGGTTGATCAGTCCAACACCATTGAAGTACACGTCGATGCCTTCCAACGTGGCCTGGGTACCGCTTCGTGCGGACCCGATTCTTTGCCGGAGTTCCGCTCAGGCGAACCGGGGGAGATGACTTGGTCGTTCACCCTGAGTGCTGAGCGGCCGGAGTGAAAACCATGAGCGATTCCACTCGGTTTCACCTGGCAATCCCTGTCGCCGACCTCGACGCGGCGGCCGAGTTCTATGGAGAGGTGCTTGGACTGGAGCGTGGCCGCGATGCTGCACAATGGATCGACTGGAACCTGGGCGGCAACCAACTCGTGACCCATGTTGTGCCCGGCTGGACAGGTGGGGCTGGTACGAACCCCGTCGACGGCAACGACGTACCTGTGCCGCACTTTGGGCTGCTCACCTCCCCAGTAAGGTTCCAAGAGTTGGCCGATCGGCTCGAGCGGGCCCACGTCAAGTTTGTCATCGAGCCAACGATTCGCTTTGCAGGCCAGGTAGGAGAGCAGCACACCATGTTCTTCCTGGATCCGTCGGGTAACGCGCTCGAGTTCAAGGCGTTCGCCGACGACGCTCAGATTTTCGCTCGCTAGCAAGCAACACCGCAGCTGCTGCAATGGCTACCGCGACAACCGCAAACAAAACGGTGACGGCACCGAATCCTTCGCTCTGATCAGCCACGTAGCCAGCCACGTAGGGACCGCTGAATCCACCAATCTCAGATACGGCGAAGAACAAGCCAGTTGCCGCACCGATGTCGCTTACTTCGATGTTGTCGTCGCCCATGATTTCCAAGAAAAGCAATGGGATGACGCCTGCTCGGGCGAAACCCATTGCCGCAAGCGCAACAACAACAAGCCCGAGAGGGAGCGCGGTTAAGCCAATGACCGTCGCCCCAAGCGTGACTCCGATAACGACCAGGCCCGCAGGGCGGGAGTCCGAAGGGACAAGCCGGGCGATGGTCAGCGATCCAACGATGCCGACGGTCACGCTCAGCGCCGCGAGGTAACCAGCGACGTTGTCGGAGCGCCCCGTGGCTTCGAGGAGTTCCGGCAGCCAGTTACCGAGTCCGTGGCTGAAGAAAAAAGAGAACAGTCCAACGAGCAAGATCCAGCGCATGGATTCCAGCCGTAGCAAGCGCAGCAGCGTTGACAGGTCGGTGCGTGTCGCTCCTTGGCGCACATGGGAAACCGCCCGCGAAGCGAAAAGCCAGCCGAACGTTGACAGGATCGTTACCGCAGCCACAATCAGCATGACTCCGCGCCATCGACCGCCCGCAAGTGGCAGCAGCAAGGGATTGGTGACTCCAAGCGCTATCGCGGACCCAAGAGCAGGAGCGGCAACGCCAAGGCCGGTCGGTAGACGTCGCTGCTGTTCGTCGAACAACGATGCGACGAGCTTAGGAGTAGCAATCGAAACGAGCGGTCCGCCGACGCCGAATACCGCTACGGCTAAGAAAAGTGACACCGCTCCGCCGGCCGCTGCCCGCAGCAGCGCCGACGCCGCTATTGAAAGGCCACCAATGGCAAGCGACCACCGCAAACCAAGTCGATCGACAACGGCACCAGCGGGCACGGCAGTGAAGACATAGATCAGGGCCCATGCCCCCAATATTGAACCCATCGTGCTGCGACTGAGGCCGAGATCGACGCTGATCTCGTTGACCAGGGGAGCCATGACGCCGGTGGTAAGGCCGAACGAAAAGTAGACGCCGCACACCCCGGCAACTGCGAGCCAGGCCGAATGGCGCTGGCCCACGTGTTCTTCTTCACCCAACGACATCTGCGCTCAAGCTAGTGCTCCCAAGCTCGTGTTGAGTTATGCTCATTGTGTGGCTTTCAACCTCGTGCTTCGACTTATTGACCCGGCGGCCTGACTAGGCCGACCGGGGTCACGCACGCCCGCACCGCGGGCCTCGCCATATTTGGCATCACGCACTAGTCCACACGTCGAAGCATCATCTCAAGAGGAACTCCCATGACAAATCCATCCCAAGGACGCGCCAACGCTGCCCAGACAACATCTGGCATGCCCTTTGCGCGGTATCAACCGTTTGCCCCCATCGATCTCCCTGATCGAACCTGGCCGAGCAAGGTCATTACCGAAGCGCCACTGTGGTGTTCCGTTGACCTTCGCGACGGCAACCAGGCCCTCATCGAGCCAATGGACCCCGAGCGAAAGTGGAAGATGTTCACTGCGCTCGTTGACATGGGCTTTACCGAGATCGAAGTCGGTTTCCCCTCGGCCTCGGACACCGACTTTCAGTTCGTACGCGAGATTATCGAACAGGGTGCGATTCCCGAGGGCGTAAAGATCCAGGTGCTGACTCAGGCCCGACCCGAACTGATTAAGCGAACCTACGAAGCGATCGACGGTGCATCGCAGGCGATAGTGCACTTGTACAACTCGACCTCGACGCTGCAGCGCAAAGTGGTGTTCGGGCTCGATGAAGATGGCATTATTGACATCGCGGTCAAGGGTGCCGAGCTGTGCCGATCGCTCGAATCAGAGGTTTCGAGTTCGACCGAGGTGCTCTATGAGTACTCCCCAGAGTCCTTTACTGGCACCGAGTTGCCGTTTGCGAAGCGGGTGTGCGACACCGTGGTCGACGTGCTCAACCCCAACGATGGCCGCAAGACCATTATCAACCTGCCAGCAACCGTCGAGATGTCTTCGGCCAATATCTATGGCGACATGATCGAGTGGATGCACCGCAACTTGGCGCGCCGTAACGACATTATCTTGAGCTTGCATCCTCACAACGACCGCGGCACCGGCGTGGCCGCAGCTGAGTTTGGCATCATGGCCGGCGCAGACCGGGTCGAAGGCACGCTCTTTGGCAACGGCGAACGAACCGGCAATGTCGACATCATCACCGTGGCGATGAATATGTACAGCCAGGGCGTGGACCCGATGCTGGACATGAGTGATATCAACGAACTGAGGCGGGTCGCCGAGCATTGCAACCAGCTGCCTGTGCACCCGCGTCATCCCTACGTGGGTGAGCTGGTGTACACAGCATTTTCTGGATCGCACCAAGATGCGATCAAGAAGGGCTTCGAAGCCCTCGAGAAAAGCGACAGCCCGTATTTCGAGGTTCCCTACATCCCGATCGACCCGGTCGATGTTGGCCGCAGCTACGAAGACGTCGTGCGGGTCAACAGCCAGTCCGGCAAGGGTGGCGTGGCCTATCTGCTCAAGCAAGAGCAGGGATTTGACCTGCCTCGCAGCATGCAGATCGAGTTCACCCGAGTGATTCAGCAGATCACCGAGGACACCGGCAAAGAGATCACCGGACAGACGATCTTCCATGAGTTCACCGGCGAGTACATCGACGCCAATCACCCCTACCGGCTTGATGGATACGAAGCTGCCCAAAACCACAAGGGCGATGATCAAACGTTACTCACGGCCCGAATGACCTTCGATGCGGAACCCGTGGTGGTTCAGGGCAGTGGCTCCGGCAGTCTCGATGCGTTCGTGCACGGCCTGGGCGAAGCCACGGGGCTCGAACTACGAGTGCTGGATTATGCCGAGCACGCCAAAGGGACCGGATCCGATGCTCTCGCCGTGGCCTATGTTCTGGCCAAGGTCGGCGATGTAGAAATCTGGGGGTGTGGCATGCACACCGATATCACCACGGCATCGCTGCGGGCGTTGGTGAGCGCAATGAATCGCTCTAAGGCAATGACGCCCTAAAGCAATGACGCCCTAAAGCAATGACGCTCTAAAGCAGTGATCTGGGGGCCTCAACGCTCCCAAGCGCACGCTTTACGCCATCGGCCAGTCGACCCTTGGCTTCGACAACGACCTGATCAACCCCGACCATCGTTGCCAGCTGCTGAAGCTCGGCGGCGAGGTCGGGAGCGATCGTTTTTTCGTCGATTCCGGGTTCGGCAAATGCTCCGAGCAGCCGAAGTACGCGATCTGTCCGGTCTGTCTTGAGATCGCAGCGGCCAACGATGCGGTCGCCGAGCAAGAACGGCAGCACGTAGTATCCGTATTTGCGTTTGTGCTTGGGCACATAGATTTCGATGCGATAGTCGAAGTCGAAGAGCCACGCAGCCTGGTCACGAAACCAGACTATTGGATCAAAGGGCGACACCAGAGCTCGGACGTTGAGTGAGCGCGGCACCTTGGTGTCAGGGTGCATATAGGTTGTTCGATCGGTGCCAGGAACATCGCAGATCACCAAACGGCCGTCCTCGACGAGTTCGTCAAACAGCGGCTTTACCGCCCGCTTTGGTAACCGGAAGTAGTCGGTAAGGCCGGGCCCGGTGCTCACGCCGAGTGCAGCTGCGGACCGAACAAGCAGCTCCTTGAGCGAATCTGGCTCACTGGGTGAGGGCTCGTCAATAATCTTGGAGGGCACGATGCGTTCGAGTAGATCGAACTCTTTTTCGAAGTTGCCGACCCGCCGGATTCCAACCGCTCCCACTCGGAACAGGTAGTCCAGCGCCAGCGAGCCGATCGAGCGCGAGCCCCACCATTCGCCGTCGCGGGGCCGGGGGTCGCTGAGTTCGTTGGCCTTGATTGGGCCGCGATCGGCCAGTTCCTGGAGAACCTCGGCAATGTAAACCGATTCGCGTTCTGCTAGCTCGACGAGTCCGGCCCATGTCTGGCCGCTTCGGGCGCGTTCTTTCATGAAGCGGAAGAGCGGTTCGTCTTGCACTGGCACGAGTGAGGCTTCGTGTACGAAGGCTTCGAACCATTCATCGGTGCCGTAAGCGATGCTGTCAAGTAGATCTGGATCGTAGGTGCCGAGTCGGCTGAACGGAGGCATGTATTGCGTGCGGATAATGACCGGCACCGAATCGAGTTGCAAGATGTGGATCCGGCGCATGAGACGTCGCAGATGCCCTCGGTTTACCGGCGTGGTTCGGTCCTTGAGCCCGAAACCTTGAGCATGAAGCACGATGCGGCGAGCTTGCTGCTGGCTGAGCTGGCGGGGGCGTTGCATGTTGGTCACGGGGCGAGGATCATAGGAAACGTGCTCAACGCTTGGAAGGCGTTGCCTTGGATGGTGGGTCGCTCGCCGACGCCAGTGGCAGGGCGCACTAATGGGCAGCGTTCGTAGATGAGTTGAGAACCAACGACGGCTTCGGCGCGTGCAAGTTCGTAGCCAATGCAGAAGTGTTTGCCCAGACCAAAGCCTAAATGACCGGAGCGTCCGGGCTCGGTGGAACTTCCGGAGCGTAGCTCCTTGGTCAGATGCAGGTCGCTGCGATGCAGATCGAAGGTCAACGGGTCGTGAAACACCGTTGGATCCAAATGCGCTGCGCCCATCGAGACCCGCACCCGGCTACCTACTGGCAACTCCTGGCCGTACCACTCGACCGGTGCGGTGGTGAAGCGGTCTTCGTTGACGACTGCTGGCATGCGGCGCATGGTCTCGCTAAAGGCGTTGTTCCACAGGTCCGGGGTTTGAGCAACTTCGGTGAACAAGTCCGGGTCTTGCCAGAGATTCCACCACATGTTGGCGATTGCCTTGTCGGTGGTTTCGCCGCCCGCAATAAAGAGCAGGCCGCAAAAGGCGGTGATCTCATCGGTGGACAGACGCTCACCGTCGACTTCGGCGCGGGCAATCTTGGCGATGTGATCGCGACGCCCAGGGTCATCGATGTTCTGAAGCGCAGGCGCAATGTGGGCGCAAAAGGCAGCGTGGGCGTGTTTGCCTCGTTCGCGGGCTGCTGGGTCCTGGGCTAGCCCTTGGATCATTTCGGTGACCCATTGGCGGAACAGGTCACCATCACCATCCATCCCGAGCATTGCGCTGATCACGTCGACGGGCAGGCGCGCACTGAATTGCAAAATGAGGTCGAACTGGTCGTGGTGAGCGAAACGGTCGATGAGTTCGGTTGCGCATGAGCGAACGAGCGGCAGCGAACGTTGCAGTCTTTTGCCCACAAAGTCAGGTGCCACGATGGAGCGCCGATCCACGTGACCTTGATCATCGCGAGAAATCAAGGTTGGCCCGAGAAGCCGGCCCGTTGACTGTTCATAGGTCGCGGCCGAATAGGTGCGATGATCTGCGAAGACCGCGGCGACATCGTGATATCGGGTGAGCCACCACTGGTCAGCAACATGGTCGTAGAACAGGGGATGATCGTTGCGGAGCTGGGCCCAGAAGGGTTCGGGATTACGCCGGTAGTCCTGGCTGTGGAGTGCCTGGCCGTCGAGCATTCTTCGACACTAACCGCCAGACAACGATGGCGAGGTAGATGACAACGGCGCCGCCAGCAACCCCGACCATGTTGGCGAGGGCATCGGAAGGTTCGACTGCTCGCGTTTGGCTCAAAGCAGGTTGGGCGGCCTCGAAGAGCACGCTCACGCCGCCGACGAAGAAAGCAGTGAGTACAACGGCTACCCGCCGCCGCAAGAGCCAACCAACGAGCATCATTCCGGAGCCCCAGAAGAGGGCATGAACGATTTGATCGGTCTGCCCAGGGATGTCTGAGCGGTCGACCAAGTCCACGTCGTAGGAACGCTCGACCTTGCGGCCTCCACGAACGACGAGACTGGCTACGTCGCCGAGCATCGAGCCGGCTCGGTCGGACCAGAGAAGAACAACTGCGGCGCAGAAGAATCCGAAGACGAGCACGAATCCGCCGAGTCGGCGGCCGCTCGCATTTTGGTCAGCCGGTGCGTTCACGGCCGACAGCGTAGGGCACCGGTCGTACCGTTTTGCTTCGCCACCGGCGACCTGGCAGTGCGACGCGTATCTCGTGCCGTTGTCTGAGCTTTGGGCTGATTCTGGCGGGTGTACGATGGAGGCCATGAGCCATGCCGTAAGCATCACGTACTGCTTTAGTTGAAACTATGCACCTCGCGCCGTGGGCGCGGCGAGCGACATATTGAACAACTACCAACACATCGTCTCGGATCTCAGGCTTGTGCCGGCCAGCGGTGGAGTGTTCGAGGTTCAGGTCGATGACATCTTGCTATTCAGCAAAAAGAATGGTGGTCGCCACGCTCTGCCGGGCGAGGTGCTCGAGCTATTCACCGACATGGTCGGCAACGAGGTCCGCCGCTACGGCACCTGATCTTGGCTAGTTGGCAGGGCTGGTGAATTCCGGATCTCTCTTCTCAAAGTACGCCTTGACCGCTTCGACCTGATTGGGTGAACCAATAAGTGCGCCGATCTCCTTGCGCTCAGCTGCGAAACGGTCGGCCGCCGACAGGAATTCGGCTTCGCTGATCAACCGCTTAGCGGCACGAATCGCATGAGGGCTTTTTGCGGCAATGTCGTGGGCCATTGCAAGCGCGTCGGCATAAGGAGTGTCGGAGACCTTAGTTGCGAGGCCGATATCGACACACTCTTGGCCCTCGACCATGCGCCCGCTGAAGGTCAACTCCTTGGCGACATCCAAGCCGACATGCTGGACCAGGGTTTGTGTGCCGGTCATGTCTGGGATGAGGCCCCATCGAATTTCGAGCACCGACATGCGAGCGTCGGGGGCGATGATTCTGATGTCAGCGCCCATGGCGATCTGGAAGCCGCCCCCGAGCGCCACGCCGGTGATGGCGCAGATCACGGGCACGGGCATTTCGGTCCATACGTAGGCGGACTGTTGCCCGCTGTGGGTGATGCGGCCGCCGAGTTCGTCGAGTTCGCTCGACGTCGTCTCGGCGGAAGCGTTGTTGGGCTCGTTCTCGTGTTCGGCCATTTTGGAGAAGCTGCCAAAGTCAAGACCGGCACAGAAAGCTCGGCCCTCGCCCGACAACACGACAGCGCGGACAGACGGATCGACCTTGAGCGATTCGCCTGCCTCGAGGATGGCTTTGAACATCGCGCCGTCGAGCGCGTTCATTTTGTCAGGCCGGTTCAACTTGACATCGGCCACGCCGTTGTCCATCTCGATTACTACGCGATCGCTCATGACGCCAACGCTACTTGCCAGTCCAAGGTCGGGGGTAAGGCTCCTGGCACGATTCGTTCTCGAAGGAGTGGTGAGATAGTGGCACCGATGAAAGGGAGTAGGCTCCGCGGCGTGTTGGAACCACTGAGACTGGGTCAGGCGCGACTCGTGTCGGCTGTCTTTCTGCTTTCATTGATAGCGGTGGCATGCACACCTGAGGCTGCGACGAGCCGGGGGGAGCGGGTCACTGGTTCGGGCGAGGTGACACCGGTGCCGACCGTTGCGGTTGCCGAGATCAATGCTCCGCCAACGGTCGTGGTGCCGGCGACCGCCGTGCCCGAGGGCCCCGAACCATTAACTGTCGTGTCATTGTTGGGTGAGACCGGCGTGATGGCGACGCTCGACGGTCCAGCAATTGCGGGCGTGGTCGCAGAGATCGACCGTTTGAATGAGCAGGGTGGGTTGCTCAGCCGCCCGATCGAGCTGCAGAGATTTAATACCGAGTCGCGAACGAGCCTTGCCGAAAGGTTTGCGCTGCGCCTGGTCGAGGACCCTCCAGACCTGCTTATCACCTCGTGCGATACCGAATTTTCCGAGCCGGTCCTCGAGGTAGCTGACCAGGCTGGCATCCTGACCATCAGTCCATGCGCCGACGACATCCGTTACCTGACCGGAGGATTTGGACAGCGCAACTTCACGCTGGGAGCTCCATCGGGGCCACAGGGCGAACTTGCAGCGCAGGTTGCAGTGGAACAATACGGGCCCACCGCGATTGTCCTTCGCGACGTGACAAGCCCCGAGGCGTTGGCCTTCTGCGACGGGTTCGAGCGAGCCTTCCGCGAGCTAGGCGGGTCGGTCGTATACCGCGACGAATTCAGCTACGACACCCTCGAACCAGTACAGGACCGCCTCGCAGAGCGCGGTTCAGACACCTCGTTCATCGCGGTGTGCAGTCACGTGCCAGGCGCGGTCGACGCGGCACCTTCGATCATCTTGAACCTGCGCACGTTGGGATTCAGCGCGCCGATTTTGGCGGGTAGCAGCGTGGACGAAACCGGCTGGTTCAGCTTGGTTCCAACCCTTGGCGAGTTGACATTTGTGAGCTGGTCTTCGGCCTTTGGCAACGACCCAGATGAACGAATCAACGACGTGACCCAACGCGCCAGCCAAAATCCGGACACGCCCGGACCCGGTGTCTCAACCATTCTGGGTGCGGAGACGATCGAGGCTTGGGCTCGAGCGGTCGAGGCTGCCGGGGATGACTCTCCAGACCGCATAGCGTCTGCTCTGGCTGCATTCAACGACGAAGAATTCTCGACCGGCGAAATCACGTTCTCATCTGGCGCCCGCATGGACGTGGGCCGCATCTATCGGGTGTTGCAGGTAGTCGAGGGCGAACTGAGCGTTATTGCCCTGGAAGAAACCGAGGACTGAACCGCAAGCTATTGTTTGATCTGTTGTCACGCAAGCCATAGGGGGCCATTGCCATGCGTACGCCGCTAACGATCAAAACATTTGTTGATCGCGCTGAGTTCAATTACCCGGACCGTATTGCGATCATCGACGAGCCGAATCAGCCTGCAAATGCGTGGCCTGCGCTGACCTTTGGCGAGATTGCAGAGCGGGGCCGACAGCTTGCGGCAGGACTAGACCGTCTCGGCGTGGGCTTTGGCGATCGCGTTGCCATTGTTTCGCACAACGCGGCGCGACTTCAGCACCTTTTACTCACGGTGCCGGCCCACGGTCGAGTGGCGGTGCCGATCAATTTCCGGCTCAACAAGGAAGAGATCCGCTACATCGTGGATCACTGCGGCGCTCGAGTATTGCTCATCGACCCCGAGCTCGAAGAGGACATGTCGTCGGTCGAGTGCGAATTCAAATACACGATCGGAGATGAGACCGACAGCGAACTGTTTGTGTCGGGCGTCGAGCCAGAACCCTGGGAGCCTAACGAAGACGAAACCGCCACCATCAATTACACGAGTGGCACGACGGCTCGCCCAAAGGGCGTCCAACAGACCCACCGAGCGCTCTGGCTCAACGCCGCGACCTTCGGATGGGATGCCGGTGCCCATCCTCGAGACGTGTACCTGCACACGCTGCCGATGTTCCACTGCAACGGTTGGGGCATGCCGTTTGCGCTGACCTCGGTTGGTGCCAAACAGATCGTGTTACGCAAGGTCGACGGTCCCGAAATTCTTCGGCGCATCGAGAAGTACGGCGTCACGTTTATGTGTGGCGCGCCGGCCGTTGTTACAGCCGTACTCGACGCCGCTCAAGATTGGGATGGCCCGATTCCGGGCTCTGGCACGGTGCGCATGGTGGTTGCCGGTGCTCCGCCGCCAACAGCAACCGTTGAGCGCATGGAGACCGAGCTGGGTTGGGAGTTCATTCAGCTCTACGGCCTGACCGAGACGGCCCCCTACCTGACCATGAATCGCTGCCGGCCCGAATGGGACGACCTTTCGCCTACAGAACGCGCCCAGAACCTCAATCGTGCTGGCCAGCCTGCGCTCGGCGTTGACATCAAGATCAGCGAAGCTGGTGAGATCCTTGCCCGTGGCAACGTGGTGCTCGAGGCGTACTGGGAGCAGCCGGCCGAGACGGCTGCAGCGCTCGAAGGCGGATGGTTCCACACCGGCGACGGCGGTGTCTTGGACAAAGACAACTATGTCGCGATCGCCGATCGCAAGAAAGATGTGATCATCTCCGGCGGCGAGAACATCAGCTCGATCGAAGTCGAAGATGCGCTCTTCAACCATCCAGCAGTGATCGAAGTCGCCGTCATCGGCGTGCCCCACGAGAAGTGGGGCGAATCTCCCAAGGGCCTCGTGGTGCTTGCCGAGGGGGCCCATGCCACCGAGCAAGAACTCATCGACCACTGTCGTAGCCGCTTGGCGCATTACAAATGCCCTACCTCGATCGAGTTTCGCTCCGAATTGGCTCGTACCGCGACCGGCAAGCTTCAGAAGTACAAGCTGCGCAGTGAGTATTGGAAAGACATGGAGCGCCAGATCAATTGAGTAACTCGGTTCTGCAGCGCACTATTTGCAGGCTAAGGTTTCATCACAACTGAATACCCCGTCGCTAGGGGAGAGAGACAGTGTGTTTAGCTGTCCGCCGAAGGAGCAACCGCCCCCGGAAACTCTCAGGCACCCAGGACCCTGTGCGATGACCAAACTCTGGAGAGAGGGTGCTTCGAGCACCCCGCCGAAGGTGCTAAACGCTCTCAGGCAACCAGGACAGAGGGGGGCGCTTTCTCAATCGAGGTGCTCCATGTCAGATCAAACTCCTATTCGCCAAGGCTTTGCCACCAGGCACATTGGTCCCGACGACGATGAGCGGTCAGCGATGCTGGCAGCAGTCGGCGTGAGCTCGGTCTCCGAACTCATTGATGCCACCGTGCCGGACACCATCCGAAATGACTCGCTCGGCCTGGACGCACCACTGACCGAGCACGAGGCGATCGAGCGCATCCGCGAGATTGCCGACGAGAACCAAGTCTTCACCAGCCTGATAGGTGCTGGCTACCACGGCACGATCACCCCCGGCGTGTTGCGCCGCAACATCCTAGAAAACCCGGCGTGGTACACGGCGTACACCCCCTACCAGCCCGAGATCAGCCAGGGCCGCCTCGAAGCCCTGCTGAATTTCCAGACCATGGTCACGGATTTGAGTGGTCTGCAGATCGCGAATGCTTCGCTGCTCGACGAAGGAACGGCTGCTGCTGAGGCCATGGTCATGCTGCTGCGCATGTCCAAATCCAAGCGCACGGTGTTCCTGGTTGACTCGGAGGTGCATCCACAGACACTGGCCGTGCTGCACACGCGGGCTGAACCGATCGGAATCGAGATCCGGGTAGCACCCCGCGACCACGCCGTAGCCGACGATGTCTTTGGCGTGCTCTACCAATATCCAGGAACGACTGGCCAGGTGTATGACCTGGCGCCACTCGTAACAACCGCCAACGACGCAGGTGCACTCACGGCGGTCGCCGCCGACATCTTGTCGCTGGTCATTCTCAAGTCACCAGGAGAGTGCGGCGCCGATGTCGTGGTTGGTTCCACGCAACGTTTCGGTGTTCCCATGGGCGCGGGCGGACCGCACGCGGCCTTCATTGCTGCACGCGAGGGTGCCCAGCGCTCGCTGCCTGGGCGCGTCGTCGGCATGTCCGTCGATGCCGAAGGCCGGCCTGCCCTGAGACTGGCGCTTCAGACGCGAGAGCAGCACATTCGACGCGAGAAGGCCACGAGCAACATCTGCACCGCCCAGGTACTTCTCGCCGTGATGGCTGCCATGTACGCCAGCTACCACGGTCCCGACGGGCTCCGCCACATCGCTAACCGCGTGCACAGTCGGGCCAACGCGCTTGCTGCTGGGCTTCGGGCCAACGGTGTTGAGCTGCTGCACGACACCTGGTTCGACACGGTTACTGCCGTGGTGCCCGGACGAGCCGCCGAAATCGTCGCCGCAGCTGCGGCCCAGAGAATCAACCTGCGTCACACCGACGACGATCACGTGTCGGTGAACTTCGATGAACTTTCGACCGCTGACACCGTGGCCGAAGTGCTTCGGGCCTTTGCCGAGACAGCGTTGCCGGCTGCCGAGGACGCCGTTTCTCCACTCGGCGGGTTGCTTCGGTCCGACGACATCCTCGATTACGAACCGTTTCATCGCTTCCGCACCGAAACGCAGATGCTGCGGTATCTGCGCTATCTCAGCGACAAAGACATTGCCTTGGATCGGTCCATGATTCCGTTGGGCTCCTGCACGATGAAACTCAACGCCACCACCGAAATGGAACCAATCACCTGGCCCGAGTTCGCCAACATCCACCCATTCGCCCCCACCGAGCAACGCCAAGGTTATGTGCGACTCGTGGCAGAACTCGAAGCGATGCTGGCCGAGATCACTGGCTACGCCGGGGTC
>Ga0209828_1002206_pt1 | contig 16372 bp, 14 predicted proteins | sample MaitaG_FD_187429 | JGI IMG/M metagenome (GOLD analysis project Ga0209828, IMG submission 187429) | Marine algal microbial communities from Maine, USA - Maine_Asex2 metaG (SPAdes) (version 2) | ecosystem: Host-associated > Algae > Red algae > Unclassified | place: Maine, USA | collected 2015-01-05 | reverse complement strand
AAGCCGGATGCATGCATGATTTTGTTATCACCAAGCAAAATACCGACATGATGTATTGCACCATCTTTCTTTTCGAAAAATGCTAAATCGCCGGGCCGTGCATCCTCAACAAAATTTATTGCAGTGCCCATATGAATCTGATCTGAAGCATCACGCGGAATTGCAATGCCGATCATCTTATAAAGAATTTGTGTTAGTCCTGAACAGTCAATCCCAAATGGGCTACGGCCACCCCATTGGTATGGAACATGCAAAAATTTATACGCTAGCTTAATCAATGTTTCTCTCGGATTTACAATTTTATCCGAGTGTATAATCTGACCATTATAAAGAAATTTACCAAATGGCATCTTTGAAGAAATTCCATCGTAATTTTGTAATTCACACCCGTACGTGACACAGTGCGTCTCTTCATCAGAACTTATGCCTTGTGCAAATTCTCCCACCAAGGAACAATTTCCTTGATACTTTAGCATTTCTTTTTCGCTGATATAATGAATCTGACGCTTATCTATCCATCCAATGTAATTATCGAACAGACAGCGAATTTTTGCCCAATTCGTGTGTTTCTTGACAAGAACTTCTACAAGTTCACCAAATAGCAGTTGACTCGTCATTTCTGACCTATCTGCGTCTTCAGCACGTATACTGGCTAGACTTACCCGACAAATTCCAAATCTCTTCGACATGCGTCTTCAATTAAAACCTTGTAATTTTCTTGTTTTGCGCATTAAAAATAATAATTGTCTCGTTCTTAGTTCGTCTTTACTAGCTTTTCTATTTTTGTGGACAGAATGAAGCACATAACTCTCGTATTTTTACTCATTTCTTGCGGCATAATGGCCCAGGATGCACATTTTTCACAATATTATGTAGCTCCTCAGTACTTTAATCCAGCTTTAGCAGGAACAGCGGATGGCGATTATAGAATTTCCACAGTTTATAGAGACCAGTGGCGCAGCGCTCTTGAGGCTCCTTTTCGCTCATTCGTACTTACAGGTGACACTAAATTTGAAATGTCGTATGGAAAAACATATACACCTGATATTATAGGTGTAGGCATGGTAATTTTCAATGATGCCGTTGACTTTTTTGATCTTAATACAAATCAAATTTCTCTTGTTGGATCCTATCATAAATCATTGAGTAAAAGAGGAAATAGTTATTTAGGTTTGGGCTTAATGGTAGGCGTTGTCCAAAAAAACATTAACTACGATAATCTCACATTTGAAGATCAGTTTGATCAAATTAACGGATACACGCTTTCTTCTAGCGAAGTATTGCCTCCTAACAATTTTGGATTTGCAGATTTTTCTTTAGGGGTCAATTATGCGTCTGGTGTTAAAAATAGATTTTTTATCGGTGGTGCTTATCACCATTTCTTTACCCCAAACGTCTCTTTCTACGAGGCTGTATTAAACCCAAATCCGAACGTAACAGCTATCAACGAACTGTATGAAAAGTTGACACTTTATATTAGCTCAAAACTAATACTTACAGAAGATGTAAACTTACATCCTCGCATACTTGCCATGATGCAAGGAAGTGATCTTGAAGTTGAGCTCGGTAGTAATATTTCGTTCCCACTTGGATTCGAGCAACGGTTTACAGCAGGATTGGGGCTGCGTGGAACTGACAATATTGACGGCATAAGGCCTACAGCAATAATTCCTATGATTGCAATCAGAAAGGGAGACTTTCAAATAGGATTTAGCTATGACGTGAACCTTCAGGATATCGTGAATGACAGATCTGGGTTAAACTCATTTGAAATTTCTATGAGCTACATTGGCAACTACAACAACGAGTTAAATATCTGCCCAGAGTTTTAGACGACAGACTTTCCACCGCTTACAATACTGCTGATTGTGCTCGTTAATTTTTTATTTACAGCCTCCCAACTTCTATGATCCAAAACATAGCCTCTAGCAAGTCCGATACGCTGAGAAGTATCCACCGTTTGATCCAAAATGTTTTTCACATAAGCAATGTACTCTTCCTTTGAATCTGCAATAAAAAGATATTTTTCTACCTCTGGAATATCTAAGCCCTCAGCAACTTCTTTAGAAACGACACAAGGTAACTCCATTGCCATTGCTTCCAAGATTTTATTCTGTTGACCTATTCCATCCCGTATAGGCGCTAGGAACAATTTACTTTCATTGTAGGCATCTCTTATATCCTCCAACCAGCCGCTTATTGTGATACGGGAATTTGCCTTCGCTTTTAATTGTGCTGGAGGTCTGGCACCCGCGATTAAAATTGTTGCTCTGTCATCAAATTTTGGCAGTAGCTCCTCTATAATATATCGGACAGCATATATATTAGGCTCATACCCCATATTCCCTACAAAGACGATGTCGTATTTCTGTTTTTGCTTTATAGGATTAAAGTATTCTGTATCTATTCCATTCGACAGCACATGAAATTCCGTTTTCCTTCGCTTAAGTAATTCATTCTTATCCTGCTTAGAAATGATGTATTTATGGGTGAATGTATCTATGATACTATCTTCATACGCAATCAATCGATGTGCTTCAGCTTTGTAAAACCGTTTTCTTAGCCCCTTTTCCTTAAAACCTCGCAGCTTATACCCTTTTGAAAAGCAGTCCATCATATCCACAGACTTACTATATCTTGCATTAAAACTATATTCTGTCGTACGCAAGAGTTGATAAAATATATGGTCAGGTGCAATACGCTCGACAAGTACATTCATCTGTTTGTGTACGCTTCTATCGTAGAAATAATTTACTTGAAATGGTTTTTTATTGAGCAATCCTTTAAAAGCATTCTTCTTTCCATGTATTTTGAAGACATGTATCTCTTTGCAATATTTCTCGAGCGCTTTATAAGACGCTTTTTCGATTGGAATATCAGTCAAACTGCATAAGTAAATTTCAAACTCTTTAGAAAGTGACTTAATTTGGTAAAACAAGCGTAGCTTATCCCCCTTCTCAAGAGGATATGGAAAACGCGATGCTATGATTACAAGTTTCACTATGAGATATGTTTTTTGGCCGTGATGAGATTATGATATTGGGGGATCAATTTTTCCGCAATCAAATCTCCATCATAATGCAATTCGATAAACGTTCTAGCCTCTTCTGACATCCGTTCAAGTGCTTCTGGATTGTTCAGACTCTGCGCTATCGCAGTTATAAATTCTTCTTTTGTATTTGCTAAAAACAGCTGTTTTCCATGTGTAAGATCTATTCCTTCAGCACCTATTGCCGTTGAAACAATTACCTTCCCCATGGCTAGACCTTCAATAATTTTCACACGCGTGCCACTTCCTGAGAACAAGGGAACAATCATTATTCCATACGAATGCATAAAATCTAAAGCACTTTCTACTTCTCCATGATTTATAATACCTTGTTTAGGCCCCAAGGCCTGTGCATTTCTACCAGCAACGTGTAATGAAATCTCAGGAAACTTGACCAAGACCTCTGGCCATACATTATCAATAAACCAATTCAGCCCATACGAATTTGGCATCCAATCCATGGAACCTATAAAAAATAAGTCCTTAGATTCTGTAGGTGTCTTTAATTTATAACGTGACAAATCAATTCCTATAGGCACAACCTGCGAAATGCCTGTGTATCCAGCATTTTTAAAATAATCTAAATCGTTTTGGGATACCGTTAGTAACAAATCATATTTCTCTAGTTGCGCAATCTCAAAGCGTTTTAGTTTCCTAGTCAAATAATTAATGTACAACTTCCTAAAAGGCGATGTAATATTTTCAGCAAGTCTCTCCCATATTTGATGTTCTACATTATGGGATCGCATGACAATAGAAGCTTCGCTATATGTTTTTATTTCTGGTAGATAGATCGCCATAGTAAGCGTTTCTAACTGCACGATATCATAATTCTCTGATTCCAAAAGTACTATTAGCTTCTGCCTAAAATCCTGACTAACAAATCGACTGATATGATACGAGTCTTTACTAAATAGATTTTTGAATGCTCCTTTAGCATCTACTTCAGTTTGCACATCAATGGCATGTATTGCAGTATATTGATCCACATGTGAAGGAAGAGTATCCACATCAAATTTGTGCTTACTCGTATTCAGACAAAGCAAACTAATCTCACAACCATGCTTTGCTAGCGCCTTCGTTAAATTGTGAATCGCAATGGATTCTCCATCCCTTAAAGGATAAGGAAATTTTTTACAAAGCAAGAGAATTTTCAAGTCCATATTCGCAGCCACTAAAATATGTAATATTTTTATGCGGCACATCCTAGATTGCAGCTAATATTATGCTCTAAAAATCGCACTTATTGCAATAAATCTGATAATTTGCACGCTACGATGCTTAAAGCTGAAAACATACACAAATCTTACAGTGAGATAGAGGTTCTAAAAGGAATTTCCTTGGAAATAAAAAAAGGAGAGTTAGTCAGTATTGTGGGCAAGTCAGGCTCGGGAAAGTCAACTCTGCTCCATATTCTTGGAACGTTAGACCTCCCAAACACAGGCAGTGTTTCTATTGCGAATACGAACATAAATTCTCTCAACGCAAAGGAATTAGCTGGATTTAGGAACAAAAATATTGGATTTGTTTTTCAATTCCACCACCTACTCGCAGAATTCACTGCGCTAGAAAATGCAATGATTCCCGGACTCATCCAACAACGCTCTAAGTCACTGGTAGAAAAAGATGCCAAAGATCTTTTAGACTACTTAGGGCTTAGTGACAGAATGGATCATAAGCCAGCGCAAATGTCTGGTGGAGAACAACAACGTGTCGCAATTGCCAGAGCCTTAGTTAATAAACCAATCATAGTTTTTGCGGATGAGCCTACTGGAAATTTAGATACGCAGACTTCTGAAGAATTACATGATTTATTTAAGCAAGTAAACAAAGATCTAGAAACTACATTTGTAATCGTGACACATAGCGAACACTTTGCAGATATCTGCGACCACAAGCTTATTATAGAAGATGGACTAATACTTTAAAGCTATCAGAACATGGAACAAGGTGCTGAAAATAAGTCAAGAGGACCCATCAGGCGAGAATTTTTCGATAGACTTATTCATCTGGGAGATGGCGTTGACAAACTCGCTACAATTCAAGAAATAAAGAGCAAATCATTCATGAGTGGGCCCAATGCCTGGATGCTAATTTGTTCGATTATGATTGCCTCCATTGGACTTAACATGAATTCCCCTGCCGTTATCATAGGAGCCATGCTTATATCTCCTCTCATGTCCCCTATCCTAGGGATGGGATTGGCCGTTGGTATCAATGATCAATCATTGCTAAAGCTTTGCTTAAAGCATTTTGGAGTGGCTGTTCTAATTGCAGTTATTACCAGTACTATTTACTTTCTTTTGACACCATTCAAAGAACTTACGGGCGAAATCCTCGCAAGGACTGCACCTACGTTTCTAGATGTCTTAATTGGATTTTTTGGAGGAATAGCCGGAATTGTAAGTATCGCTAGAAAAGATATTTCTACAACCTTACCAGGAGTAGCAATTGCCACTGCGTTGATGCCTCCTCTTTGCGTAACGGGCTATGGTCTTGCTTCCGGAGAATGGGGAATTGCTTCTAAGTCTTTTTACCTTTTCTTCTTGAACACGTTCTTTGTGTCCTTAGCCACTTACTTTATTATCGGTATTCTTAATTTTCCACACAAGACTTTTGTGAACCCGAAGGAACGCTATAAGAATATTATCGGTGTTGCCATGTTCAGCATCATAGCAATCATTCCCAGCTTCTTCATTTTTAAATCATTATTTAAAGATTTCAAGACGAAACAGAACATAGAGTCATTCATTTCAGAATATATTGGCAAAGATGAGATTTACTTAGACGAGTACACATTGATAAAGACAGAGGATGAGGAAAAACTTGTTTTAAAAGTTTATGGCGATGCAATAAGTGATAAAAAAATGGCCATTTATAAAGAAGGTCTCGCCAAAAATAATCTTGGAGATATTGAAATTAATATCATTCCGACTTCTGAAATTGATCTAGATCGTATGCACCTCCTAGAATCCAAAGTCACTGGCGTAGAGAAAATCGCAAGTCAATTAGAAGAGGCCAAAAAGACTGAAAATATGAATACTGAAAAAATAGGACTGCTGAAGGAAGAAATCAATAATCTGCAAATGGACTCATTACAGTTTACACGTATGTGTAGAGAATTACACGTTATCTTTCCACAATTAGAAGAAGTTTCACTATCCTATGCGCAGACATTCGATTTTTCTCAATACAAACAGAAGACACCTTTGCTCGTGCTTGATTGGAAATCTAATGCAGATGCGCGCACACGAAAACTCGGCAAAAATAAAATTCAGGAGCTGATGAATTTGCGAGAAGGGTTCGAGGAACTAGAAATTATCAATCAATAAACAACGTAACTATCAATCCAAATCCGGTTTCTTTTGAAGCATTATCACTAACGGATACAGCTTGTGTCATAAATAATAACAGTGCAAAGTCCTCCCCTGTTTCGATACCGAATCCTGGTGATAATGTTAGATCAGAATAATCTTCATCACCAGACTGATTAGTATACATCAATCCAAACATTAGAGGATACCTAATATCCAAAGCCATAGTCGCAAAGTCAACATTATAAATCATGGATGGCAAACTCTGATCACTCGTGTATGCCTGTTGAAATTGCACATTTAAGTCCACAGAATTATTATCATCAAACTGAATTGTGCTTATGAGCCCTAGCTGAAATGCATTTTCAATTCGATTATTTTTTGGCACAACATTATTCCCTAACATTTGCGAATACCCACACATTCCAGCATATCCAAATCTTGTTCCTTCATTAAATGCATACTTAAAAGCCATGCTCACAGATTCAAAGTTGCCATCAGACGTAAAACCTATCTCGGCATTTTTAAATAAGCCATAAGACATTCGCCAAGAAACTGAACTGTTATAAATACTTGTATCAACCGCACCTACAGTGCCTGCAGCAGTATATCTACTTGTAAAAAATGTAGGTTCGAATTCCAAATCATTATCTAAAATTGCATTATAAGAAACGGACGCTAATTTAGTCCCAGATAATGCCCCAATCTGTGCATCAAGCAATGATTGACCCCAAAAAAATGCTACTATTATGTATAGACACGATTTCACTTTTATAATTTCAATGCACAAAATTAATAAATCTGCTCAGAATCTCATGCAAGTTGTTGTTCGATAGGATGTGGGTAGTTTTTACCAAGGGTTAGATTAAGTGCAGAAAGACTTTCCTCACTCATATTTGAAAAATCCGCAATCAGTTTGGATGGCACATCAGCTAATTCGGGAATCCAATATTTTACATATGCTCCTTCTGGATCATATTTTTTACTCTGGAAACTGATATTGAATACTCTATTCTCGTGCGGATCATTTCCAACACCAGCTAGATAATTCCAATTTCCGTAGTTACTACACGGATCGTAGTCAATAAGTAACGACTCAAAATATTCCGCTCCCAATTGCCAGTTCAGATTCAAATTATTGATAAGGAATGACGCCACTATTTGTCTTCCTCTATTGGACATGTATCCCGTCTGATTGAGTTCGCGCATATTAGCATCCACAAGGGGGACTCCTGTTTGACCAGATGCCCAAAGCGAAAATACATCCATGTCTTCGGACTTTTGTTTAAGTGGTAATTGTTTAATGCCTCGCTTTTGAAAAATCTTATTTTGATATTTCTTCCCCATTAATCTAAAAAAGTCTCTCCATAAGAGTTCAAAGAAAAGCCAATACGTAGACTCGTTAGCTCCATGCTTTTCTTCATAAAACTTTAGTTCTTTATACACCATTTTGGGTGAAAGACATCCAGAAGATAGGTAGACAGAAAACTTACTAGAGAAATCCCTGCCTAACAGGCCATTGCGGGTTTTTTTATACGTGTTTACAAGTTGCGTATCCCAGAAATAGTATTTGAGCTCTTTTAGGGCTTCGCCCTCTCCTCCTTTCAACAATAAACCTCGTTCTCTTTTAAAGTCATTGTGTCCAAAACTCTCGAGTTTCGGTATCTCACCAGCTTCTGCTGTATCTGGCAAACTGGACATTGGAAATTGGGGTGTTGGAAAGGGATCCCTTACTGGGGTAATTTTTTCTACATCTTTCCTAAATACTGAAAATGTGTCTGGGCAATGTGAAATAGGAAAAGGCAAGTCAGCTGTATAGTAGAGCATCTTTCCTCTAGAATAACGCACCTCCTGCCCTATCTCCCAAAGCATTTTCTCTAAAGAATCTTGTACAAGTATCTCTTCATGTGTACGTTCCCGATTACAGAAGACCCAACTCGTTTTAAACTCCTTTGCTAAATCTGCAATAATATTCTCAGTTATTCCAATACGTACTATAAGGTCGGAGCCCAATTCTTGGAGGGATTTTCTTAACGCATGAATACTTTCTATAATAAATTTTGCTCGATACCTGCCGGTTTTGGGAAAACCAAATGATGTTTGTGCTGTAAACACACGCTCATCAAACACAAACACTGGTATAATTTCCTCAGCATGCTTCATTGCATCCATAAGAGCCTCGTTATCATGCAATCGCAGATCATTTCTAAACCAAACTATAGCTCTTTTATTTTTCATAAAAACAGATGCTCTATCTTTAAACAATGTAAGCAAAAAATAGTTTGAAATATAAGAACTTAAGTAAATGAAAAGTATTTTTGTAACAAAATTATATTATGCAATATAAAATCATATTCCTCAGCTTACTATCAGCAATCATTTTTAGTTGTAAACAATCAAATTCTGCTCCATCTTCAGAAGTAGAAGCGTTACACAACGAAATAATGGCAACGCACGACGCGGTCATGCCTAAAACTTCAGATATCCACAAGCAACTAAAGAAGTTAAAAAAACTAAAGAAAGATATCCCCCAGAATAACACCAGCTTTATAAAAATGATTGACAAAGTAATTGCAGACTTGGATGATGCAGATGAAAAAATGATGATGTGGATGAAGCAATACAAAAAGCCTGACTTCAACGATAAATCAGTGGAAACAATGAACGATCTAAATATGTTTAAAGACCGTATTGAAGTTGTAAAAAACAATATTAATTCGTCCTTAGAAAAAGCAGACCAATTAGAATCAAGGTTTAAAACTTTAGAAGATTTTAAAAAGAAATAATGCGATATCTAACCCTATTTGTTTTACTCGGTATTTTCATCTCTTGTAAAGACCAACAGCCCTTGCCAATTCTAGGGAGGTCATATGTGGAAGATGGTGTAACTATTCAACACACTATTCCTGATTTTTCACTTTTGAATCAAGATAGCGTCTATGTAACGAATGCAAATCTGGAAAACCATTTATATATCTCTGATTTCTTTTTCATGTCTTGCCCTACCATCTGTCCCCGCGTAAAAAAACAAATGTTGCGACTTTACGATAAATTTGAAAAAGAGGATCAAATTAAGTTTGTTTCTCACAGTATAGACGGAAAGCGAGACACCCCATCCGCATTAAAGCTATATGCGAAAAACCTGGGCGTAGACACAGATAAGTGGATGTTTCTCACTGGAAATCGAGGTGATGTAATTGATATTGCTGATGATTATTTCGTAGCAGCGTTTGAAGATGCAGATGCACCAGGAGGCTTTGATCATAGTGGGAAAATAATTCTTGTGGATAAGAATAGACATGTTCGGGCTTTCTGTGAAGGCACTGACCCAGAAGATGTGGATGATTTCTTTAGCGATGTCGAAACTCTTCTCGATGAATATCAAAAGTAAGTTGCTCATAGCTATCCTTACTTTGTACTCATTCCATGCATGCAAATATGAACCCTACAGCCAGGGGAAAGAACTCTATGAATTTTATTGTGCAAACTGCCACAGTTCAGATGGCTCAGGTCTAGAGGAACTTATCCCTGACATTAGAAATTCCAGCTTCTATAGTAGCAATAAATCACAATTAGCCTGCATAATTCGCAAAGGTATCGTATCCCAAGACAGTGCTCTTATTATGGATATGCCGGGCGCTGACAAACTATCTTCATTTGAAATTTCGAATATCATTAATTATATAAACCACCAATGGAACGATGATTTTAAAGAGGTTTTGATTTTAGAAATAGAAGCTGACTTAAAAGCCTGCCCTAAAGAGTAGTAATATCTTTACAAATCAAACTTAAATCGAATATTTATTCTTCGAGACGTCAAGAAATTAGGAATTGCATATTGGCGTTGACCTACCGTTTTTATCCAAGTATTAGAAGCTACATTTTTAACTTTCATTAAATTAAACACTTCTAAACTTACCCAGGCGTTCTTAGAGAACTTAAACGGACTTCGGCTATATTTCTTTCTTCTATCTTGACTCCATAGCTGGTATGAGAACCCTATATCGACTCTGTGATAAGCACGAAATCTAAAAGCATTTCTTAAGATTTGATTATTATCTTTTATCCCAAATGGTAAGCCTGTACCTACAGTCATATTCAGATGGGTTTTAAAGTTTTTATTCCTCGGCAGGTAGTCTTGAAAAAACATAGATAGCGTCATAAACTGATCTGTAGGTCTTGGTACAAAGTCAGTATCCACATTAGTACTATCGGAAAAGGTCTTGTGCTGTACATCCTTTAAATTTTCTCGTGCTCTAAGAAAAGAGAGATTTATCCACGACTCCGCTCCTGGAACAAATTCTCCGTTAAGTCTTAAATCCAATCCAGCAATATAGCCTGTAGCATCATTTTCTCCAGAATATCTAATACGAACATTGTCAATTTCGTATGAAACTAAGTTATCCAATTTTTTATAATACGCCTCTGCTATAAGTTTAAACTTAGTAGGACTTGTATTCCCCCATACAAAATCATAAGTAATCCCTGCAACAGCATGAATGGAGCGTTGCGATTTCAAGTTGAGATTGACAGTCCCATCTGGCCTACGTAATTCCCGGTAAAATGGCGGCTGGTAATAGACACCTCCAGCCAACTTAAGCGAAAAGTCTCTAGACCAGTTAAGTGGTTTATATAGCAATTGTACTCTAGGCGAAATAACTAATTCTTTATTTAGGTCCCAATACGAAGCTCTTACCCCTCCCGTAATTTTTAGCTCTGCATTATCTGAGATATTGGTAAACGCATTTTGCAGATACGAGGAGAATCGATTTGAGTTCAATACATTATCAGTATCTATGAAATAAGATAAACGGACAGCATTTTCGTCAAATGGAAGAGAGAATCCTGCGGAATCCAACCGCTCCCATTCATGTAAATCATCCTCAATACTTTCTCGTTGGTACTTTATACTCCACTGCACGAAGTTAGTACGTTCATCTGAACTATTCGATTGGAGCTCAATTCCTCCCTTATGCTCTAAGTTAAAGATCTGACTGTATAAAAAATTTCTTGCATAGCTTTGTTGCAAGCCGGATCCTAAAACACCCAACGTCTGCCCTGTTTCCTCTGCCCCTAAGTCTATTTCCAATTCCGACAACGTATAATCACCAAGAATATCAAACTGTTCGTTCTCTTTATTGATAAAACCTGAACCAAGAAACTTTAGATACAACGGATTTCTATCTCTTTCTGGGATATAAGTTAAAGAAAGCCCTGACATTGTGTTTGAAAACTCATCTTCTTCCTGCCCTTCAAAATTTGACTCCAACTGGATTGCGAAATTTATTAATCCTGTTGCTGTTTTTCTGCTCTCTGGTCGAAAGAAATAGGTGCTTGTATTGATATTACTTATAAAACCTAACTGCAAGTCTTTTGTAAAGTTATAAGTTAGATATGCTTGCAGATCGAAAAAATTAGGCAAGTACTCACCGCGCGTATCTAGAGAGCCAAGAACATATCGCGTAGTTTTATACCGTGCCCCTACTAGATATCTGAATTTATTGTAGGCATTGGGTCCTAGCTTTTTACTTCCTTCCACATGAGCAGAGGCTCCGAGAAATGAAAAACCTATAGATCCTTTTGTTTCTTCTGGTCGTTTATATTTAATATCTAAAACGGAAGAGAGCTTATCGCCATATCTTGCTTCAAAGCCTCCAGATGAAAAAGATAAATTTCGGATAAGATCAATATTCGGAAATGTCAGACCTTCCTGTTGACCACTACGGATAAGCTGTGGCCTGAAGATTTCAAAATCATTGACATACACTAAGTTCTCATCATAATTTCCACCACGGACATTATATTGGCTACTTAATTCTCCTCCTGTACCTGAAGACGTCCCCAAAGCGATATGGGGTAATACACTTTCCAAATTTCCAGTTGCTGTTGGAATTTTTGTTAACTCTACAACTTCCTCTCTTACCATTCCTAAATCCTCAATCCGACTTGACCGTATTATGATATCTATATCCGTGCCCTGAGTCGTTAATTGGACATTAATGTTACGTTTAGCACCACTTGGCATAGCTGGTACATTCACTTCCGTCTCATTATAGCCAATTCTGGAAAAAACCAATGTCGTTTTTTGTCCTATGGGCACTACTAATCGATACAGGCCGTCAATATCGCTCTCCGAGGCATTACTTGTACCTTTCTCGTATACAGTCACAAATCCAATGGTTTGATCAGAATCAATGTCTTTGACAGTACCAAAGACAACAGGGTTCTGCGCATGCAGGACTACGTGTGGAAAAAGACCAATTATTAGGATTATCAGTATTCGCATTCTCTAGGAGTTAGAACGGACTAGGCTATAAAATTATTCTTTCTAATGCCTTGTAGCTGTTTGATTGAATGCTGTGGATCATTGGACTTAAATACACTACTTCCAGCAACTAATACATCTGCACCGGCTTCTAATATCTTTTCTGCATTTTGTAAACCCACTCCCCCGTCAATTTCAATCTTAAAATTCAAATTCCGTTCTGTGCGTATCTTATCCAAAGCTTTGATCTTCGGTATCGTATTGTATATAAATTTTTGACCTCCAAAACCAGGATTAACAGACATGAGTAATACAAGGTCTGTATCTTCTAATATATCCACTATAGAGTCAATAGCAGTATGCGGGTTCAAGGCAACGCCCGCTTGTATACCTTTTTCCTTAATTTGATAAATCTGTCTATGCACATGATTTGATGCCTCTACGTGGAAACTTATTAAATTGGCTCCAGCATCCACCAGCATATCTATATAGTTTGCTGGCTTTACACTCATCAGATGTACATCAAAAAATTTATCGGTTAAGGGCCTGATCTGTTTTATTATATTAGGTCCGAATGATATATTAGGTACAAACACCCCGTCCATCACATCTAAATGTAGCCATGCAGCTTCAGAATTCTGAAACATTTCCAAATCTTTGTATAATCTGGTGAAATCTGCTGCGAGTAGAGAAGGAGCGACGATGTGATTCATGTCCAAATTTATAATTAATTTCCAAATTATCGCAGAACCAGACATAGCTCTAAGACTACATGAAGGACAGTAATTTCAAAGAATCTAGGGGTTTCCCTTATATATGACATAAGGGGAAACCATAATTTTAGAATTTTACTCACTGGCTAGGATAATAATTAGGCATTTTTACATATTATGTATAGTATTAAATGACCAATATGAATGAATCAAAGTCAAAATCTATCACAGCTTGGATAAGCACCCTATTAATCATCTCTCTAGGATTTAATGGATATCTCTGGTATCAAGGGAATACGCAGCAAATAGAAAATACAAAATTGCAGGATGAATTCTTTGAATTAGAAAAAGTCCAAACCGAGCTCGATCAAGATTATCAAGCTGCATTAGATCGCTTGGAAGGATTACGTGGAACGAACAAAGCGCTCAATACTCAAATTGATAAACAGAAATCAGAGATCAATGCCCAAAAAGAAAAAATCAACAATCTTATATGGGTTAAACGAGAGTTGGGTAAAGCAAAAGACGAAATTGTGAACCTCAATACAATAGCTGACCAGAGCATAAGAGAACTAAATGCTTTAAAAATTAAGTATGATGCAATAGCTGCAAGAGCTGCTAATCTTGAAAAAGAAAAAGAAACGCTTGTGCAAGCTGTGAATCAAGAACGCATCTTAAAGGCAGAATTAGAAGAAGCGAAAGCTGTACTTGTTTCGCAATCAGCCTCTTTAGAAAAATCTAATACTGTATTGTCTACTAAGGTAGATATGGCAGAAGCAATTAAGATCAATTATATGGAGTTTCAAGGATATGAGGTGAAAGATAATGGAGACTTAAAGAAAAAAAGCAAAGGAAAAGATATCGACTTATTACGCACTTGTTTCAGAACGGAAACTAACCTAGTAACACCTGCAGGTGATAAGACATTCTATATTCGTTACATAAGCCCTCTAGGTCAGTCTCTCGTTATTGAGGATTTAGGTTCTGGCGAACTGACAAATAAATTAGATGGCCAGAAAGTACGGTACACGGCTAGTACTATAGTTGATTACAATAACGAAGATACAGAAGCATGTATTGACTGGAGACCTAGCCTACAATTACCAAAAGGTGTTTATCAAGTAGAAATTTATCATAATGGCTTTATGGTAGGAAATGGAGATTTTAAATTAAAATAGAACCGTTTTAATAACTAGGAATCTTAAACCATATTTCTTTATTTTCGTTTATCATACATACGCAAGCCGTAGACCGAAATGAAGAAAAATCCTATTGACAAAGATAAAATCACCGAAATACCGCATATTCTACCCTATGCGCATACGTTGGGTAGCGCCATCATAAAACCTATAGATAAGGCCAGAACTAAGGGCCTTGCTATGTCTGCTATGTATGAGCAAAGTGAGTCCTCCTTGAATCTTATCAAGGAACAAATAGAGTTACTCGCTCGGCAAGCACAGGAAATCCACAACAGAATAGATATTTCTGAAAAAATATATAAAGCCGACTGCAATTTTAAACCGATCATAGGAATGACGTACCATTTATATGAAAAAAAGGACACTTCATGGGTCTTAAGTATGATTTCTCCTGCTGAATGGGCTGATCGTCTGCCATTTACACATATATCTTCAATTAAACTGTTAAGTGATCACACTTGGAAAATACTTGATTGACTTTATGAAAATTAACATTTACGATTCCTTGTAAATGTTATTCTTCATTTAAATTCTCTAAATATTTCATTATTAAAGAGTTAAGTAGCATATTTGTGTTCTTCACTGTGATTCGGTGAGGGGTGTTATTAATTTTTTACTCTGTGGGTGGTATCCACAGAGTTTTTTATTTTATGATCATTTCTCAACCGTTACCTTTCCTCCCTTTTCCTAATTTTCATTAAATTACGTATACACAAGACAATCCATGCTAGTGTTGTTTAAGTTCCGGTCTTTCCAAGCAACACATGCAGACTCGTCATCACAAACTAATATACTCATCAGTTCGCTGTTCATAATCGCATTGTCCTATTTTTATTGATCGATTGTACTAATATATAAGTAGATATGATATTTAGGGCGTGCAAAACAAATAATCGAATGGAAGAATTATAATGAATATTTAATAGTGGATAATAAATAATGGTTCTTTAATTAAATACCACTTGGTGACATGATACCGTGACGCCATAATATCATGACGCTTTGATAATTTAATGCTATGTTACGGTGATTTCCCGATATCTTAACACCTTGATGCCATGATTTAAAGTATACATAAAAAAAAGGCCAACCGCGTTAGCGATTGGCCTTATACTTTATAGTTAATTGAATTTCAGATTAATTCTGACCACCACTAAAGTAGTCTAGTGTCTCTGCATCAATGTTATTCAAAAAGTTATTTTCAGTTCCTGAACCAGTCACGATTGTAACAGTAAATGTTACACTACCTGTACTCATCTGAGGATCATACTGTGCGAAGAATCCAAATGTGCTCGCATCTAAGGCATCAATTGTAGTCAATGACGTCCATATATGGAAACTTGCATTTGAACCATCATAAGCCCAGTTCGGATTATCTAATGATCCAATAGGTGAACTCACCAAACTCTGATCGTAAGCAAATGTCAATCTATCATCTTTAGGGAGGATCAATGTTATTAGTCCGTTTGTCGGTGTATTGATCAATTCCTGAGTCTTGATAGTAAAGAACATATCTGTTACTCCTGTCACGTTCGTAGGGAAGAAAGTAATAATTGGCGTAATATCTGGTACTCCAGAATAACCATCTATTCCTCCATCCGTTAATGAACCTGATGGTACTGCAGTTGTATTAGGATTCAATCCTTCTGTCTGCTGGTAATCAGCTCCAACTACTGCTAAGAAATCAGGATCTGACTCATCAACAATCGCTTCTGTAAGTCCTGGAAGAGTACCTGCTATCCAATCTCCATTTGCATCTGTTTCTACAATTACTGTAGAAGCATCACTCTTAGTGATTGTTACAGTTACATTTGGAATGTTAGGCTCTCCTA
>Ga0209828_1002199_pt1 | contig 16430 bp, 14 predicted proteins | sample MaitaG_FD_187429 | JGI IMG/M metagenome (GOLD analysis project Ga0209828, IMG submission 187429) | Marine algal microbial communities from Maine, USA - Maine_Asex2 metaG (SPAdes) (version 2) | ecosystem: Host-associated > Algae > Red algae > Unclassified | place: Maine, USA | collected 2015-01-05 | reverse complement strand
TACTCGCCGCCGTTGGAATGCGCCCGCAGCTCGGGGAGGACCGTCACATTGACCGTCACTTGAGCGACTCGCTTGCGGATGCGATCGAGCAGATCGGGCGGAACGCGCTGCGTCGCGGGCGGCGCCGTCGCATCGTCCTCGATGCCGATTAGCAGCTGTCCACCACTACCGTTCGCGAAGCAGACACAGTCCTTCGCCAACTCGTTGAAGTCCGCCGTTTTGCCGGTCACGAGCCTCAGGGACTTGCGATCGAGCGAGCGGTCGTCGATGGCATCGCTATGGTCTTCAGGGTCCAAGATAGCTATTCCGATTGCCGTCAGCACACATCCCTCTCGGTCGGGTCGGTATCCGTCACGACATTCAGGATGGCGTGCAAATCCGTCGGCGCATACCCGACCGCCCGTTGTTCGAGGAATTGATCGGCGTTGTTGAGCGTGCCGACCTTCTCGGCAATGGCGGCCGCGTTAGACTGGTTGAGCGACACGCCGTCCGCGCGTGCCAATCGTTCGGCAGCGGATCTCAAAGAGCGCGGTATTTTCAGGGGATAGCTGGACTTGTTGCTCATGGCGTATCGGTCTCGCGAAGAAACGGTTCCGTTCTCCGTGCAAGCGTACCAGCGCGCAACGCGCCGCCTTGCGCGCTGTGCACGCAGGCAGCTCTCGCGGCTCTGATCTGACCCGAACCTGGTCAGGTAGGTAGCCTGGACTGTCGTCATGTCGGAAGGCGCTTGTGTAACCGCGATGGACAGGCAGTGAGCAGTCGCTCGTCGAGTACCTCCGCCAAGCCAAGTGCCAAGTGACGGCCGTGGCCTGGAAAGGTCTTGCAATCCGATACTTTATGCCGGAGCCTTTGCGAGTCTTGCGGCTGGCGTCCGATTGATTGCGAACGTGCTTCGCGTCGCTAGATCAGCTTGTTGCAGAGCATTAGTCGTTTTCGAGACGAAGCTCGTCTGTAGCGATTTGGTCGGAGGTGACCACAGGTTTTGAACATTTACCCACCGACCGTCCACACTCCGCTGCTTGAGCTAGATGCGAACGCAAACGAACGACAACAGGTCTGATTAAAAGCGCCAATGCCGACAGATTCCGCTGACGAACCACCCGAGTTCGGGCCTCCATCAAGCGTCGCCCCGACGGAAAAGAGCCCCGTTCGCCGTCCTGCGGACCCGCAGTGCGCCGACACGTATGCCTTTGCTCATCGCTGGAGAAACGAGAGCCTCCCGACGGGTACCTCGCTGATCCAACCTGATGTCGTGGTCTGGACGTCCGCGAACGCCGCCGAACTCGAGCGTCGAATCGCGTTGGCTCCCGACCTGTCCGAAGACACCTTCGTTGGCAAGCTTGCCGGGCAGCTCGACGGTGCCAATCAGAACACGCATCTGTTGCTGGCAGATCTGCTCATCGTCCACTTGCTGGCCACCAACAACATCGGGCTGGAAAAGAAGCTTGAGCTGATCGACGCGGTCGGTGCGATGGCTCCCGAGCCGTTCACTGTGCCTGACTCGATGCATGCGGCGCTTCGCCGCGGCCCAATCAATGCCGGGGTCGGATTCCTGACGAATCGCTTTTGGATTGTCTCGTTCATGATCCGCTTTGCTGGCCATTGGTCAGCGCTCGATGACGGTGAGCGGACTCGCCTGCTCAATGACCCATGGGCGATGAAAGCATTGGTTGTGGATGTTCCAGGTGAGCGAGCGCAAAGCCAGCGCAACGCGCTGCTGATGTTGCTGTTTCCAGACACTTTCGAGCACATCACGTCCAATGCGCACAAGCGACGCATCGTCGAAGCACACGCCGAAGTAGCTGGCGACGACGCCGATCTCGACCGACGTCTGCTCGCTGCTCGTCGAGCCCTCGAACCACGCTTCGGCGAAGGGTTCAACTGGTACCACTCCGCGGTCCGTCTGACGTGGGACCGTGTCGACCCCGTCGTATTGCCTAGCCAGGACAAGGCTTGGCTTGTACGGATGAAACGCGATGGCGCGCGCGAGGTCATCGATGCGATCGCGCGGGGCGACTGCCGGATTTTCTGGTCTATTGATGCGCCACCCGGCAGCTCGCTGCCCGAGATCAAACAGGCTCTCATCGACGACGACCCCGATCTGAGTACGAATCTGCTCGGCAATCACGCGGGGCAGATACACCGCTTCATCACGAAGATGGAGCAGGGCGATCACGTGCTTGTACCCGACGGTTCGGAGCTCTACATCGGGCGTATCGAGTCCGATGCCCGCTATGACGGTGCCGAGTGGGTGCGGGACGTCACATGGGCGAACGGTTCCGACCCCGTCGACAGGGAGAGCGTCAGTCCCGCGCTGTACTCTCGCCTGCGGACGTTGCTAACCGTCACCGACATTTCCGATCATGCGGGCGAGCTGGTGCGTCTTGCCCAGGTGGCGAAGGCCCCTGAAGACTCGATTGCCGAAATCGCCCCACCGGCCTATTCGGTCTCGTTGCGACGGATCGATACCGACACCGCTCATCGACTACTGCTCGACAGGGACTGGTTACAAGGCATCGTGGAGTTGCTCGCCAACAAGCGTCAGCTGATTTTCTATGGCCCGCCGGGCACCGGCAAGACCTTCCTGGCAGAGCAACTGGCCGAGTACCTGGTCAACGATCCGAGTAACTACCGGATCGTCCAGTTCCACCCCTCGTACTCGTACGAAGACTTCGTCGAAGGGTTTCGCCCTAACGTCGATGCCGCAGGCGCTATGACCTATGAGCTCAAACCAGGGCCACTCAAGCAGCTCGCCGAGGAGGCGAGAGCACACCCCAATGAGCCCTACCTGCTCATCGTCGACGAGATCAACCGAGGGAATCTGGCCAAGATTTTTGGCGAGCTGTACTACCTCCTTGAGTACCGAGAACGCAGCATCGTGCTGCAGTATGGAACCGGCGCCGACGACGAGTTCAGTCTGCCGAAGAACCTCTACCTGATTGGCACCATGAACACCGCCGATCGGTCCATCGCACTCGTTGATGCAGCTATTCGACGTCGCTTCGGGTTCGTCGAGTTCAGCCCGTTGAAATCGCCCGTCGACAACATGTTGCGCACCTGGTTGCGCCGCGAACAAAGAGATGACCGGCCAGCCCGGCTCCTCGACGAGCTGAACCGCCTGCTCGACGACAGGGACCTTGCGATCGGTCCTTCGTACCTCATGACGCAGGATTCCGACAGCGACGCCGGTCTCGAACGAATCTGGCGTCACGAGATCATGCCCCTGCTCGATGAGCAGTTTCACGAACGTTCCGGCACTGCCGGACGATTCGCTCTCAAGAGTTTGCTCGAGACGGTCGCACCAGCGCCGCAGGATTCGACGAATCTCGATTCCGGTGCCAGTACGTCCGACGACGACATAGAGACCCCTTGATCCGGTGAGGTCAATCACTGTCGCGGAACACGCAGCGATCGACGTTGAGCTCGATGCTGCGCTTGCCGCTGCCATTCACGCTGACGGTCATCTCACCGTATCGCCGTCGGGAAGCGGTCGCTATCGACTGAAGGCCGGGAACAGCGTGGGCATCGTGCACTACGCCGATCTCGAGGTACGAATCGTGCCCAAGGTGCCTATCGGCCGGTTGTTGTACCTTGCAGCCCACGGCAAATTTGACAACGGGTGGTACGACCTTGAAGCCCGGCTAGCAAGCGTTTCAGATCCCCGCTCAGCCCTTGCTCACGTCATGGTCTGGCACGCCGAGCGAGCACTGCGACCAACCCCGCTGCAAGGCTATCGGACGGTGGAGTCGTCGGAGCGTCACCTCCGCGGACGAGTACTGTTCGACCGGCAGCTCGCGCGGCGGGCTGGCGTCGCTATTCCCGTTGAAGTGCGATTCGACGAGTACGACCTGGACATCGTCGAAAACCAGGTGCTGTTGGCGGCGTTGCAACGAGTGGCCTCTACTGTCGACGACCCCTTGCTGCTGCGATCGCTGCGCCGCTCGTGTCGATCGCTCGATAGTGTCACTCCATGGGCCAGCGCTCGGCCAGTGCCAGAGATCCCGTGGACGCGACTGAACCAGCGCTACCGGCCGGCGATCCGGCTTGCCCGAATACTGCTCGAACACGGATCACTTGAATTCGGCGGCGGTGGAGTTCACGGTCGCGCATTCCTGATCGACATGCCCCGGGTGTTCGAGGCGTTCCTGACCGCGGGGCTCACCGACGCTCTCGCCCGGCACGGCGGGGAGGTGCGGGCACAGCACGTGACTGCGCTCGACGAGGGCGACGCCATCACGATGAAGCCGGACATCACGTGGTGGCACGGAGATCGATGCCGCGCCGTGATCGATGCGAAGTACAAGCGAGTACGGAATGCGTCGTACCCGAATGCTGATGCTTATCAGATGCTTGCTTACTGCACGCGGTTAGGAGTGCCTGAAGGGTGGTTGGTCTACGCGGATCTGGATGGGAGTGCGCCCGTTTCGCAGGTGGTTCGGAATGCTGGCGTGACCATTCACGTCGAGTCGATTGATCTTGGTGGGGCGATTGAGGGGGTGGAGTCTTCGGTTCTGGAGCTTGCGGGGCGGTTGGTTGCTCGTGTTGGTTCGTGGCCGTGAGGACTTGTTTACGCGCGAATTTTTCAGACGCAGCGCAGCGCAAGCGAGCGCAAATTCCATACAGGTGACTTTGATGACGTGACTCTGAGCGACTATTGCGGATTAAGCGCAAGGGGGTCAGGTATCGACTGTGCCGTCTGGATTGGCATCGACGCGCACGAACATCGGCTCCGACATCTCGCCGTTCTTCGTCGTTTCCCATCCAAGTCGCTGGACATGGTCTACCGTGAAGTCGTTCGGGAAGTGCCGCGTGAGAGTTCGCGGCAGCTGCTCGTCAAGCAGCAGCTTCATCAAGACCCGTCAGGTTCACGCGAGCCATTGCCAGCAGACCACGCGCCTGCTCGTTTGACACTCCCGGAAAATCGCCGAGGAATGTTAGAGATCCTTGCCGGCCTCGAGGTAGTCGAAGAGTGCCTTTATAGGCACGCGGGAGCCTCCAAAGACGGCGGTGCCGCCCATCACCTCCGGATCGCGACTGATGATCGGTCTGGTCATGTCTCACCTCCTGACTGAAGCGTACCGCATGCGGTCTTGAGTTCGCTGCAGTTGACTCCGAACGGGCGATGTTGGAGTCGGTCCGGAGGGCACTCGTCGAGAACTTCGCGGGTGAGCTTGGGGATTCGGGCCGTGCGCCCGGTCGTCGCAGTGGGCGTGATTCCGCGGCCAATGGCCTTCGACTCAAGCTACTTGATTTCTGTATGTGTAAAACCTGATCTCTCCGGGGCGGTGCACGGTCATGTCTGAAGCCGACGGCGAGAACGAGCACGAGCTGTCGTGCGTGGCCCGATGATCATGGCGTGATTTTCGGGCAATTAACAGAACGCTCCTACCAAGTGGGCTATTGGTCGGGAGCTGAAAGCATCCCAGACTGCGACGGTATCAGCACAGTTGCGGACCTTGCCGCGCACGACCCCGCCTTTCACGGCGAACGACTCGCCGAGCGCTACCCGTTGGAGAGCAGGCGGCCATGTGGAGCTGCAACTTGACGGTGAAATTTTCGCGTCACCGCATGTGCCGAATGCCCTGAACGTACTGCTTTCCAGAGGACAGAACATTTGCTTGCCGAGACGTCAGTCATCGTCCTCGGTCGTCGGCACGATTTCGATATCTCTTGGCGCGACGAGCGTCCAGCGGTGTCCACGACTTTTCAGTTCGCCCTCGACCAGGACAGTGCAGCGGCCGTCGTAGGCCGTGGCGATCTTGTCGTAGCCCTCAGGGCCGAGATCCATGCTTACAGAGCGCAATTCCCCGTCAATCAGCGCCTTGATCGTGACGCGCCCTGGACCGTTGTCCTCCTCGCGTCTCAGACGAGTAACGAAACCCTCGAGACGCTCGTTCAAGCGCGAGTCTCGGCTCGCGAGTAGAATCGCTGCCTCGCCGAGTACGGCACCATCAGCCGGCGCAAAGATCTGTGAAGGTGGTGTAACACCGTCGAGCGCCGGACGCGTGAGAGCCCAGTTCAGAGAAATGCCGACGCCCTCGCCGGCGTTGATCAGCCCAGAGAGAGCCCGGCACAGGTTGGCGCTGACGCCGCGCCCGATCCTCTCCCGGAACACCTCAATATTGCCGCCGCGGTTGGTCAGGGCGATTGCCTCCTTGATCGCTGAGAGCGAATCGACGAGGGTATGAGCGACTCGCCGTTCGAACGGGGCGTGCGCGAAAGCGTGCCGCGGATCCTCGCAATCGAAGAGGTCAGCCGTGCCGAGCGATGGCGGCACCGGAGAAAGCAGCGTCACGACGAAGCTGCCACGCTCGGTCTGACCGAGACGAACGCCGGACAGATAATCGGCGGCTTCGCGTACGCTTCCCGCTCGGAATGTCGCGCGCGGGTGCTTGGCCGCGCAAGCGGCTGCCATCAGCAGATCGCGCGACTGTTCGATGAAGGTAACGCCCTCGCCAATGGAGATGGAGCCGTCTTCCTCGGCCTCCGGCGCGCGAACGCGTATCAGATCGGCCGTAGCCGCGCCGAGATCCCGAAGGATCTGCAGCTGAGCGCGATCCTCGACGCGTCCGAGAATGTCAACGATCTCGCTGACGCGAAATGCGTAGTCACCGAAATCGCTTGAGGCCGGCGCCACGATCTCTGGGGCATCGTCGAGGCCGTAGACATCGCCTTTGTCGCCGTAGGCCTCGACATGTCGCCACCCACGTGCGCGCAGGTACGCGTGAATCGCGTTCGGCGCGACGGCGCCGAGCGCGTCAGTGTCCGTGATCGTCGCTTTCATGGTTGTCCGCTCCTTGCCCATTTCATCAGCTCGCGTAGGCTGTCCGGGCTGAACCGCTGGTTCTCGGTCATGTGCACCGTTTTCGTGTCGGTGTCGATCTCAGGTTCGCCACTCAGCGACAGCCACCACGCGCACCGACGCACAAGAAGGTGTTCCGAGCCAAATTCCATCCAGCGCTCCTCATCACGCGGCACTTCCAGAACGACCAGGACGATCGGCGTTATCCGTGAGCAGCGCAGGTCGTCGTAGTTCTTGCGACTGATCGAGTAGCTCGCCTTGCCTTCACTCCACTTTAGCGTCGAGGTTGCCTTGATCTGCAGGTCGAGCGATGGCCGCATGTCGCCGCCGGCGCTGATTCGCATGTCGACGCTGTCTCGGTCGGGCGTAGGAGCGTTCGTCGTGTAACCCGTTCGCGCCGCCACGGCCATCGCGTAGACGACCGACAGGCTCGACTTGCGGTCAGACTCGCCAAGCAGTCGATCAGCCACAGGCCCGCTCGTGACGGCGACTCGCGAATGAATGAAACCAAGGGGCCATCGTGCGTTTCACTATTTCCGCCCTTCGATGCGGTCGTCGCGTCGCGGTATTGACATAGACCGTCAGTCGATCATCGCACGAAAGTGCGAGACGACTTCGGTAAGCTGCACTGTCAGGATGACCAGCATTCAGAAACCAGCCTGTGACAGAATCTACAGATGCCTGTTTCAATTGCCGCATCGTGGGTTGCCTTTGCCGGCACGGCTCCACTTCCGCGCGGCATAGGTACCGATCCTCTTATAGAGCGTCAGAGGTTAACACCATGCTGAGCCTGCTAGACCTGTACAACCGTGTGGCCTGAGGTTACACAGACTTTTCGCTCTCGTTGGTCAAGCATAGCCGCTGACGATCTTCGTGCTGCGTTCGACAAACAGGACGCCGACGACCGCAACACCCCAGACCCGCGTGGTCGGTAAACAGGCGTCGAACTCGAACCGATCGAACGCGATGCCCTGCTCTCCGATAGGGATCTCCGTGAGGTTCGGGCGGATCTCGGCGTTGAACAGGTTGCGCCGAGGTAGCCGGCGCGTCTCGCAGCCGCAACATGTGCGCCAGCAGGACGACGTTGCCGGAAGTGATTTCCGTAGTGCGCGTTCGGATCTCGTCAAGCAAGCCAGGCTCTACGTGCTTGTGCCGAGGTAGGTGCCGTCGCGCCATCCTCTACGCCAATGCTGACAGACAACCCGCGTTTCCGGCTAAACACCTCCGTCGGAACCCGGAGCAAGTCGCGCACTCTCCTTGCCCTGCCTTTTCTTGCTACCACGAGGCCGCGCGTGGAAGGCGTGGTCCCGTTCGATCAGACCCACGACGCGCCCCACATCGAGGTCAGAACAATCCGTTTCAAGTACAGAACTCAAAGTCAATTTCGATAGCTGACCAATGGTCGTCACCAGGTCGACGGTAGGATCTCGAAGATCACCGAGTTCGGAAGCGTCATGAGAGAGGATGACGGCTCGGTGGACGCGCCGCAATGAGGAACGCTTGTTCAGGAACGACTGTAGACGATCGGCGGCGGCGTTGACCTGCGCGCTCGGACTCCGTCCTCGCCGATCAGCGATGGGGACCGAACGTTCCACAAGGTTCCCGTACCTGTCATACTTGTCCCTCCACCAGCTTTCTTTGTCGCAGAAAACCCGTCCGTTGATGAACTTGATTTCCACGGCGAGCAATCCGGAAGGCCCGACGAGTAGCTGATCGACCTCGCCCCCCGGGTTGCGATAGCCCGAGATCAGCACCCACTCGTCAGAGAGAGCAGCGCCAAACGTCTCGGCGACCCGTCTTTCGCCTTCGCTGCCCGCGTTCCACACAGTCTCATCGCGATCGGGCGCTTCGAGCTTCGGCGTTGACGGCCCGGGAGTCAACGCGTGAGTAAACCGAGAAAGCAGGCTAAAGACTCCCGCGAACCACCTCCGTTCGGCGAAAGCGAGTCGCGAGGATTCTCTGAGGGCATCGGCTTTTGCCTGACGCTCCGCCATCAGAACGGAGTGTCTGAGCTTCTTTGTCTCGAATCGGTCAGCTCGAGCAGACGCAGCCTTGCTAGCCTGACTGCCCGCGTGATCAGACAGTGTGATCTGACGCATAGCTACGACATCTCGGGTTCAAGTTCCGCAAGGGTATCTCAAAGAGTGGTCGTGACGATCTCCGCCATCATCCTGCCTTTACGTGGCGCGTAAGCGATCGGGGAGTTCCGCTACGGATACGATCTTGCCCGCGTCTTCGGTCTGCGGCTTGCCCCGCGCTCCCTTCCCAAGCGCGACGCGGTGCTCGCTATCTCCCGCTTCTTCGACAACCGGCCCTCGTTCGAGCTGCTCGACGAACTCAGTCCCGACGAGCTGCGTCGTATCGCCAAGTCGCACGCCGTCGCGGTCGACGGGCGTGCACGACGAGAGCTCGTAGACGACATCGCCGAAGTGGTTGGCCTGAGGCGACGCGGTCGGTGAAGACACCGTCTCTCGCGACGATGCGCTGCCCCCCCCGTTGGCGCCAACGTGCTCGCCCGCGGACGTCAGTGGATGGTGGAGTCGTCTGTGCCCGGTGACTCGCCGTCGCAGTCCCCGCTGGTTCGCCTGTCCTGCCTCGACGACGACATGCCAGGGCGAGAGTCTGTTCTTCGTCGGCGATGGACATCAGCGCATCTTCAGCCGTGCAGTGGTCATGAAGCACTGCGGTATCCACATCGTCGGGCGTTCGCACAAGCTCCGCATCAACTATCGAACAACCGAAGAAATCCGCAGATTTGCCAGTGCCGTGATGGAGGGAAGTCGTGTCGACGATCTGGACGGTGGCGTCGACGACGGGCGAGAGTACCTGTCGCTGACGAAAAGCCTGTTCTTGGGAAAGTGTCGTCGAGTAGCTATCAGATGGGTTTCACGGTTAGTCGCCGGAGCAATAGCTTCTTCTCGCACCCCTATCTGCTGGGCCGCTCGATGGTTTTCAATGAACATACGCTTGAAGACTTTGCGGGCCTACTGGCCGTACGTGAGACCATTGAATCTAGCAGTGCTGATGTGAAGTGTTTGCAAGCGACCGTTGGCCATGGCGAGCGACGGATGGTGGCTCGTCGTCTTGTTGGCGACCTTGTCAATTCTCTCGACCAAGCCACTGGCGAAGACGAATCCGCGAGCGATCAGAGCTCGCCAAAACGCCTTCGCTTGAATAGAGCCGGCATCTGAACACGAGGTGCCCTGACAACCGTTGGGCTGGCCTACGATGTAAGCACGGGTGTCGGGATCACGTCGGCGGACGAGTTTTCCGCCGCTGCCATCCATTCCGTGACTTGTGATGAACGTTGGCGATTGTGTGATGGTGTCGACAAACCGCTGGGTGGGCGATTAGGCTATCTGTGTCTGACCTGAGGGGATCCCATGCACCGTCCATCGTCCAAGAGGTCGCTCGTCTTCCCGTCGACTACACACACTGCCGCAGACTCGGTCGAGCTCGACGAGGGGCAAGAATCAGAGCGGTGTGTAGCCGCACACGCCTTGCACGTGGCAGCGTGAGCAAAAGCTACTCGATAGCAAGCGACCAGGCCAATCAGGAAATTTTCAGATGATAGCCGTTGAGAATCGATCCTCGTCGGGACAGCTGACACGAGGCTTGCATTCCGAAGCCGCTCACCGTTCCGAGTTTGCCGACTACAGGTTGACTGGCCTGCATCCGATGACTCCATTGGTCGGAATACGATACCTGTGGAGCAATCGTGAACGCCATTCCGGACATGATGTTCGATCACCCGTCGACTGAGCCATCGAGCGAAGAGCGCGCGCGGCTCGCCGGTCTGTTCGCTTTCGCGGGTGCGTTGCTGCGAGCCGGTGCAAAGCCGCTGTACCGGATGCAGGACACCGGACTCGGGCACTTTCCCGAGCACGAATTCCACACCCTGCCGGGTCTGACGCTCGACGAGAGCGACGAGGTCTGGTTGCGTCTCGAACGTCTGCAGCCCGCCAAGGCGCCCAAGCCGCCGGCAGACGTCCGCCAGTGGCTCGATGGCTCGACGGAGGAACCAGACACGCCGCCGTCGGCGACGGGCCTGCGCACGCTGATGGTGAGCCTTGAGGAGGCGTCGGATCTCTGTGAGGGAAAGCTCCTTGATCTCGCCGATATTCATGAGTTTGAGGAGGGTGACGAGGAAGTCCGCATAGAACTCCACCTCGATCGTCTCGTCGAACTACGTGCCGACATCGAGAGCTGGGTGCAGGGGCCTTGGAGGATATGGGCAGAAGCAGAGCGGCCCGTTCGTCGTGCCATGGAGATATACGGTCGACTCTTCACGCTGTGCAACAGGATGCACGGGGGCGGGACCACCACGCCACAGCTGGTCTGGGGCATCGGTATCGCAACACTCAGACGAACGCCGCTCGACATCGAGATGCCCCTGCTCGAGCAACTCGTCGATCTGGAACTCGAGGACGATGGCTCACTCGTGATCATGCCGCGAGCGACGCGACCCGTGCTCGGGCTCCAGCCCTTCCTCGACAGCGATAGCGAGGCGGACGTTCGGGCGCGGGTGCCATTGAACCGCGCCCTCGCTGGCATTCTCGACGTCTCACCGGCGCGGCCAACTCCGTTCGAGCCAGCCCGTTGGGAGGATCTGCTCGGGCAGGCGGCGGCGCTTCTCTCCGCCGACGGACGGCACATCAGGCGCGCCGAGATCGAACCCGGCACCGAGCCTCAGGATCCAGGACCGATTCTTGAAGTCATGTCGCGCTGGGCACTCTACGCGCGCCCTCGGTCCGAGAATGATCGTACGCGAGATCTGGAACAGCTGGCTGAGCGCGTGGTGGAGGCGGGCGCAGGTAGTGATCGTCCGCCCTGGCTGAGCAGGTTTGTTGGCGACCTTGACGACACGACACCTGCCGAGGTGCCGAGTGCCCCGTTGACTGTGATCGCCGGCGGGGCGCCGGACTCGGAATGGGGCCGCTCCGGCAGGCCTCCCTCAGCCGTGCCGACGACTACGGGTACGACACAATCGAGTCGATACTACTTTCCGCTGCCCTTCAACGACGAGCAAGCGAGAATTATCGACTTGCTGGAGCGAGAGTCTGTGGTCACCGTCGCCGGACCACCCGGAACCGGCAAGACGCACACGATCGCGAACATTCTTGCCCACTACATGGCTGAGGGTAAGAGGGTGCTCGTGACCGCCCGCACCGCTGAGGCGATCAAGGCGGTTCGCGACAAGCTGCCAGACGATCTCGCGAGCCTCGTCATCGCCTCGACCGGTTCTGATCTGGAGGCCACTCGTCAGCTCGAAACAGCGGTCAAGTGCCTTTCCGATGAGGTCACGTCCCTGAACGAAGATCTGGAGCGAAAGCGAAGCTCACATCTGGAAGAAGCGCTGCGACACGCAGATTCCGAACTCGATGAACTCGATCGAGAGCTCGCGGCCATTGCAAGGGCCAACCTTGATCCGCTGAGGTGGCAGGGCGAGGAGCGCACGGTCATGGAAGTGGCGGAGCTTCTGGCCGAGGAAGATTCGGCGCACGGCTGGTTCCCGGACGCCCCTGCGCACTCGGCGCCGTCGACGCTCGATGCGCTCGTGGAGGAGCTGCGGGAGACACTTCCGGCGTGGAGAGCCGATCTGCCGTATGTCGGTCTCGAGATAGATGTTGTCGAGTCGACCTTGCCCTCTACGCAAGCGCTGCTCGAGGTACACGACGCGGCGCAGCGGCGGCGTGCCGAACCCGCCGTGACCGAAATGAAGCAACCGGTCATGGCACGGAACACGACCGATGCCGACGAGCAGGCTGAAGACATGCTCCTGAGGCTTGACCGGGCGCGGGAAAAATTTGACAAGCAGCCCGATTGGATTCGCGGAGCCGTCGGGGCGACGCTTGCTGCAGGGTATGTGGACGGGGCGAGTGAGGACCTGCTGAAGCCGCTCGTTGACGTCTGCTGGTCTCTGCACGGGCTGGAAGTTGGCGAGCTCGCCTTCGAGGCAGGGAACGTTGAGAGAGAGAAGCTCGCACTGGCGATCGAGCGAGGTTGCCGCGGGGAGCGACCCGTGTCGCGATTCGAGAAATTGCGTGGCTCTCCGTTGTCAAAGGCGCTCAGCTCGTTCGTGATCGACGGTTCGAACCCGGTCGATGCGTCTGACTGGATCTGTATACGTGACACACTCCGCGCTGAAGAGTCACGATCGGATATCGAGCTTGCGTGGGCTGCGGTTTCGTCACGCCTTGATCTGCCCGACAGGCCATCGTCCTTTCCGGCGCTTGTCGAACAGGCACGTGAGATCGCTGCGCGAAGTGAACGGATTCGCAAGGCGGCGAACATTCTTCGAGGTTATGGCGAGCAACTGGGAACCTTCTTTCCCTTCGGGCTCGACGTGCGGGGCTGCCTGTCCTCGCTCGACTTCGACGCGCTGACCCTTGCGCTGCGGGCGAACCTTGAACCGGAGGACGAGGTGCCCGTCGCCCTCGAGCGGTTGGAGGCGCTATCGCGCTCAGGAACTCAGACTCTGCATGAGATTGCGCGCGAGCTGCACGATTCAGCTGCCACTGGCACGGTAGCGTCACGGGATATCGTTTCTCAGCGATCCGCTCTGACGCAGGAGCTGTTGCGCGTCAAGAATCTGCTTCCCGCTCTGTGCCGACTGGATGAAGCCCTCGACACGCTGGGCAAGAGCGGCGCGCCCGGTTGGGAGGCAGCTTGTCGGTCGCCAGAGAATTCGATCGAGAACCTGTTCCCCGACGGGTGGCGCGAGAGCTGGGAGCACGCCCGCATGCGTGCGAGGCTGGATGCGATCCTCCTGCTCGGGGGTGGCGAGGATATCCGCGAGAAGATGCGTGAGATTCGCGCGCGGCGTACGAACGATCTACAAGCGCTGATACGTTGCCGCGCATTGCTTGGTCTCAAGCCACGCATGAGTGATCGGGTGCGCTCGGCACTGCATGCGTTCTCTCAGGCAACAAGGAGACGGGGGCGCGGTGCGGACACGCAGTCCGGTCGGCACTGGGGCCAGCAGGCAAGATTGGCGGCGACCGATGCGTCTCCTGCCGCTCCGGTCTGGATCATGCCTGAGTACAAGATCGCCGAACAATTCTCGGCGGACCTCGGCGCGTTCGACCTTGTCATTCTCGATGAGGCTTCGCAGAGCGACATCACCTCGATCGGCTCTCTCGCGCGTGGGCAGAAGTGCCTGATCGTGGGTGACGACCAGCAGGTAAGCCCGTCCTCGGTCGGCTTGCCCGCGGATCGGGTCGACATGCTTCGTCAGGAGCACATCGCGATGCTGCCGAAACGGAAGATGATCGATCAGAACACCTCGATCTTTGATCTTGCCGTCCAGATGTTTCCGCGCACTCATCTGATGCTGCGCGAGCACTTTCGCTGCGTTGAGCCGATCATCCGATTTTCGGCCGCACGCTACTACCAGAACCGTCTCCTCCCGCTGCGCGTGCCGAAAGCCTCCGAGCGTCTCGATCCCCCGATTGTCGACATGTATGTGCGAGGGGCCGAACGACTGGCAAAGACAAACGACGCGGAGGCAACGGTAATCGTCGACGAAATCGCACGAATCGTTGCTGATGAGCAAGATGCCTTGCGTGACATTGCCGTGATCTCCCTGATCGGACGCGAGCAGGCGAATCTGATCGAGCGACTGATTCTTGATGATCAGCGCATTGGCCCGGAAGCGATAACCCGGCACGGCATCATCTGCGGGGATGCGCGTACGCTTCAGGGTCAGGAGCGCAGCATCGTCTTCCTGTCGATGGTGGCAGTACCGGAAAACGTCCGGGCACAAAGCACTACCGATTTCAACCAGCGAGTGAACGTCGCGATGAGCCGGGCTCGTGATCGACTCTATCTCGTCCGATCAGTGACAGTGGCGGAACTCAGGCCGAGTGATGTAAAGCGAGCGATCCTCGAGCACGTGGCTGATCCGATGCCGGAGGGCGGTTCTGCACATGACCAGGATACCTTGGATCGTTGCGAGAGCGGATTCGAGCAGGATGTGTGCCGAGCGCTCATGGACGCGGGCTACCGGACTCGGTCGCAAGTCTCGGCCGGGCCGTACTGCATCGATCTGGTCGTTGAGGGCCGGGGTGATCGGCGACTGGCGATCGAGCTGGACGGCGACGCATTCCATGGTCCCGACGTTTGGGACGCAGACATGCGCCGCCAACGTACGCTGGAACGAGGCGGCTGGACGTTCTGGCGCGTATTCGGTAGCCAATGGACGACGAATCGCGAACACTTCTGGAGTGATCTCCTGGGCACGCTCACGAGAATGGGGATCGATCCGATCGGAGCCGAGGCGTCTGGTGGAAGCCACACCCAAGTGCGTGTCTTCGAGGCGTTCGATGGGGGTGTTCGCAGAGTGCTCGACGACGAAGCGGAGTCCGTCGACGAGGAGCAAGAGCCTGAGTCGGCAGAAGCGAACGTTGTTGAGGTTTCGCCGTCGTCGATACCTCTCCACGACACAGATGATTCTGCCCCTACGTTCGAGTCGAAGAACTCTGAGGAGGTACCGGAGCGACCGGAAGAGCCTCGGCCTGCCCATGATCGAGTGATTCCGCTCGAGTTGGAACTCGATCTGGGCGGTGTGGTTTCTCCACCCGGGCTTGTCGAGGAAAGAATCGGCGATGAACGGGCGCGTCCCGAAACGAGTCAGGCTGAAGAGCACGAAGCTTGCTCGAACACGATGTCTCTGCCGTCCGAACCTGTCGAAGTGAGGTATGACAGTGGTGCGTTCTACGATCCGGAACACCGTCCGGTACTTCGTGGCCTGTGCGAGCAGATTGTTCGCGAGTCAGGGCCCGTCGATGCCGAGTATCTCTTTCGACAGGTTGCGGGACGGCACGGCTTCAGTCGGATGGGGGCTCGTATACAGAACATACTCGACGAGGCTATAGGTGAGGAAATAGTTTCGTCGCGCTCACCCGATGGTACGAGGCGGACATTCTGGCCCGACGATGAATCGCCGAAGGTATGGATCGAGTTCCGTGCAGGTCCGGTTAACGGCGTTACCAGGACATGGGAAGAGTTGCCGTGGCCAGAACAGATCGGCTTGGCCAGGCAGGTGTTGGCCGAAGGGTCTGACTGTCCGCAGCGAGCGATGCTCAGCCGTCTCGGCGTCAGCCGGCTCGGATCAAGACTAAACAGAGAGACCGCCGAGGTTATTTGCGCCGCGAAAGACTTGTCCGAGTAGCCTGGGTCTGTTTTCGGACGGGCATAGTACGGTCGCCTTGCAAGAGTAGAGTCAGCTGAGTTGCATTACACACTTTCCGTTCTATCGCCGCGGCTTGTTCTTCTGGACGAAACAAGCCGAGGTCGCGTTCGCCAACCCGACGCGACTTTACGATTGCAGTAACAGCACCAAGACGCAAAGGTTCATCGACCATCAAACGCTCCTTTCAAGGCGGTTTTTCTAGGCACTGATTGTTGGCCTTGTCGTGTTTTCGCCCTGTTTTTTTATGGCTGACTTATTCGCCACGCAATCGTCTGGTCGGCTCTTGTTCGGGTGCTGCCTGGTGTGTTCAGGCCGGTAAAAAGGCAAAGGAGGAACGTTGACGTGGCGATTAGCCGAGAGAGTACCACTGGAATCTCTGACGCCGCTTCGCTGTTCGTGTCGGTAGGCCATCTCGTGATCGAACGCCGTGAGCCA
>Ga0209828_1002195_pt1 | contig 16439 bp, 8 predicted proteins | sample MaitaG_FD_187429 | JGI IMG/M metagenome (GOLD analysis project Ga0209828, IMG submission 187429) | Marine algal microbial communities from Maine, USA - Maine_Asex2 metaG (SPAdes) (version 2) | ecosystem: Host-associated > Algae > Red algae > Unclassified | place: Maine, USA | collected 2015-01-05 | reverse complement strand
AGTGTCTTGCACAAACTTTTTTACATACTTCTCATAGTCATACAAAGCTTCTTCCATGTTGTTAATCTCATTGCGAGCACGGTCTTTATCTTTTAGCCTATTCTCATCAATGGCACACATGCGCATTAAGTCTTGCAACTTATCATCATTGTCAATAATTCTGTCAATCTCATTATCAACTGCACCAGCAAACAAAATTGCTTTTGCTTCTCCTAGCTCGTCTTTTTCACCCTTGCTATGTATGTTTCTGTAAATTGATTTATAGAATGGTCTTGGGCGCTCATCATTAGCTAAGTTGTCTAATATTTTTCTAAACTGCTCGCCAATTTTTGGCTCTTCTCTTGGCACTCCATTTCGAATGTCATTCTCGTATTGCTTGTAAGTATTGGCAAACTCTTCATCAATTTTTAACCATTGGTTATTTAAGCTGTCGCTTGCCCAACGTAGGCCACAGTATTTTACCAAATCATCATAGGGGTAAACCAGTGAAGCTACCCCGGCACCGCAATATCGGTTTAAGCCATTTTTACCAACTATTGAAAGTATTTGATTGTCTTGTTTACTAAATCGATCATCCGAAATTGGGCTAAACAAATCAAGATAAGTGGCTCTTGCAACTTGCTTAAAGTAGTTTGATAAATACATGAGGTTATTTTTCTCAGTATTTTCAAAATCGAACATAAATATAAAGTTGTAAGGCAGGTTGTTGGTTGTTACCACATGCTTTAACCTACCTTGGCTATCCATTTGGTTGGGTTTGTATTCCAACTCAATAGCAACATCAGCATCAGCAGGATTATTGATACTTGCATTTTTGGTAATTGCATTTAGCTCTTTAATACAAGCATATGCATTTGCTCTAATATTGTTTACCTCATCACCCGTAATTGCATTGGTTAAAACCAAAATATCTGGCAACATAAACACGCCACGTATCAATACGTTTTTACGTTTAAACTCAGTTTCTAAGAGTTCACGCAAATACATTGCAGTTTGTAAAAATATACCTGCACCTGTGCCACCAACCAATGAGGTAACAATCATTACCCTTGCGCTACTTGTGGTGTCTTGGCCAGTTTCTTTAAATATTTGGCTTATGCTATTGTGCATACCATCTAGCTTACCTTCTTGCATGGCAGCTCTATATGCTAACCTTGATACTGCACGTATTTGCCCAGCACCATCTGTCAATGATTTACGTAAAACTTCTGTATGCTCATCAGGAAACCAATCTTTAACTGACTCATCCGTATTTTTTAAATACTCGCCAACTGTCCATTGTGTGCTAGTTTGCGTGGCTGCGCCATCTTTTTTTAGATTGTCTAACTTTTGTATATCATTCACGTTGGTATCAAAAGCATGTATGGCTACATGGCCTCTTTTCTCTTTTGGTAGCCAACCATAAATGGTATCAACTGTTCGTGATCCAATTCCTCCCAATCCAACTAAAATAGTAGGTACATCATTCATGTTATATCAATTTTATCTAATTACGTTATAGCGGTAATTATCTGTTTTTTTAGTGTAAACTATTTCCAAAACTTCCATTTTGCTAATTCTAACATCTTTCTGTTTTGGATACTCTATGTTGTTACCCGAAATATACATATTATCTGCCTGTTCTTTTTTAGGTAATAATATATAACTCGATCTTTTTCCTGCTTGAAATGTTACCCCTTCAATATTCCTCTTTTCGGGAAAGTATGGTATAAGGTAGCGGTTAAAAAAGTTAGTTGGTAAACCATAACTAAACTCTTTACCCTTTCGGTTTTTGGTTTTTCGATAATAAACCATTTCACTTCCTTTGGCGAAACGGTCTTTTTTAAACAAACCAAAAATGTACCATAATAGTACTAAAGCAATTAAAGCTAGTAGTAAGATGATGCCACACTTTTTCATAAACGAAACATCTTCAATTTCTACATCAATAATTAATTGACCACCTGTTGGAGTAACTCTTTTATCATTGCTTTTAAGCTCCATAATCAATTGCTCTTGTCCAGTTTTGGTAAAGCATGCACATATGTATGGCGCAGGGCGAACTTCCCAATAGCCATCTTTTCTAGTTACATCTATGCTAATTCTATTGGCGTTGGTTTTTTCGACATACATGCGCTGAAACTCTTCAGCAGTTGGTTTTCTTTTATTGTTGCTTGGCTTCTCAATAATTTCGGGATACACCTTCATTATAGGAGAATTTTTTAAGTCTGTAACCTTCACTTTTAACAATTGCTTTTCAGCTTTTAAGCCTGACGATAACGAAACACAAGTATCTGTTTTTACCGTGATGATGTTGCTTAAATAGTTAAAGTAGCCTGTGTATTGAGCGGAAACTGAAAACTTGACTTCTCGCTTATTTACTCGGTATTCCTTCACCCAAGCCTTCATACTATCTACATAAGTCATATTCATGCGATTATTGCCCACAATGGCTTTCATGGTTACATCTTCCGCCTTAAAACTTTCTAAAGGCTTGTTGTTTAACCCAACAATTTGGCCAACTATTAGCACCTTGTTATCATCTTCACAAATCACATAAAAGTTAGCGTTTTTGCTTGGTTTTTGTTTAAAGCTAGCCTGCGGATAAGCGCTCAACTTAGCCGCAACCTCTGGTAAAAACTTAAGTTTGCGTCCATCAATATCGCTTGCAAATGTCACTTTAATTTTACCTGCTGGTATCAGTTTGTTTTCATATTCTTGATAACCTATTTCTGTTATATAACCTTTAGTTTTTGCATTTTTAGCAATTAGCGTTGGGTGTACATATACCGCTTCACCATTTACAGTAACAGAGGTAATTTTGGGTGGAGGATTACTAGAAGTAGATTCTTGATCTAACAATATCAAACGCTTTAAAGGCACCTTACAATCTAGCGTAATTGTGTTGCCACTTCTGGTTGATTTTAAGCCTTCATCAGGTATTCCCATTACTTGGGCACTTGCAGTTTCTAAGCTCCTAATAATTTTTTCAGGCTGACCTCTAGTTTGTAAAGGATTGTTACCTGTTATTCGCTTTAGGGCTTTTTTAAGGTTATTGTTGGGATCAGCTTCTAACGGATCAATGTTTAAGTAAATAACTTGAACACCACTTTTGTTAATGAAATCTTCTAGCTCTTGCTCTTGCTCTCTTTTCATATCATCAACCCACTCGCCATCAGTCAAAAATATGAGCCATTTTTCGCTTTTATCACTACGCTCTAGTTTTTCCATAACATCTCTTACAGGCGGAAATGGATTGTAATACGTACAATTAATGTCTTGTATGGTTTCTAATGACTTGGCTTTTTCTGTTAGCAAATTGTCAAACCTGCACGCATTTTTCAATATAAATTCAGGCTCAGTTTGTCCTTTGTCTCGCACTTGCTGACTGGTGTACCCTTCACAAACCGTCATGGTATTTACATACAACTCGTCTTTAGGATTGATGATACCCACTAAAACTTGCAGGGAATAGTTAACGGCTTCACATTGCTCGCCAATCATGCTTGCGGAGTTGTCATAAACTATGGCAACTGCTCTATCTTGCGCAAAAAGGGTTGATGCACTAAAGAACAGCAAAAGAAAAAGTTGGGTAAGATGCTTAATGTTTAACAATTGGTTTTAGGATTAGGAAAATTGAAGATAATAAAATCTTCAATGCGTAATTGAGGTATTACCTAATTAAATCATAACGATAATTATCGGTTCGCTTGGTGTGCACAATTTCTAAAACTTCCATTTTACTAATTCTCACATCTTTATACTTGGGCGGATCAATTGAATTGCCGGAAATGTACATGTCTTTTTCCTGCGATTTTTTAGGTAGAAAAATGTAGCTAGTTGTTTTACCAGCTCGAAATGTTACCCCTTCAATGGTTTTCTTTTCGGGCAAATAAGGAATTAAGTATCTATTAAAAAAGTTGGTTGGCAAGCCGTAGCTAAACTCTTTGCCTTTGCGACTTTTAGTTTTTCGGTAGTAGGTTATTTCACTACCTCTTGCAAAACGGTCTTTTTTAGCCATGCCAATAAAGTACCAAAGTAAAATCAATGCCAACAAAGCTGCCAATATAATAATGCCGCATTTTTCCAAAAATGACACATCAATTATGTTAACAGAAATTGTAATACTACCATCTGTTGGAGTAATTGATTTATTGGATGAGCCCAATTTTAACACCAACTCTTGCTGCCCGGTTGCAGTAAAACATGCACATATATAAGAAGATGGCTTAACCAGCCAATGGTCGTCCATTTTTTGGATATCCAAACCCAGGCGATTGCTATTTGTTTTATCTAAAAACAAGCGATTAAATTCTTTATCAGTTGGTTTTCGTTTTGGGCCACCATTCGTTTCAATAATCTCAGGATATACTTTTACTGATTGGGCATTTTTAAGCTCTGTAACTTTTACTGAGATAGAGGCATTACCAGCTTTTAAACCAGATTTTAGCGTTTCACATTTTTCAGGTTTTACCGTTATTATATTGCTTAAAAAGTCGAAATAACCTTCATAATACGCGGATACCGAGAATTTCAAATCCTCATTTTTCATAGGATAGTCGGTAGTCCATGCATTTAAAGTTTTATCAAAACTTAAACTTGTGTTTGCTTTACCAACTATGGCCTTAATATTCACATTTTCATCATTTAGGTTTTGCAAAGGCTTGCCATTTAAATCTACAATGCGAGCAATAATTTGAATGTTTTGATTTGGGCAACTGGTGTAAAATTTACTTTTGGCGTTTGGGGTAGATTTAAATTCACCCTTTGCTTCCACAACTAATTTTGCTGCTACTTCTGGCAAAAATTTGATTTTTCTATTGCTAATGTCTTCTGCAAACTCAATAACCAACTTACCATCATGTATTAGCTTGTTTTTATATTCTTGATATCCTATTTCTGAGATAAAACCATTATTACCTATACTTTTGGCATGTAGCATTGGTGGTATAAAAAGTTGATCACCATTAACGCTAACGTCAATAATTTTTGGCGTAGGTAAATTGGACGGACCTTGTTGATCTAAAACCACAATTCTTTTCAATGGCACTTTAGATTTTATTTCAACGGTGCTACCATTCACCTTATATTTTAGCCCATCCTTTGGTATTCCCATAATTTGCTTGCTAATACTTTCAATGTGCTCTGATGTTAAACCTGGGTTATTTGCGGGTGCGTAAAGTGGTTGAATACCACTAATTTTTTGCAGTGCCAACTTTAAGTTATTGTTAGGCGCATTGGGCTTTTTATCAATATTTAAATAAATAACTTGCGCTCCTGTGCTATTAATAAAGTTTTCAATAGACTTATAATTTTTTGATAAATAGGAATTTGGTTGATTAAGTACCAACTCAGGCCATTCTCCATCTCCTAAAAAAATCAGCCACTTTTCTTCTTTGGTACTAGCATTTAGCTTTTTAACTATATCAACAACGGGATCCATTGGGTTGTATAACTCAACAGCTATTTCCTGTATTTCCGTAAATGCGGTCTCCTTATTTTCAAGCCAATCATTGTACCTGCAATAATTTGACCTTACATAGTTTAAATACTTAGAGGTTTTGTAGGGGACTTTAGCTTTTTGAGGGTCAAACTTTTCACAAATAGTCATTGTATTTACAAATAACTCGTCATTTGGATTTACAACTCCAACTAATACTTGTAAAGAATAGCTAACGGCTTGGTGCTGTCCACCCTTCATACTCAATGAATTGTCGTACACAATTCCAATAGCACGATCTTGCGCACACAGCCCCATTGATAATGAAAGAGCCCCAAATAAATACAATAACTTTTTCAATCTACTATATTGACGGTAAAGCTATAGATAAGCTACCAAATAGTAGTAGAAAAGTTTAGAAGGTTACGTTTGCTTGAGATTACAACTTAACTACTTTGGCAAAGTAAGATGATGCTTCATTTTGTAAACGAACCATGTATATGCCAGCAGGATAATCAGTAATATCAAAGTTTAGCTGATTGTTTCCTTCATTCACATTAATGTTTTTAGTTTCAATAATTTGCCCCATAGGGTTTATTAAATCAACATTTGCTGTTTGGCTTTTAGCTCCAGTAAACTCCACGTTAATTATACCACTATTAGGGTTTGGAAAAGCATTTAAATCTGATGCATTGAGCGGGGTTTCGTTAATACTTACCAAACCACTTGCTAATAAATCACTTTCATACACTCCCCTTCCAAAAGTTGATGCTCTTAACTTTCTTGTAGGATAAAATATTTGTAACTCTGATACTCTTACTCTTGGTAAATCATCTAAAAATGGCTCCCACATTGAAGTAGCGTCATTATAAACATAAACACCAATGGTTAAACCAGCGTACATTGTTTTATTAGCACTTTCTTTATCTAGCTCTAAAGCTGTAGCAGGTAAATCTGGCAAGCCTGCTGAAATATTTTGAAATGTAACACCACCATTAATTGATTTGAATACACCTTGAGCCTGAGCCAAATAAACAATTAAATGATTATCCGGATCAACCAATATGTCTTCTATCTCTCCCCAGCCAGCTCTGCTAGTAACTTGCTTATTATTCCAATTATCTTGGGTTCTGTAAAGTGCAGAGCCATTGGTAGCATATTGAGTGCTTGGATTGCTTGAAGAAATTGCTAAGTCAGTTAAAGTATTATTACCTGTAACCAATTGGCCGGAAACATTTGACCAGCTGCCGCCTCTATTGGTGGTTTGCCAAATACTTTGGTAACCGCAAACCCAAGTATTATGAGCTACAGGGTGCTGAATCATTGGAGTAACCCAATTGCCTGGTTCATTAGTTCTGTTTTGGTTAATAAAACCTGTTCTAAATCCATTTTGAAATTTTTGGAAGTTACCATATTGACTTGATGCAATATAAAAATTGTTGTCATTCCAATCTATTGAACAATCCATTCCATCACCACCATTAATTCTATCCCAATTTCCATTTAATTTTCTAAAAGTTCCATTGTCTTGTGAACCTGCTAGCATTAGTTCTTCAGATGTAGCTGAAGCGCCTATTTTGTAAAATTGTGAAATATTCATTCCATCACACAACCTGTTGTAGCTGCTGCCACTATTAGAACTTGTATAGAAGCCACCATCACAACCAACCACCAATTGATTGGTAATTGGATGAAATTCAATATCATGAATATCTACATGAATTTCTCCATTGCCACTACCCATTCTATTTTGCCAAGTTACCCCTCCATTGGTAGATCGGCTGATTTCTACTTCACCAACAATTACTTCATTTGCATTGGTATTTGAAACGCCTATTGCTAAATCATACCAAGCTTGACCATTAAAAATATTTGGTGAGTTACTTTGCAATGTAAATGAATTACCACTGTCAGTAGATCGGTACAATCCTTTAAAATCATTCGCTCCATCTGACATTACTATATATACATAGTTAGGATTAGCCGGTGTTACCGCCATCATACTTCTGCGAGCATCATTGAAACCGAATAGTGAGCTAGTTAAATTCGTCCATGTAACTCCATTATCGGTAGACTTTATAAATAAAGTTGTGAATGAACCTGAAGCATATATTGTGTTTGCATCTCCTGGCTTAAAATGTATGTCTTCATAAGTTCCATTAAATGTTTTTGTCCAATTGGCTCCTCCATCTGTTGTTCTTATGATACCTTCATTGGTTGCAGCTATAACATTATTACTATTGTTAGGGTTGATAATTATTTCTTCAATTGCTTGACCTTGAGTTATATCATTAACTACAAAAACATTGTTCCAAGTGTTACCACCATCTACTGATTTTAGGATGCCAAAACTTTCGGTATCGCGTCCATCATTGTCTCCTGTGGCTAACCAAATAACATTTGGGTTATTTGGGTCAACATCAATATCTGCTACACCTAAATGAGGAAGATCTTCCGTTAGAATTGTCCAATTCTGCCCACCATCTATAGTTTTCCAAGCTCCTCCAGCAGGTGAACCTGCGTACATGGTGCTTGCGTTGGTTGGATGAAATGTTACAACATTTAATCTTCCAATCCCATATCCAGGGGGAGTTTCAGGACCCAATTTGCTCCAATTAGCAGCACTTGAGCGTTGAGAGAAAAATTTACTTTGAAACAAATAGTCTGTAAATACTTTTGCTTCATTTACTCTGTTAATATTGCCGTTTATATCAGCATAAATTTGATTTTTATTATACCAACGCATAAAAGGCTTTACTCCTTTGCCTTTTTCATAGGGCTTATTTTCCCAATAATTGTCAAATGATGCTTTTGCATCATTGATGTTGGGGTTAGGACTGTTCATAATGTCAATCCAGTCAAGATTTTGAGAATTTAATGTTAGGGCAAATAAGGTAGTAAGGAATAACGTTGATAAGCTTTTGTAAATCATTCTTTCTTAAGGGTTTTTCAATTATATATACGTAAATTTTTGGGAGATGGTTTGCAAATATATCTTTTTTGTGTGCAAAGTGATGTTGACCAGCCGACAACATTCTTCTTCCATAATTATTCTTTGAAACTTCCTAACAAAAAATTGCATTAATTGTTTTACAATTGGGTAAATTTGCACAGCTTAATTGCAAAATGGCCTAGTAGCTCAACTGGATAGAGCAGCTGCCTTCTAAGCAGCAGGTTTCAGGTTCGAGTCCTGACTGGGTCACAGCATAATTATGGAGTTATCAAAATTTTATTTGGTAACTCCATTTTTTGTTTTGTAACCATTTAAGCAGTGCGCAAGTATTTTATTCAGCATTTTAGAAGCATAAGCAGTAAGCTATAATTTTAACAGGGTTAATAGTAGTTGTTGAAGTTGTTAAAATTTTAACTTGATTTATGTTTATGGTAAAATTTTACCTTTTTTTTTGGTAGACAGCGCATTAAATGCAAAATTAATGGCCATAATATGCGTATTAATCAAAATAATTGACATTTTTTTTAGTAAATGTATAATATTTAAACATTTTTTACTATATTGTGTTTAATTATTAAACAACATAAAAATAATTAAGAATTATGGACAAATTAAATAACAAAAGAGTAGCCATTTTAGCTACTGACGGATTTGAAGAAAGTGAATTATTTGAGCCAAAAAAAGCTTTGGAAGAAGCAGGTGCAGAAGTACATATTATTTCAGTAAAAAAAGGCGAAATAAAAGGTTGGAAAGGAGAAAATTGGGGTAAGTGCATTGCTGTAGACAAAATAGTTGATGAAGTAAGTCATTCAGATTATAATGCATTAGTGCTGCCTGGTGGGGTAGCAAACCCAGACTTATTACGAACACATAAGAATGCCGTGGAGTTTACCCGATCATTTTTTACCAACCAAAAGCCGGTAGGTGCTATTTGCCATGGACCACAAGTGCTAATAGAAGCAGACGTTTTAAAGAATAGAAAAGTAACTTCTTACTGCAGTATTAAAACAGATTTAATAAATGCGGGAGCAAATTGGGTAGATGAAGAAGTTGTTTGTGACCAAGCTTTGGTAACTAGCAGAACCCCTGATGATTTGAAAGCATTTAACAATAAATTAGTAGAAGAAATAGCTGAGGGAAAGCATGAGCTTCAATCGGCATAGTAATACATATAATTATCTAACCATTAAAAATTAAAATTATGAGCGCAACAGCAGATAAGTTAAAAGGAAACTGGAATCAGATTAAAGGAAAGCTCAAAGAGCAATATGGTGAGTTAACCGATAATGAATTAGTTTATGAAGAGGGTAAGGAAGACCAGCTTATTGGAAAAATTCAAGAAAAAACAGGTCAAGCCAAAGAAGATATCCAAAAGTTTATAGATAGCATTTAGTATCGTAAAGACGTATTGTATGGGCTCGCAATTATTTGCGGGCCCATTTTATTTTAATTTTAAGCCATGGCACAAAGTAAAATTCTTTTACATGAAAGTTGGTTAAATCAACTAGCTTCTCAGTTTAATCAACCTTACTTTATTGCCTTAAGAAAGTTTTTGGTTGAAGAAAAGCGCAAAGGCAAAACTATCTATCCACCAGGTAATTTAATTTTTAACGCTTTTAATCTTTGTCCTTTTAATGAAGTTAAGGTGGTAATTATTGGGCAAGACCCTTACCACAATGTTGGACAAGCACATGGTTTGTGCTTTAGTGTTTTAGAAGGGGTAAAAGTGCCACCGTCATTAAATAATATTTACAAAGAATTACATACAGATGTGGGAATTGAAATACCCGACCATGGCAACCTAAGTAATTGGGCTAAGCAGGGTGTTTTAATGTTAAATGCAATGCTTACCGTTGAAGCGCATCAGCCAGCTTCTCACCAAAAAATAGGATGGCAAAATTTAACTGATGCAGCAATTAAGGCTGTTTCCGAAAAGCACAGCAATGTTGTGTTTCTTCTTTGGGGATCCTATGCAAAAAAGAAATCTGAATTAATTGATGAAAGCAAACATCATGTTTTAAAATCTCCTCACCCTTCACCATTTTCGGCACATACTGGTTTTTTTGGGAACAAACATTTTTCTAAAACAAATACCTTGTTGATTAAGGCAAATAAGCAACCAATTAACTGGCAGGTATAGGTTTTAAGATTAATGCCTTGATGTTATTATCCCTGCCATAAATTATAAGAGGAGCTTCATTTTTTAATAACTCAACTTCTATAACAGGAGAATTTATCTTTTCTGATATGCTTTGTAAAGGCTTTAGGTCTTGATTAAACAAGTAGTTTTCATCCTTAGTAACAACCATTATTTTCCCATTATTTAAAAGATTTAAATCAACCTTTACACTATCGGTAAAAGTATACAACGCATGTTGATTACCAGTGGAGTTATCCCTCAAAACATTTAGGTACTTGCCATTGGTTATTATCATATCATTGGCATTATCGCCCACAATGTTACTAGAGATAAACTCATATTTTCTTCTGTAACTTCTAGTGGCATCACTGCTATGTTTACCATCTAAAGTTATGTAATGAATATTGCCTGCAACATCAGCCCCAACCAATTTTTTTGAATATGCATCAAAAGTTAAAGGACTAACAAAGGTCGATTTAAAGTTAATTGCTGGAGCTTTTCTTTCACCTTTTCTATTAAAAATGCCAACACTGCCTTCATCATTTAAGGTAATTATATAATCAATGCCTTCATCATTTACATGTTTAATAGGCAAAGTTGTGGAGCCAACATTTTCCATAGGATTCCATCCTTGCAATGGAGTTCCGTTAATTTCGTATCCGTATATGTTTCCATTTTCGCAAGCGGTAAACATTCGTTGGTAGGTTTGGTCGTAAGTAAAAACTGACAGTCCGCTAGTAGAAGGTGAAGGCAAACGCAAAGGAAAATCATCCAAATCTTTTCCGTTATTATCTATAGTATAAATCCTATTTTTTGATGCAAAAGAGATTTGTTGCTCATCATTATTAAAGTAGTTAACCGCATGAAACGGAGGAATGATTTTTTCTTCAAATTTTCTTCTCCATTTTATATCGCCTTCATTGCTTAGTAGATATAAACTATTGCTATCTGTTAAAATTAGCAAGTCATTATTGCCAGTTTTTGAGTTCATAATTAAGGTTGGCTCATAACTATAGCTAGCATCTAATGTAGTTTGCCATATTACACCCGATTCAACTTTTTTAGTGGTGTTGTATTTTAAAGAGCCACTAATTTTTAATTCATTTTCATTTGGCACAAACTGAAAGTTTACTTTTTGAAAATTTGACAAATCATTTACATTAGCCGTCCAATACTTTTCGAAACTTTCATTGGCAAATGATGCAATGCCATTGTTGGCATTTATGGTGCTCATTGCAAATGCTTGCCCATTTATGTATTCATCAAAAAACTCATCTGTACTTTTTCCATTAATAATTTTTGATGCTATGGTAGATGATTTAGTAAATGTTATTTGACCATTTGTATGAGCCAAGTGCCAAGGTCCATCAGATTCGGTACCAAATAGTTTTTGCACCAAGTCATTTTTTTCGGTAAAGCCCATTAAAGGTTCATTGCTATTGTATTCAACCCCAAAATTTTCAGCAGCTAAATCGAAATTATCGCAATGCACAACATAAAAGTCATCAAAAACTGTATTGGTACTTAACGATTTTAGTTTGCCTTTGCAGTAGCTTGAGCCAGCCCAAGTGGTTGCAATTTGCTTGGCTTCATCAGTTAATTTATCTGTATTAAATGCATTTAAGGTTGCCCAGGCCGCAGCTATTGGCAAATTAAATTTGTCGTGAGTCTTTGCCGTTCCATAAAATTCAGGGCTTTTCATTCCTTGCCCATCAATAACAATTTCATTTCCTTTTATTACTAAATCAATAGCTGCCCAGCCAAACAGTAATTGCTTGTTTTTAGTAAACTCATTTTTGGCAAACAAGCCGAGTAAAGAAGCAGAGTTGTTGCCATTTACAATTAAATGTGCATCAGCAATGCCTTTTGAGCGCTTGTTGTAATCTACAATATTAGCTGCAATAGGACTGTCATTGTTATTGTAATGATAAATGGCGGTTTCTATTAAAACAGCGCTTTTAGAAATCAATGCCTGTGAACCTATTTGAGCATAACTCAAATTGCCATTTTTGGTTTGCAAAGAGTTGATCTTATTTCCTTCAAATTTGTAAGCGGTTGAATTCTCAATATTTAAAGCTCCAATGTTTGCATTTGAGGTATTGGCGAAAATGTATAGCGCATCCACACCTTTGTTACTGTTTTTGTAAAAGCCTATATAACTTTCGGCAATGCTGTTATTGCCTGTTGAGTTAAAAACATCTTTTAAAAAAGTAAGCTCGTTTCTTACTTGTTTAATTATTGGTATTTCACTTGCTGTTACACCATATTCGGTCGCTTCTAATTTTTCCGAAAAATCATAAACGTTTGCGGTATTTAAAATGCAGATAACATCTTCATTAAAAAAATCAATGGCATTGGCAGTCTTATTCTTAAAATTGAAAAAATCAAAATAGAACAACAAAAAAGCCAATAAGCCAAGCAGTAGTAAAATCCAAACAATGGCTTGTTTCATAGGATAAATGGTTAATTTTACTTTTACAATAGTATCGACTCAATATTACCATAGTTGAGCGCCAAATACTATCAAAGGAATACACTAACATATGTTTAAAAAGCTATTTTGGGTTCATATTTTTATTGCAGTTCTAGGGCTATTTTTTATACCCCAAATATTGGATGCTGCAACCAGCAATGAGGCAATATTAAATGACTTAAACAAAGAATGGAGCAGTAAAATTGATGTTTTTGATGCCAATGTTGATTTAGCTTCATTAACAGAAATAGAGCGCATACAAAGCCATCTTGCCACAGTTGCCAAACATTTGGAGGCTAACTTTGGTGAAGATTTATCCAAAGAGCAATTAGCCAACAGAGCTAAGGTTTTGGACATTTTGAAGGATTATGCCAACCAACAATGCTTTCCTCAAAATTATTATTTAAACCATAGACAACCAGTGTTTATTGATGAGCACAACACAGCATGTGCAGTTGGCCATTTAATACGTGAAACTGGTTTTGCTGAAATAACAGGAAAAATACAAAGCGAATACAACTATGGCTTAATAAGAGAGTTGTTGGTTTACCCAGAGCTAAGCGCTTGGGCCAATAATTTTGGTTTTAGTATTGAGGAATTGGCTTGGGTGCAGCCTGGTTATTCCCCTTGTGCTGATTTAACCCTTCATCAAGTCAAACATCCTGACTGTGGGATAAACAATGGAATAATTGATTTTGAGGTTACTAATCCTTGCATGAGCGGAGCAGCAGGTGGCGAGTTGTTTGGGACAAATGACCCACCGTTTCAAAATTATCACGATTCGTTATCAAATGGCTATTATTTGTTAAGAATAACATTGAGTGGAAATACAACCACTTCTGAAGATACCGTTATAATTTTAAGAGATTCATGCGTTAACAATTTGCCTCCTTACATTGTTGACGACCTAAAGTATGTAAAGCGCAATCAATCAATTAACATTGATGTATTAGCCAATGATTTGGATGATGATAATAATATTCATAAACCGTCACTTCAAATTTTAGATATTCCTACCAACGGAAACTTCACAATCAACTCAAATGCAACAGTTTCATTTTTTAACAACGGTAATATAGGCTATGACTCAGTAAGATATGTGATTTGTGATAGTTCTGCCGTTTGTGATACAGGTTTATTAATTGTTCGTTCTATGGATGTTAATTTGACCCCATTGCCAATTAAAGTGGCCAATAATGGTACAAGCAACATAACTTTTGATGACAAAAATGTAATAATAAATCCTGATTTTGAAGAAGCAACGTACCGTGGGGGATTTACACCAAATAATTGGAATCACCCGATAACAGGATTTCGCGAATATGGAAATTTTAATTTGTTAGACACAATTACTTCAAATGGTACTTTAACATTTTTTGAAGGCGACTTTACATATTTGTTTCCAGGATTAAACTTAGGTTCTGGAGTAAATTACACACCAAACACTGGCTATTTGGGTTTAGATAGTTTTAGGGTAACTTATTGTCCGGATTTAGATTGTGCATGCGATACGACATATTTTGTCTTGAATGTTTGTGCACCTTGTCCGTTAGCAAATAAAGATGTAAGGTTAGGTGTTTATGACGGATCGATTATAGATGTTGGTGATAACGACTCCATCAATTGTACGAACAACATTTTTCGAGTTGCTCAGCAAGGAAAATCAAGTTCTTGTTTTTTTACGGATTCTATCAATGGCCTATTGCAATTTAATCGAACTTCTTGTGCTGAAAAAGATACCATTCTATATTCTATAACTAACACGGTTACCATGCAAATCGTTTATGCTGAATTCATACCATTTTTAGGGGTATTGCCTCTAACCAGCATTACAACTGTGCATGATTATGATACCATTTTCATTGGAACTTCTACAACCAATCAAGTATTGTTAAATGATTTTTCAAATAAAGGGGATGTACTTTTTATTAATTCTTTAATGCCACTTACATCACCACCCTCAAACGGTACCATTGGAATATTGCCTGGCACAAACACGTTTCAATACACCCCAAACCCAACATTTACTGGCAATGACACCATAGGATATATGGTTTGTGATAGCTGCCTCAATTGCAGTGAATCATTTTATATAATAACCGTTGCCGATACATTAAATACTCCACCAATTGCTGTTGATGATTGTGATTCAACATCAATTAACACATCTATAGTCATTGATGTACAAGCCAATGATATCGATTTTCAAGGAGATACGTTTTTTACCATACAAGCAGGTGGCATATTGCCTAGCAATGGCTTGGTAAACACATTGGCGAACGATAGTATGCAGTATATACCCAATGCAGGTTTTGTGGGAATAGACTCATTCACCTACGTAATTTGCGAGTATGGTGTATTTACCAATTGCGACACTGCACTGGTAAAAATTGAAGTATTGTTTCAAAATGCAGCACCTATGGTTAGAGATACTTTAGCTAACAATACCGATACTTTGTATGTAGTTATGCAAGAAGACAACACGTATTTACTTTGTATAAATTATTTTGATGCAAACAATGATACAGCTAGTATTCAGTTAATTAATGATGCATTGGGCACTTCAATAATTGCCAACGATACGTGCATTCAATTTACTCCTCCAAACAATTTTAATGGGCAAACATTAAGTCAATATGTGCTATGCGATAACGACCCTATGTTTCAATTATGCGATACATTTTTTGTTCATTACACGGTTGTTCCTGTAAATGATTTACCCATTTTTGTTGATACATCTGGTATGCCAACAAATAGTTTCAGTTTTACCATGCTAGAAGATGGACTCTTAGACACATGTTTTAACTTTTTAGGTTTTGATACTGGTGATGTTATTCAATTAAATTCATTTTTTGGCAATAGCAATGGCAGTTTAGTTATTACTAATGACTCTTGCATTAGGTATCAACCCAACCCTAATTATAATGGATTAGAAACGTTTAGTTTAATAGTTTGTGATGCAGGTATTGCCAACTCATGCGACACTGCAATTATTAATATTACAGTTATAGCCACAAATGATAAGCCCGAATTTACCCTAGCGAATGGCACACTTACCAGTACTTATACTGCAACTATTAATGAAGATAATGTTTACAACGTATGTTTCAATTATTTGGATGTTGATGGACCCATGGTAACTTTAGTTACTGCCAATGCACAAACAGGAAGCACAACTACTAACAACGATACTTGCTTAAGCTACACTCCACCTTTAAATTGGTTTGGCAACGATACGGTATTCTTGATAATTTGCGATAATGGCAGCCCGCAATTATGCGATACTGCAGAATTATACATAATGGTTAACTCAGTTAATGACCGACCGAATGCAGTACTTGATAAAGATACCACACCGTTAAATACCCCAATAACCATTGATGTAATTGCAAATGACACTGATGTTGAAGGTGATTTACTTTCTTTAACCAGCCTAACGGCAACTAGCACAGGC
>Ga0209828_1002193_pt1 | contig 16452 bp, 12 predicted proteins | sample MaitaG_FD_187429 | JGI IMG/M metagenome (GOLD analysis project Ga0209828, IMG submission 187429) | Marine algal microbial communities from Maine, USA - Maine_Asex2 metaG (SPAdes) (version 2) | ecosystem: Host-associated > Algae > Red algae > Unclassified | place: Maine, USA | collected 2015-01-05 | reverse complement strand
AACATCACCGACCGAGAGTGGATGCTCCCATGGAATAGTCCCGTGCCAGCCGGGATTGCTAACCCATCCTCACGACCGGCAGCGCCTGGTTGATGAACCCGAGCTACTGCCGATTGCGGTCGAAGAGTTCCTGCTTGCGTTAGCGAAATCAGGCGCTGGCAGCTGCGTAGGCGCGCACGATCGGAGCCAGCTCGGCCGGTGTTGCGCCGTGCATGATCACGCCGTCGGCACCCAGTTCGAACTGGCGGCGCACCGCAGCGGCGCACTGCTCTGCGGTACCGGTTGCTGCCGGAGCGAGCCACTCGCTGGGGATGAGTGTCGCTACGTGTTCAAGTTCCCCGGCTGTGGCCTTACCGTCGAGCGCGCCAGCAAAAACTGCAACAAATGGGTCCGCCCGGAATGCTTGGAGTACTGCCGGATCCCAGCCGTTGGTTTCGACCATCAAGTCGCCGTACGCCTGCAGATACGTAGCGAGCCGCCCGACGAGCTTTTTGGTCTGAAGCTTTGGTGCGATGTTGTCGCCAACGGTGGCGAAGCACGACCACACCCGAACAGAATCAGGGTCACGGCCAGCACGTTCTGCCGCCTGCTTGACCGTCTTGACGCATCGGATCAAGGTTTCGTCGGTAAAGAACGTGTGCAGGATCACGTCGTCGAAGACGCGACCGGCAAGTTCGAGCGTGTTGTGACCAAAAGCAACGATGGCCAAGCCAATGTCTTCGTCGAACGAGGGGTCGAGTCGTAACGCAGGCCAGGACCCGGCGGGACCGTCGTGGCCGACAATGGTGTCGCCCTTCCACAATCGACGCATGATCCCGGCAAAGTCCTCCATCTGCGCAGTCGTGATTCGATCCATGCCGAACGCGTCCTGCATCCGGGCAATGCCGCGACCTATGCCGAGTGTGAACCGGCCACCGGTTAAAAAGTGCATCGTGGTGGCGTGTGCTGCGGTCACGATTGGATGACGGGTGTTGTGGTTCGTTGCCGCAGTAATAATGCGAATATCGTTGGAGACCGCCGCAGCAGCCCCGCTCAACGTGAACGCTTCCTTCACATTGAACCGCTCCGAGATAAAGCATGCGCCGAGCCCAAGTTCTTCGGCGTGGCGAACCTCGTCGATGAGCGCTCGCGGTGTTTCCGGGGCGCCGGCAAGTGTGTAGAAGCCGAGTTCAGCAAAGCGAGCCATGAACACGACCATAGAGCTTGGGCCACGGAGGGGTACGAGAAGGTTGTGTTTCAGCGCACTCGTCCACGATGCCAAAGCCAACCCATCGGCGCCACGAATCGGCAGCGGCACCCGAGTTGGCGCCAGAAGCGCCTCGTCAAAGAACGCGATCAAACCTGCATCGACTGCAGACGCCATGAGCTGCCAAGGAGAACTAGCTGGGAGCGCCCTCGACTGCTGTGGCGAGTCGGTCCGCATATCGGTCGATATCGGCGTTATCGAGGACCCACTGGCGGGCGTTAGCTCCAAGTTTCGTCACCTCGTCGGGCTCCTCGAGCAAACGAACGATCGCCGCGCGCAGAGCAGCGACATCGCCCGGCTGAACGTACAGCCCGGTCTCACCATCTTCGATCACGTCGGTCTGGCCAAGCGTCTTGGTGCACACCACGGCTTTGCCCATCGACATTGCTTCCAGGATCGTTGTAACCCCAGCCTGGAACTCAACGTCGAGAAGGGGCATCACGACAAACGCTGACTGTGCATACAACCCGCGCAGCTCGAGCAGACTGAGCTTGCAGGTTGTCACGTTGTCTGGCAGCGGTGCGCCAGTGATCTCGGTTGAGCGTTTCGACCATGGGCTTGCGGCCGCTATGACGACTTCGACATTGAGTCCTCGGACCGCTGCGACCAAGGTTTCGTAGTCTCGAAACTCCAGACCAGCCGAGCAGATCATCCTGCGCTCAGTGGCCGATTCGAGGGCCGGGTCAAAGAACTTGGTGTCGACCATGAACGACGTGAGCAGGACTCGACCGGCATCAACCCCAAAGTCACGAATGACTTGACCCTGGCGGTTTGAGTAAACAAAGAACGTATCGATCGCCGCCCGCAGGCCAAGTGCTCGGAACAGCAGCGACTTCTTCTTGACCGACATAATGTGAACGATCATGTGGTGCGCAGGGCGGTTACGCCGGAGCCGGCTGAGCGCTGCATAGGGAAGGCCGATCTGCTCGCCATCGCTGAGAACGACCCGTGTTCGGGAGGACCGACGAAAGAGCGCAATCGCAAGGGCAACGTTCTGCCCTAACCGACCGGAAACGAATGAGCCGAGCCGCCCGAGGCTCTCGGCTGCGACCTTGTAGTCGACGAGCTCGGCGCCTAGGCGCTCCGCGAGCACGACGTAGTCGGCGCGCGGCCTTAGCCCGGCTTCGATATCGGCGTGGAGCGTCTCCGGTATGACCCCAGAGACCGTGACGACGGTTTCTTTGGCATCGTGTGTAGCGCTAGGGCTCAAGACCCGACGACGGCGGCGACCCATTCGGTCAGCGCGCCGAGATTGCTCAGGTCATTGATTTGTTCGGGGTCGAGTTCGATCTCGAACTCGTCCTCGATGGCAACCATCAGATTTAGTTGTGCGAACGAATCCCAGCTCTCTACGTCGTCGGCAGTCGTCGTTGGTGACAGCGAAGCTCGTTCGACACCGAAAGTCCCTGCCGCAAGTTGAGCGATGCGGTCGGCGATCTCGTTTACTGGGGTGGTCTGATCAGTCATGTTTCCTCGGCTTCTTCGCCCTCGATGTCGAGGGCGATCCAATCGGGTATTGCGACCGCATCGTCGTGTGAGGCCAGACTCCAGCGCGAGTAGTCGTCGCTGGAATCTGCCAACGTGAATTGGTTTTGAGCAAAGAACTCCGCAGCGGGTTGGTTCTTTGCGGTCGTAATGAATTCTCCGTCGACGCGTCGCAATCCACTAGTGCGTGAGCGATCGACGATCCAGGAAAGAAGCGCGGTCTCGATGCCTCTGCCGATCACTCGGCAACTTAAAAGGAGCGTGTCGATGCGGGCGGTATCTTCGGTGCGCTCCACAATGGCGGTGCCGATGACGCCATGGCTGCCGAAGCGGTCTGATGCTCGAACCGAGATGATGTCGACGTGTTCGTTGGTGCGAAAGTTCTCGATGTCGGCCTCGGAGTAGCGGCGGGTCGTGAGGTTGAACTGGTTGGTCTTTTGGGTCAGTTGGGCGATCCGTGGGACATCTTCTATAGCGAGGTCCTGGATCGACACTGCGGTGCCAAGCGAATGAAGGTAGTCGTCAAGTGAGGTCGCGCCTGCCTGAGCCTCGGAGCGCGATCGCTGTTGCTCGTACATGTTCGCCCGGTCGCGATCCTCGGCGGTGAGTCCAACTCGCTCAAAGCGCGGGTGGCCCGTAATGGGATTCTGGGAGGGCCGAGGAACCGTGTCGAGCTCAATAACCGTGACCTCGGGCAGGAGTCGTCGGATCTGGTCGCACTCGGCGGGGTTGTCGTCGATGAAAGCCAGCGAATCCAGGCCAACGTTCAGTTCGGTCGCAATCGACCGCAGGTTGTCGGCCTTGTGCTCCCAATTGATACGCATGGCCGAGAAGTGTTCGGGGCGGAGCTTCATGTTGGGGTGATTGTTGAGTACGTCGAGAGCATCGGCTTCGTTGTTCTTACTGCAAGTAGCCAACAAGATCCCGCGAGCCCGTAGATCAAGAATTGACCGTTGGAGCGCTAAGTGCCCGGCGCCCGCGACCCGGTCGGGGTCAAGGTCAATGCCATCGATGCCAGCTTCGCCAACGACTCCGCCCCACAGGGTGTTGTCCAAATCAACGACGAGCACCTTAGAGATCTGACCGGTCAGCGGCAGGATGAATCGCAGCCATTCATCGACGAGCGCTGGCATAGCGGGAGTTCGGATCGGCAGCCGCATGGCGATCCACTTGGCGTCGTCGTGCCAGTCCTTGGTCCCGACCCGTTTCACAACAGCATCGAGGTCCAGTACGTGCACCCCGCTCACGCGGCTCGCAATTGATCGCAGGCCAGTATTGATTCGTTCGAAAGCACCGCGGTGGCTTCGCTCCCCGGTTCCATCGGCGACACCGAGTGCTGGCTGGCTTGGTACTTCGAGGCCATGGACAATCACCGACGAAGCGGAGAACGAGCGGAAGGCGTCGAGCATAGAGGCGACTTCGTTGATGACCCGGTCGGTTGCCCTGTCGACCTCGGCTGCGTCGAGATCGGCAAAGTCGTGCCAAAGGTCCGGGGCAATGTCGCAAGCCTGCACGGCGAGAATGACGACATCGACGGGAGCTGCGGCAAGGAACGAACCGGACCCATCGATCATTTCTTGCGCGTAGGTGTTGAAGTCACCGACCGTAACATTCACGTCGAGGCCATGAAGAGATCCAGCTGCCCGAAGCAGAGGGACGAGGGGCTCGACCGTGAATGACCGCAAGACTGCGACGCTGACCGGCCGCAGAGGCGTGTGCGCCGAAAGAACGCTGCGCTCCTGCTCAAGAAAGGTGGCACTGGCAGGGCCAGGCCGGCGATCCCAGATCTGTTCCAAGTGACGGCGCGCTGTTGCCGTGTCTCCCGCTGCCGCTGCAGCCTGAGCGTCGAGTCGCAGCTGAGCGACTTCGCCCGCGGATGAATTCACGAGGGAACTTTACCGGTCGTTGGTCGGTCGGGCTCGTGCACCAGCGAGTCTGGGCACGACGACTGTTGCAGGCGCGCCAGCAACTACGGAGTTCGCAGGGACATCGGCGTTCACGACGGAGCCGGTGGACACGATTGAGCCCGCTCCAATGGTGACCCCGGGCAGGAGTATCGACCGAGCCCCGATCCACGCCCCGGACTCGATAGTGACTGCCGCGTTTGTCGCGTCACCAGCTCGTCGGTCGTACGGTCCGATCTTGTGGGAGGAGGTCAGGATGAGCACCTCGTGTCCGATCGATACACCGTCGCCAATGGAGATGCGATCGTTGAGCTCAAAGTGACAACCGACATTGATGAAACAGTCGGCACCGATCTGAAGTCGATTCCGGATTGGACCCGCCCCGGACCACATTGGGATCCGAGCAAAGAGCGTGGAGCTGTGCACGTTCCAACCAGCCAGGCGAATAAGCACCGTGCGTAGTCGGAAGCCAGCGTTTGCCGGCACCAGCAATGTCAACCACCGCATCATTCGAGGGAACGGGTGCAAACCTGCGGAATCTTCGACGACTACCCGTCTCAGGCGGGCGCGAACGTCAGATCCAGTCGCCACGATTAAAACTGCTCTCGCACCTGGCCAAGATATCGGTTCCGCCGCGCCTCGCACCATGATCTAGGACTCACGGAGTTAAGGCTCCGACGCGAGTGGTTAGAGCGTTAGCCTCAACGGTCGTGAGTGTTGTAAATCGATCAGGTGTCCCAGGAGGCAATCTTCTGTCGGTGAGCGTTGTGCTTCCCACCTTCAATCGGTGTGCGCGTCTCGAGCGGGTCCTTCGGGCGTTGGAGGCGCAGACCTTCCAGGGACCAGTCGAGATCGTTGTTGTTTCCGACGGCTCGACCGACGGAACCAGTAGCTTCCTGGCCTCCTTTGACACGGCGATGGACATGGCGGTGATCGAGCAACCGAATGCAGGTCCAGCCGTTGCCCGAAACCGGGGGATCGAGGCTGCGAAACATGAACTTATTGTGTTCCTCGACGACGATGTGGTGCCTGCGCCTCGCCTCATCGCCGAGCATGTAACAGCGCATCAACGTTCGGGCGACGACAAACTCGTCGTCATTGGCCCAATGCTCAGTCCCGAGGATGCTGGTTACAGCCCGTGGGTGGCATGGGAGCAAGAGCAACTCGAGAAGCAGTACGTGCAGCTGCGGGTCGACCCAGGCGCGTATTACCGGCAGTTCTACACCGGAAATGCCTCGGTCTTTAGGCACCACCTGCTGGAAGCAGGCGGTTTCGATCCTGAATTTCGCCGAGCCGAAGATGTCGAGTTGGCCTACCGACTCGACCGGGCTGGATTACGTTTCGAGTTCTGCCCAACGGCTCACGGCTTCCACTATGCCGAGCGCTCGTTCGAGTCTTGGATCTCCATGGCCTATGAGTACGGCCGCAACAACGTCGCGTTCGCTGAATCGGGCCAGGACTTTTTGTTGAGCTCTGTTGCCGTCGAATTCCGCAACCGGCATCGCCTTCAACAGAAGCTCGTTCGAGCACTTGTTGACCGACCAAAGGCATCGAAGGCTACGTTGTCGATGTTGCACGGGGTTGTTCGGCTCGCCGATCGAGCCGGAGCTGCCCGCGTTGCCGGTAACGCATTAAGTGCCATGTACGGCGTGCAGCACTATCAGGGGTTTGCCGATGGTTTGGGTTCAGGAACCGAGCTGCTTCGATTGCTCGATCGCAATGGCCGCGAAACCGAGGTGTTTCTTCCAACGTTCGTCCTTGAGCAAACACTAGGCCATGTGACCCATGGCAAGAACCTGCAACACACGCTCAACGACATGCGTGGTGTGCTGCTGGGCATCGTCGAAGTAGAGCAAGGCATGCCGTCGTGGTCCGAGCGCATACCCGGCTGGTCTAACTGGACCGTACGGGCTGGGATCCGGGCTCGGCTCGGCCTGCGTGCTCGCGTCCGGAGCGCTCGCACCACCGAGATCCAGGCGCTGTTTGTGCACAGCCAAGTGCCGGCTGTCCTGATTGGGCGGTGGCTCCGGAGGCTGCCATCGATCGTGTCACTCGACGCCACACCGTTGCAATATGACTCGCTCGGGACGTCCTATGCCCACGAAGTCGGGTCCCCTCGAGTCGAGGGGCTCAAATTCCGGCTCAACCGACGCTGCTTCCATGCCGCAGATCACTTGGTCACCTGGTCGTCTTGGGCTCGCGACGGCCTCGTCAACGACTACGGGCTAGATCCTGAGAAGGTGACGGTTATCGCTCCTGGTGTCAACGCAGAGCTGTGGACTCGCACCAGGGTACGAGAACCTGATTCGGGTCCGGTATGCGTGCTGTTTGTCGGCGGCGACTTCGAGCGGAAAGGTGGCGCGTTGTTACTCGAGGCGGCCAGGATTCTGCGGGAGCGAGACGATCTACCTGAATTCGAACTGCACGTTGTCACCAAGGGCGCTATTGCTGCCAACGTGACACCAGTAGTTGTGCACAACGGCGTCACCCCGAATAGTCCAGAACTGATCGACCTTTTCCATCAAAGCGAGATCTTCTGCCTGCCGACCTACGGCGACTGCCTGCCAATGGTGCTTGCCGAGGCTGGTGCCGCTGAACTCGCGCTGATCTCGACCGATGTCGGTGCGATCAGCGAAGTTGTGCAGCCGGGGGAGACTGGCGAGTTGGTCCAAGTCGGCGACGTTGCTTCGCTGGTCGAAGCGCTCCGGCTCCTTCTGAGCGACCCCGAGCGGCGCCGACGGTACGGGGCAAATGCACGCAACCTCGTGTGCAACGATCACGATGCCCGCCGGAACGCCATTCAACTGGTGGAGTTGCTGGCTCGGGTCGCAGACTTTGACTTAGCGCCAGACTGGACCGAGCCGGTGCCACGCTTTAGGCCCGGAGGGGCCGCGCACTAAGGCACCCGCGGCTACCGCTTGTGCGATTACGACGGCGCTTGCACCTCGATGAGAAGCATTGACCAGGGCGCCATGACCAAACTGATGGGCTCGTCGGGTGGGCCGAGACTCAAGGTTGGTGCCACGATCAGTTCCTGTGCGCTCAGATCGTTGGCGGTGACCGTGTCGACCGTGGCCTCGAGATCCGCAGCACCGTCGAGGCCTTCGATGACCAAGTCGGTTTCAATCCGCACGGCGCCAAGGTTTATCGCGATAATCGCGAGCCGACCATCAGCATGGCGAGTGGGATAGACGCGTAGGTCATCGACTTGGCTGGCAACGTCAAGCAGGGTGGTGCCGGTTTTGCCCCACATAGCGAACGCCTCAAAGGCTGGGGATCGGCGGTAGCCAGCGCCTTCGGTGACGCTGATGAGGCCATAGTCGGTACCGCTGGACGTGATCCCGTTGCCCAGGTTCCACCAGTTCGCGATTGCGACCTGTCCAACGGCGAGTTGGCCGATGGAGTCTGCCAAGAAGAAGGCATTTACTGCTCGAGTCATCGATTGGGCAGTGTCTCCGCTCTCAAAGGACACGAGGTTGAACTCGGTAAGCGCCAGGGTTGCATTCGCAGGCAAGTTACTTCTCGCCGCAGCGATAACGGCTGGCCAGAGTTCGGCTGGTCGGCGGAGCGCCTGTTGCGGGTCAGGAGAGCCGTCGAAGCCGTACTGGTGCACGATGTACATGTCGAGAGAGCCACCTGCAGCGTCGATTACCTCATCTCCCCAGTCGCTCCAGCTTGAGGGATCAGTCACGCCGACCAGGCCGACTTCGATGGTGGGGTCCACTGCTCGCATCGCGGTTCTGATGGCGAGAGCGCCGTCGTGGTCGTTGGTTCCCAGGGCGTACTCGGTGCCGTCGCAGGTCCAGACTTCTTCCCACCCGAACGACGCGCATTGAGCTCCGCCGTTCGCGGGCCTTCCGCCATAGACCTCGTTTCCAACCTCCCACAACGAGATTCCGACCGGATCCGGGTTGCCATTGGCGGCTCGTAACTGCGCCCAGTCGCGTACGAGGCCCCAGTCAACACCAAGCCGGTCGACCCCGATAATGCTGGTGTCATCCACGCTGCCATTGAAGAACGCCACGGCCGCCGCGGATTTCTGTGCGGTGTCGTTAATCGACACGGTCCACATGCCATCGAGGCCCGTGGCCGATAAGAAGTTGATGAAGTCAGTTGGGCGCGCCGCCCAGGTCCAGAAGCAGTTTTCGGGATCAGCCAGTTCGCAGCCGTACCAGTCATACACATTGCTCCAGCTCCCACCAGGCATGCGGATCAGTGTGGTGCCAGAGTCAAGAACGCCACGTTGAAAGTTTTGGTCGCTGAGAATACTCGGGCGTATCCATGCCGGCAGGTTGGTTCCGAGTAGCCGCCGGTCAATCGGCAGGCCGGTACTCGAGGCATCGATAGTGATTCGATCCGTGCTCGTGGATTCTTCGGCCTGGTCAGTGTCGGCTCCGGTTGGGTCAGCGGAGTCTTCGCCTTGGTCATCGGCTTCTTGGGTGGTAGTCGTTTCGCCGGTGGGGTCTTCGGCTTGATCAGCAGGTTCTTCGGCTTGTTCGCCGGTTTGGTTGGCAGTGGCTTCGGGTCGTTCGGTGACGGCGGTTTCGTCGGTAGGGTCTTCGGATTGGTCCGCGGCGGTTTCGCTACCCTCGGAGTCTGCGGTCTGGTCGGTGCTCGTGCTAGGTACGACCCAGTCATCGTCGGCCTCAACGGTTGCCTGGCCAGATGTGATCGTGCGCGGCTGTGATTGCGGGAGCGCCCCAGCACTGCAGCTAAGTGCAAACAAACAGAAGACGATCAGCAACCCAAGCGTGGCGATCGGCCGTGGATAGTGTCGTAAACGGACTGGCATTGCGGTGATAGTACCCACTGGCCTAAACGCAACGACGGCAAGGCACGGTCTCACGCAGGCCAAGGGCCGCACTGCCAATCGTCGGCGGATTAAGCTGCCCAAGTTCCTGCTCGTGTGTCCTCGAGCGCAAAGCAGCCAAATTCTCACAATGATGTGTAGGGCCCGAGTCATACGGCCTAGGCAATTTTGCCAGTGAGGTTGAGCTTCGGCACTTTGGGTACCGAAGTCCCGACGGGCCCAATGGGGTCACCGCTACGGTGGGCCGGTGACTGATAACTCGGCAAATCTCTCGGTCGATGTAGGTGCGGTACTCGTGACTGGAGGGGCTGGATATATCGGCTCACATACGGTGCGTTCGCTTCGTGCCACTGGTCGAGATGTGGTTGTTCTCGACACGCTTGAACTTGGCAGCAAAGAGGCAGTCCTCGATGCACCTCTCGTGGTTGGCGATATCGCCGATCGTGGTCTAGTGACTGCGATCTGCAACGACTACAACGTGACTCAAGTCGTGCACTTCGCGGCCTACAAAAACGTTGGCGAGTCCATGCAGCACCCCGGCAAGTACTTTCGCAACAACGTTGCCAACACCGCAGAGTTGATCGAGGCTTGCCTCGCCGCCCAGGTGAAGCAGTTCGTCTTTTCTTCATCATGTTCGGTCTACGGCACCCCGTCCGCAGTGCCCGTAACCGAAGATGCCCCCCTTTCGCCCGAAAGTGTCTATGCACAGACCAAAGCGATGGTCGAGACGATGTTGCATTGGTACGGAGTCACCAATGACCTGCGGTACGTGAGCCTGCGGTACTTCAACGCTGCGGGAGCGAGCCTCGACGCCCGCATCGGCGAAAACTGGAACTACACCCAAAACCTGATCCCGCTGGCAATGCGGGCCATGTTGCTCGAAGGGCAACGGCTCAAGGTGTTCGGCGACGACTATGGGACCCCCGACGGATCTTGCATCCGCGACTACATTCACGTCGAGGACCTTGCCAACGCCCATGTGAAATCGTTGGATTACTTGGCCAAGGGCAGGCCGTCTGTCGAACTCAACGTTGGTACGGGAACGGGTTCGTCGGTCCTCGAGGTCATCAAGGCAGCTGAGGCCGCAGGATCACGGTCAGTTCCTCATGACATCGTCGATCGCCGCGCCGGTGACCCGGTGTCGGTGTATGCAGCGCCAGCCTCGGCTGAGCAGACCCTTGGGTGGACAGCCGAACACGATCTCGAAGCGATCGTGCAGACCGCCTATCAGTGGCACCTCAGCCAGGTCGAGCGCGGCGAATAGAGCATCGCTCGCAGGCCCAGTAGGTCGCTGGTTTGGCCAGCTGAACTCGCTAGGACTTCTTGAGGAGGCCGTCGAAGTAGGCGATGGTGGAAGTTAAACCAGCCTCGAGCTCCGTCGAGGGGGCCCAGCCCAAGGCCGATGAGGCCAAACCAATGTCGGGGCGGCGCTGCTTTGGGTCATCCTGAGGAAGCGGCTCGTAGGAGATCTTTGACTTGGATCCAGTCATCTCCACGATCGTGGTTGCTAGTTCGCTGATAGTGATCTCGTTAGGGTTACCCAGGTTCACTGGCCCGGTGAAGTCATCGCTGGTTGCCATCACGCTGGTCATGCCATTGATCAGATCGTCGACGTAGCAGAATGATCGGGTGTGGGAGCCGTCGCCGAAGATCGTGATGTCTTCGTTTGTGAGAGCTTGCATGATGAAGCTGGAGACCACTCGGCCGTCGTCGGGCTGCATGCGCGGTCCATAGGTATTGAAGATGCGGATGACCTTGATGTTCAGGTTGTGTTGGCGGCGGTAGTCAAAGAACAAGGTCTCAGCGCAACGTTTGGCTTCGTCGTAACATGCCCGAGGCCCAATTGGATTTACCCGACCCCAGTAAGACTCTTCTTGGGGATGGACCTCGGGGTCCCCGTAGACCTCGCTCGTTGAAGCCTGCAAGATCTTTGCGTTCAGGCGCTTTGCGAGACCCAACATGTTTATTGCGCCGTGCACGCTTGTCTTGGTTGTCTGCACCGGGTCCCGCTGGTAGTGAATGGGCGAAGCTGGACAAGCCAAGTTGTAGATCTCATCTACCTCGACGTACAGGGGAAAGGTCACGTCGTGCCGCATGATCTCAAACGATGGGTTATCGAGCAGGTGAGCGACGTTGGACCGGCGACCGGTGTAGTAGTTATCGATACACAGCACATCGTGGCCATGGTCTAGGAGCTGTTCGCACAGGTGCGACCCGAGGAAGCCGGCTCCGCCGGTTACCAGAACTCGTTTTTGCGGTGTCGTCATGACGGGGCCTTCGAGAGAGAGTGGGGGAGGGGGGTATGGCAGATAGCTACGATGCGCCGCGGCCGCTCAGCACGATCCAGACGGTTTTGAGGCAAATCCTCAAGTCGTGGAGCAATGACCAATTGTCAACGTACGCCAAGTCCAGACGACTGTACTGATCAAACGAAACGTTGGATCGACCGGACACTTGCCACAGGCCCGTGAGCCCAGGAAGGACCTTGAGCCGTTGACGAACCTCTGGATCCCATTGCTCGACTTCGTCGGGAAGAGCAGGCCGGGGACCAACGACGCTCATGGTGCCGACAAGGATGCAGTACAACTGTGGAAGTTCGTCGATGGACAACCGGCGCAGCAACCGGCCGACTTTGGTGACCCGCGGGTCGTTGCTGATCTTGAACAGCGCTCCGTCGGATTCGTTGAGGTGGGCCAGAGACGCCTTCTGGGCTTCGGCGTCGACACGCATGGTGCGGTATTTGACAATCTCGAACAGTTCGCCGTCCTTACCAACACGCAGCTGACGAAAGAGCACGGGCCCGGCTGAGGAGACCTTGATGGCGACGATTGTGAGGAGCTGGATAGGGATCGTAATCAGCAACAGACAAAGCGCGAAGGTCAGGTCGAACACGCGCTTGGCGCCTGATCGCCATCCGTGTCGGATGGTTCGCTCCACGTAGATCAGTGTTCGGCCGTCGACGTCTTGGGTGCGCAGGCGAGAAATGTCGATGTCTTGAAGACTTGACGAAACCGCTACGTGATAGCCGCTGTCGGTCAGGTCTCGGGTGAGGTAGTTAACCTCTTGGTCAGAAACCGACCCGAGCGATACGACCACGCCGCAAGCATCAGCATCGGCGAGTATCTGTGGCAGTGCCTCGACGCCACCAAGTACAGCCAAGTTGCCTCGGGCTGCCTGGGCATCGTCGCCCACGAACCCTACGACGTCGTACCCGCTGGTTGGATCTCGGTCGTAGGCGTGCTTGAGTGCAATGGCGTGCGAATCGGTGCCGACAATGACAATACGGCGTGTGAGGCCACCGTTTTGGCGGAGTCGGCGGAATGCGGCCCTGGCGATACCTCGTTCAATAAGTACCGATGCCGAAATCGAAATCGCAACGGCAACAACCCAGAGTCGAGACAATTCCTTGTATTGCGAGAGCAGCGCAATGATGACGAGGCCACTTACACCGGTGGAGACTGCTTTGAGAACGTTGCGGGCCTCTTCGAGTGGCCGTTCATTTGCGCGAGCTTGATACAGGTTGTTGAGTCCGGCGCCAAGGGCAAGCGCCGGAGCGCTACCAGCAACCAGCCAGAGGTGGCGGGTGATGACAAATGATGGCACGGGACGAACGAGCGCCTGAATGCCAAACGCAATGAGCACACCCACGACGACGGCCAAAGCGTCGGCGATTATGAGTCGACGCTTGAGGCGCTTTGGGCTTACACGCTTTGCCTTGCTGACCGAAGCGATGACCTCGGCTTCGCCGGACCGCAGGTCGAGCCCGTGGGTCGCTGAAGCCTCGAGCGCCGCTTTCTCTTGAACCGGACCGTTGGTCCGTGCTGGACTCTTCACCGCAAAATTTCCCTGGTTAACTTCGCTTCCCGCGAGATTTTCGTGTCTCTCACGCGGGTATTGCCTGAGCCGTCTGCATATGCGAGACCCGCTACCGAGTATCGCGCTTACTAGGCACCTGGGCCTATGGGCATTACTACCCAACGGACCAGGTGTCGTATGTGTGTGCTTCCGAGCGCCCTCATGTGTAGCAGGATCGGACTAGGAGCTGGCTGCAATCGTGTGTTATGGGTGTATCGATCTTGGGTCGGTGGCGTTTCCCGCCCAATTGCGGACGCTCAAAGTGGTTGCGCGCCGACAGACAGCGTTTTGGGCGGCACACCCGAAATGGAGAGGATGGGTCTTGGTTCTGGATCAGTAGGGTGCGACCATGGTGTCGCGTCAGAAAAAATCCACCGAACGCGACGGGCGCAGGCGCCGGGTGGTCTGGCTCGCACTCCTGCTCGTCGTAGCCGCCATCACTATTGCCGTTGTACTTGCCATCGCCGGCAATTCTGAAGAGGGCGCCACCGGTGAGGAGATAGCCGGTGAGGAGACAACTGGTGGTGAGACAACCGGCCAAGGTTCGACCGTTGAGGCGGCGCCTGTCGAAGAGCTTGGCGGGGCCGAGGATCCCGACATCAATCCCGACGCCGTCGCAGAGTCGGTGCTGCATAGTGCCGACCAGGGTGAGTTCGACGGCGAGACCTTCCTGGCTACTTTCGACGGGGAACCCTCACAGCCAGAACCGTTCCGTCCGATCGACTGGGATGTGACGGTTCACTCCCGCGACCCGGAGACGTGGCAGGCGTTGAATCCAATCGCTGCTGACCACGGGCCCGACTGTTCCGCTCCGCCCGATACCCACATCGTGACCGATTACGAAGACGCGGCCTACCTTTGTCGCAACCACATGATGACCTCGATCCGCGGCGACGCGTACGGCCTCGTGTATCTGACACCTCCGTATCAGGTCGACTTCTCCGACGGCACAGCGGTGATTTCTATCGATGTCTCCACCCGCCGCACATCGGTGCGTGACTGGTGGGACATTTGGATTTCTCCTTACGATGATGCGCTTCAGCTTCCCCTCGACCTCGACGCTTCGGCTGACCTGAGCGGACCCCCCAAGAACGCCATTCGGATTGGTCTCGGGACCGAGAACCAGATGACAGCCGAGATCTACGAAGACTTCGCCAACGTCCAGTTTCCCGACTGGCCAAACGACAGCGTCTCCGGCGACAACTGGACGGGCTACGAAACGTTCCTTGAGACTGACCTCAAACGCCGCGACACGTTCGAAGTTCATATCTCCCAGACTCGTCTCAGAGTCGGGATGCCCGACTACGACTTCTGGTGGATAGACACCGAAATTCCTGCACTCGACTGGAACGCTGGCGTCGTGCAGTTTGGACATCATTCCTACAACCCCGTCAAGACCTGCAATAGCGCAAACAATCCGAAGCCCCCGGTCCAAGAGTGCTTGCCGAACACGTGGCATTGGGACAACGCCTCGATCTCACCCGCCTTGCCGTTCACGATCGTGCCAGCCGAGCAGCGCACCGCCAATGCAAGTGCGGGCACGATGACCTTTGCTGGCCCGGCCCCTGCGAACGCCAAGCTTCGATTCGCAGGTATTGGTCTGGACATGATGGTTCGGTTCGACGATGGCTCGTGGCAGAGTGCAACAGTCCAGGACACCAAAGACTCAACGGCCGAGGAGCACTTCTCGTCGTACTGGGTCGACGTGCCCACAGGAACGACGAAGGTAGCGTTCGCGGCCGACGATTGGTACGGCGGAGCATGGCACGTACGCGATGCCTCTTTCTGGTCGCCGGAGTCGCCCGAGTCCTGACGGCCTAGGCTCATCGCTTGTCGTGACAACTCCTCCCGAAATCGGCTCGCCAGGCTCTGCCGATGAGCGCCAGAACTCCACCGCGCCAAACGTTGCCTTCATTACTGAACGCCAGGTCGGGCTGAAGACCTACTCCGACAATCTCGAACGTTTCGTTGCCCAGGACGACCGAATTCGTGCAAGCTGGCATCCGATCGACTACGCGCCAGGCGCCACCATGTTGGATCGTGTGCCAGCCATCCCCGAGTCACTCCGAGGGGCAGCACGGGGGCGCGCTCAGGTGCGACGCGCCATATGGGCGAGTGGCGCCGACGCTCATCTTTTCCTGACGCAAACACCGCTCGCCTTGGGCGGCGCCCTTGCTCGTCGCCGGCCCTATGTCGTCATGATTGATGACACACCTCGGCTGTACGACGACATGGCAGCGCACTACGGCGAGGCTGGCAGCGACTCGGGTCCTGCGGCGGCAATGAAGCACTCGATCAACGTGCGCGGCCTCCGGTCGGCATACCGGATCCTGCCCATGTCTGAGTGGGCCAAGGCGTCACTGATCAATGACTACGGAGTGAAGCCAGCAAATATCGAGGTTGTGCCGACCGGTATCGACCTCAACGACTGGAAACCAAGCCCGAGCTCAACAAGTCAGGCTCCACGCATCCTGTTTGTCGGCGGCGACTTCGACCGCAAAGGCGGCCCGTTGCTGCTCAAGGCCTTCGCCCGGCTTTCTGGCGGCGCCGAACTCGACATCGTTACCCGATCCCAGGTCGACGAGGCTCCCGGTATTCGGGTGCACAAGGGCCTCCAGGCCAATAGCAAGCCGTTGCGCGACTTGTTCAAGAACAGCGACATATTCGTGCTCGCGAGTCGCGGCGAGGCGTTTCCCAACGTCGTGGTCGAAGCTTGTGCATCGGGGCTGCCTTCGATCGTGACCGATGTCGGCGGAATGGCCGAAATGGTTGTCGACGGAGTCACCGGATTCGTGATCCAGCCCGATGGGCTCGACGAACTGACAGCCCGTCTCCAGACCCTCATCGACGATGCCTCGATGCGCACCTCGATGGCTACCGAGGCTCGACTGCGCGCCGAGCAGCGGTTCGATGGTCAAACCAATGCGCGGCGGGTTGTCGACCTGCTTATCGAAGCGTCGACTAGCCGCTAACGGGCGTTGCCGCTACGGCAATGGCCGAAGGTCGAAGGTGATCGGCAAGCCGGATAGCGAGCGCCACGATCGTAAGTGTGGGATTGGCGTACCCGACGGTCGGGAAGAGTGAGCTACCAGCGACGTACACGTTGGAAGCACTGTGCAACTTTGCGTTGCAATCGGTAACCGAAGTCGAAG
>Ga0209828_1002189_pt1 | contig 16468 bp, 8 predicted proteins | sample MaitaG_FD_187429 | JGI IMG/M metagenome (GOLD analysis project Ga0209828, IMG submission 187429) | Marine algal microbial communities from Maine, USA - Maine_Asex2 metaG (SPAdes) (version 2) | ecosystem: Host-associated > Algae > Red algae > Unclassified | place: Maine, USA | collected 2015-01-05 | reverse complement strand
ACCTTCTATAGCTGTTGGTGTTAGAAGAATGCATGATGTTGGTAAAAGTGGTTGGTTTATTTTGATCCCTATTTATAACTTAATCTTGGCTGCCACCGAGGGAGACAAGGGAGATAACCAATACGGCCCCGATCCAAAGGCTGCTGTAATGGCTTAATTGCCTATCAAAAAAGAGTAAACGACTCCGCACCAAACGTGGTGCTGAGTTGCTTCAACTCTGTTTTAAATAGAAAAGACTTATTGCAAATATTTCGAGTTACATTAAATTCCCCTATTCATTATTCCTTGTGCTAAAGCTCAGGTCTATACATCATCCTTTGAATCCAATAATCATATAAGAATAATATTCCGATTCTTGCCATCAATAAAACTAGCATAAAAAAAAGCCCGAGTATTTACACTCGAGCTTTTCCATCTATTTAACTATTTTATTGAATCGATGTATTTCAGAATCTCTTGTACTTCCGATCTTTAGGAGGTAATTACCTTGAGTAAGATCTCTAATATTTATTCTATACAGAGATTGTTCATTATTTATTGGAATGGACATCATTATCCTTCCTATTATATCAATAATATGTATACTTCCCGTTAATTCTGGAAATTGACTAATATTTACGTTGATGTAATCATTTGCTGGATTAGGATATACCGTTGATACTATAGGACCTTCTGTTGGAGCTATTGTAGAACATTGGCCCACGTCTGTGGTTTTCTCTACCTCCAAAAAGTTACCTGATAATTGTGCACATGCATTTGTAAAAACTGAAATTGTATCTAGGTCTTCACCAATTAAATCCATTGAAGGAATGAGGGTTCCTGTATAATCCAATCCATAGACTCTGCAAGTTCCAATCGAAGATGCACTAAAATCATATGTGCTATCTATTGCTAAGTCCAAAATAATTCCATCCGTATCCGTAATGAAATATTGGAAATTATTATCATTATCGCAGTCGCTTTCGAATTCTATCACATCCGATAGAGCATCACCTTGACAAACGATGGCTTGAGTTCCACCAAGCGCAAATGAAAGATTACAAACTTCCACTTCGTCTTTAATCACGTTGATCGGATTAGAAAGTGCAAAGCAACCAGAAATATTACTTGTATTTCCACCATCTACCAAGCCTGTTGGAAGTGTTTTATAAGCTACTTGCCAAATTTGACATGTACCAGATATTCCATCAAAATCGTAAGTTGAAGGGTCTGCAGGTATAGCAATTGTTCCCATTGGATCTGTAATTATGACATCTGTTGTTCCTGACCCATCTACAGCAAAGAGACTTAAAAAATCTGGAATGCCATCACCTGCGCATATATTTACTTCTGTTGCTCCTGAAGCAGTAGTTAAAGTACCACCGTCTACAAAACACTTGGTAACAGTAAGACGATTAGAAAAATCAAAGCAACCCATAAATTTACTTACGTTGAATCCAACTGCTAAAAATTCGAAATCTTCTTCTTTGTAGCAGAGACTATATATATGACAGTGCTCATTAGGGACGCCTTCTAAATTAAATGTTGGATCATCGTTGACTGCCAAGATTTCTCCTGCTGGTGAAGTGACTATGAAACTACAATTTCTTCCAGTTTCTCCAATTACATTAATATTAATAATATCATCTATACCATCTCCAGAACAAATATCAACAGCTGTACTTCCATTAGCGAAAGTAATTGCGCCGGCATCTACGTAACATTTATTTACAATAATTGGATTAGATATATCAAAGCATCCAACTAAATCTTCATCTATATCATTCCCTTCGATAAGCCCTGAGAACCCAGGAAGTGAATGTACATTATATATGAAACAGCTACCAGTTTGAGATCCTTCAAAATTATAAGGAGGACTAGAAACGTCTACAATTTTTCCGTCTGGATCAGTAATTACAAAATTTAATGTACCAGAACCTGTTACCGCACCAGAAACATTGATGTCTACTATATCGTCAATACCATCTCCTGAACAAAAATCTATTTCAGATTTTCCTACAGACCCCTCTATTGTAATGACCCCAGCATCGGTATCTCCTTTGAATACAGTCAAAGGGTTAGAAAGTCCATAACAACCAATAATATCCGATTTAATATTGTCCCCGGTTTGTACATCTCCGATACTACCATCAAAAGATAAATTCCATAATTGGCAAGTACCCGTAATATTTGAAAAATCAAATGTAGGTCCTGGTGGAATTGATATAACATTACAGGCTAGATCAGTTATTACCCAAATGTCCCTACCTTGATTTCCATTTAAAATTACCGAAATATTTTCGGTCTGTTCACCCCCATTACATGCCACAATTTCTGTGTCTCCATCCTTGGTTGTAAGCATTCCTCCATTTACATTAATTTTTTCTATGCTTATTGGATTAGACAAAGAATAGCAGCCGATGATAGCGTCTAACGGCCAGCCAGCAGTGAGTCCGTTTTCTTCTAATTCGTAGCATACATAGTATAGTGTACAGTCCTCTGTTGGGAAACCCGTAAAATCAAATGTAGGTTCGTCATAAATTCGAATAACAATACCATCATCATCTAGTAAAACAAAATTACCAAATGAGCAGGCTGAATCATCTAATGTAACGGTCAATATATTAGGAGTACCATCATTCGTACAATAGCTATAGCTGTCACCATCCGGTCCAGTAATTGTCGGGTTTAGATTTCCAAATTTATTTACGGTAACTGGATTAGAAAGATCAAAACAACCACTAAGGCCACTTACGTTCAACCCTACTTCTGCACCTACTAGTCCAGCATGGAAACTAAGATGCAATACCATACAAGTTCCTACTGTATAGTCTGAAAAATCAATATTCGATGAAGCAGGCAACTCAAGAATAACTCCTGAAACATCTGTAACTACATATTGAGAAAAAGGACCTAAGTTTCCACTCAATCCAAAATTTATACTGTTGTCTTCTCCTGTTTGTAGACAAATATTTTCTGTTACTCCTCCATTTTCTCCAACCAATGAACCACCGTCAACTACCTGCTTAGTCACTGTTAAGGCATTTGAAAGATGAAAACAACCAGAAAGACCGATTAAGGTACCTCCTGGCACATAACCTGATAGTCCTGATTCATAAGTTATATGATATACTAAACATTCAGAACTTGTGAGGCCTTCAAAATCGTAAGGCATCGATGCAGGCGTATCAATTATATTTCCATTAGTATCAGCAATAAGCCATCCTTGAAAACCACCAGAATTTCCTGAAACAGTTGCATTGATGATGTTCGACTGTCCATTTCCTGAGCAGATTGACATGCTTAGTGTCCCATCTGTAAATACAGCTGCACCAGCTATATTATCAATTTTATTTACAACCAAAGGGGTTGAAAGATCGTAGCAACCCTGAAGATCAGAAATATTAGATCCAACTGTACCGCCTACTAAGGTTCCATTAAATGCAATGTGATAAATATTACAAATTTCTTGTACATCTAGTACCAATTCAAATGAACCGGTATTCTGGACATCTGAGATTACACCACTGCTATTTACTAAAACCCACAAACTATTATCTCCTATGTTTCCAGTCACATTTACCAATGTAAATCTTTCCTCCACTTCACCACATATTAATAGTTCTGTAGCTCCATTTCCAAGGCTTGTCATCCCACCTTCTACTTCATCTTTTGATACTGTAATGGAATTAGATAGTGCTGAACAACCGCTGATTGAGCTTAAGTTTGAACCGACCTGAAAGCCTGATGTTCCGGTTCCATAACTCAAATTATATATATTATATGTGCCAATCGGCAATGAGTCAAATGACAATGGAGAATTTGTAGCATTCTGGACAATATTATTATTTGAATCCGTTATGATCCAGATTTGATTATCACCAGCCGCGTTTGCTAAATTTACTTCCACTGTAGAGCTACCACAAATACTTATATTATCACCAAGAGGGGAAGAAATATTTCCACCTGAAACTTGATTTCTTTCAATTGTAATGAAATTCGATAGATCAAAACATCCGGTTATGTTGCTTACGTTAGCACCAATTAGAAGACCTTCTATAGAGCCTGCATAACTAATATTTCTAATTGTACATGCTCCAATACCTGCATCATCAAAATCAAAAGGTGGTGCTGATGGCAAGGAAAGAATGTTTCCATTTTCATCAGTAATTATCCAAAGACTGGTCGGGCCTACATTTCCTGTCAGTGTTACATTGACTAAATCTGCTTGTCCGTCTCCAACACATACTGATGTCGGGTCATTTGTATTTATAGTACCACCTTCTACTGAATTTTTTCTTACTGTAATTGGGTTTGACAGAGCAAAGCATCCAGTAAGATTATTTATATTATTACCCGTAGTTATTCCTCCAAAACTTGAAGAAAAACTTACATTAAATATTCTGCATATTCCATCTGGGAAATTTGTAAAATCAAAAGGTGGGCTCGAAGGAAGAGAAACTACTGTACCACTTTCATCTACAATGATCCACATATTATTGCCTGCTTGACCACCGCTGATTGATACATCTACTATATCCGCAGTAGCATCACTTAAGCAAATTTGGATTAAGTCTCCTAGACTACTTGAAATAACACTAGGTATGACTTGATTTCTGGTCACTGAAATTGAATTTGAAAGGTCAAAACAACCATTAAGGTTTGACACATTCGCGCCTACAGTCAAACCAGTCAGGCCAGTTACAAAACTTACATTCCAGATTAAGCAAACACCTACTCCAGCATCTTCAAAATTGAATGGAGAGCTCGCAGGTAGGTCTATGATATTTCCGTTTGTATCCGTTATTACCCATGAATTATTAGGCCCTTGTGTTCCAGTTATGGATAAATTGACTTGATCGGCTACACCGTCTCCTACGCATACATCTAATGGATCAGAGGTAGATATTATTCCTCCGTTTACGTCTGTTCTTGTTACCGTGATTGGATTTGATAAATCAAAACATCCTTGGAAATTAGAGGTATTTGCACCAACATTTAATCCTGTCAATCCATTAGAGAAAGACAAGTGCCAGATAAGGCAAACACCACCCCCAGTATTTTCAAAATTGAATGGGGGTCCAGTAGGAAGATCTAAGATATTTCCAGCACTGTCAGTAATCAACCATTGGAAATTATCACCAACAGGATTACTTAATATAACATTTAAATTTTCATCTACTCCATCTCCAAGACATACTTCTACGTTGTCTCCTAGACTTGTAGTAAGAGTACCAGCATTCGCTTCGTTTCTGACGACTGTCAATGGATTAGAAAAGTCATGACATCCAATTAGGTTATTAACGCTTGATCCTACCGTAAGACCAATTAACCCATCTTCAAAGCTTAAATGCCAGATTAGACAAGTCCCAATTCCTGCATCATCAAAGTTAAATTGTCCTACTGTGGATAGATCAATAATATTCCCATTTGTATCTGTAATTACGTAGGTAAAATTAGCGCCAACCGGCCCTGTGAGCGTTACATTGACAATATCATCTTCTCCATTTCCAACGCAAATATCAAGTGGGCTAGGTGTAGAAATTGAACCTCCATCTACAGAATTTATATTAACTGCAATTGGATTTGAAAGAGCAAAGCATCCAACCAAAGAGTTTATATTTAGACCTGCAATAAAAACGGTTTCTACAGAAATAAAATCTACAAAATAAATGCTATAATTGCCATTATTGAAACCACTAAAATCTATTGGTGATCCACTTTGCGTCTCGATGATAGTTCCATTGACATTAGTTATTACATAGAGACCTGTAACTCCGGCTCCTCCTGTATTTGTTACAGGAATTGTCAAGTTAGTTTCAGAAGAACAAATATTTACACTAGTTGCTCCATTGGAAGTTATAGCAGAAGGTGCTACTTGATTTCTAATTACTGTTACTGCATTAGAAACATCAAAGCAACCACGTAAGCTAGATAAATCACCGCCTGCAAAAAGACCGGTTGTTCCTTCATCTGCTACCACATGATATATTCGACATGTACCGATGTCTGCCCCAGCAAAGTTAAAGGGCGGGCCACTTGCAACTTCTAAAATGACATCATTTGTATCTGTGATTACCCAAAAGCCATTTTCACTTGGATTTACCGTGAAGGAAACATTTACTAAAGGTTGATTAGATCCCGTAAAACATAAGTTAATTGTTGATTGATTGTTTGTCCCTATTATTTGTCCAGCGTCTACTTCATTTCTATTGACTGTTATTACATTAGATGAGTCAAAACAACCATTTAAATTATCGATATCTGCTCCCATCTGAAGTCCAGGATTAGTTGTATCATATGCATAATGGGCAATAAAACAGGTACCTGAGCCAGCTGATGAAAAATCGAATGGAGGTCCTGCAGGCAAATCTAGGATGATACCATTTTCATCGTATATGACCCATTGTGTTTCTGTTTTTTTACCAATTCCAGAATCGTCTAAAACGGCATCGACAATGCCATTCATTACTTCTGCTCCCGAACCACTTCCAGTGCCACTTCCACCCCCATGATTATCGATACAAATGTCAATTACAGACCCTTGTGGAGAGGAAATTGTTCCGGCCTCTGCAGCTTGCTTGATGACTGTAATTGAATTAGATAATCCTAAGCAACCTCTCATATCATTGATGTCTTCTCCGACACCCATTCCAAACATTCCAGCCGAATAATTTAAGTGCCATATTAAGCAAATACCTGCATCAGAGCCTGAGAAATCAAATGGTGGAGAATCTTGTATGAATGTTATTATACCTTTTTGGTCTGTTACCAACCAAGTAGAATTTGTCCCCAATGCACCCGTCATAGTAGCATCTACAATATCCGCTTGATCATCCGATGTACATAATCGAATCTCATCACCTTGTGGGGAAGAAATTACACCTGCCTGTTCCTCATTTCTTACTACTTCTATTCTATTAGATAAATCGAAACATCCTGTGAAATCAGAAATGTTAGAACCTACATTTGCACCCATAAATCCTGTTCTGAAGGCAAGGTGATAGATGTAACAGGTTCCTGATGGTACACCATCAAATGTAAAATTTCCATCTGCTGGAAGTTCTAAAATATTACCATTTGAGTCAGTAATAATCCATTGAAAACCCATTCCAGATGGGTTCATTACAACTCCATTTATTACATCTGCAATACCATCTGTAGTACAGAACGTAAATGAAATTCCACCTTGTGTAGTAGTTACTTCTCCAGCATATACATCCGATCTTCCTACTGATATTGGATTGGACAATCCATAACATCCAATTACATCACTTATATTATTACCTACAAAGAAATTGCTTAATTGAGTTGTATAACTAATATTCCAGATGGTATAATTTCCAGCACCTAATAATCCAAAATCGATTGTAGGACCGGTTGTAATCAATACGATATTTCCTGTACCATCTGTAACAATAAAATTATTTGTATTTCCAGATCCTCCTAAAAGACTTACATCTACTGTAGTATTCGTCCCATCAGAATCACATATATTTATATCCAAACTGGTATTTCCATTACTAGAAATCGTTCCTCCATCTGGACCATCTTTGATCACTCTAATGGCATTAGAAATGGCAAAACAACCGGTGGTTGCACTACCAAATAACTGGTTTCCTGGAGCAAATCCTCCGATGGTTCCATTATAGCTAACGAGATAAAGATTACATGTTCCATTACCTAAATAACTCAAGTTGAATGGGGGTCCTGCTGGCAAAGCCAATATGATTCCACTATTATCAGTAACCACCCAGAAATGATTTGTTCCACTGCCATCTACTACATTCACATCGAAAGATCCTGTACTGAAGGCTTCGCAAATATCGACTGTAGTTTGACCTTCTGAAGTTGTAATCACACCCGGATCAACATCATTTCCACAAGCAGAATAAATTTTTAATTCATCGATATCCCATGCGGTAGTGGCATTTCCATTGCCAACAATACAATATGGTGCAATCTGAAATTCAAAAGTTGTTGCACTACTTACGGTAAATGCTGGATTAGAAGAAAAGTCAATTGTTTCTAAGGTCCAGTCCGTGGTAGTTGGTATTTCTTCTTGTCTATATATTTCGTTTCCATTTACCAAAACTCTAACTGCATACAAAGTTGGATAGTTATTTGGACCTGAGGCTCCATCAATATATTCGAATCTCTCAGGAGCTTTTTCGAAAAATTCAATTGATCCAAGTGTAGAAGATGCTTCACCATTAGGATTCAAGGTAACCTCAAATCTCAATGCTGCTTCATAAGCAGGCTCGTAGAAAATGCAACCAATGTATGATGTTATACACATGGCCGGGGTACCATTTGGACCTGGAGTACAAGAATGTGTATTATCGGATGGATTTTGTCGAAATAGCGTACTTGCTGTAAAGAACCCACACCCATCAGTATTGCTTATAGCTGGTCCAAATTCAGAGTATATTTGATTTGTTCCATCGTAAATATCAGAATCACAATTATCCAAATTGTAGCATACACTAGAAGGGTTTCCAGCAAATATATACATAGAACTTAATAAGAGTAATGCTATACTTGTAAGCACACGGGAGTCTAAATTTCTAATCTTCATCGAAATTAAATTTTGGTATCCCCGATTGAGGAAGCCATATAAATAGTTAAATAGTTTACTTCTTATTTACTGCTTCGGGAAAAGCTTAAAGTTCAGGTCATCTACTACCATGCTTAGAAATGGTAAGCAAATTTACACATATTTATTACTTCTTATATAAATAAAGTGTCAAATACTTAGCAAATATGGTGTTTTTCAGTGTTTTCACCTATTTTTTACGTATTAAAAAAAGTTTTAATATGAAAAAAGGGATAATATGAACTATTAACCCTTTGAATGGATAAAATTTAGAACCCAAAAAAATGAAAGTTAGATTACGAATCTTTTAATTTCATCCATTAAAATAAATTTGAGTTTTTCTGCCGCATCCATTACCAAAAAATGATCATTAGGAAATGGAGCAGGTTGAGTTTTCAGATATTTTCTAGAATTTGCAGTTAAAGCTCTCCTATCACCTCTAAAATGACAAGCATAATCGTCAAATACACTTTCTACTGTAAAAGATTTTGATTGTAAGGTTTCATTACTTTCCTCATTATTAAAAATAATAAGCCCACCTACCAAAGCTGCTTTTTCTCTTTTGATTTCTGTAATTGTGGCAAAAATAGTTTTATATTTTTTCTTTTTAATATCATTCCCTAAACTGTCTTTTGCTACATTTCCATTTCTGTCGTAAAAATATTCGAAGCCATCTTCTACTTCTTTTGATTCTACAAATTCTCTTACGAATTCTTTTTCTGGTCCAATATCAAATTGTCTCAGTTGCACTTCCGCCTTCACATCTATTTTTAATTTAGCAGGCGCACTTGCGAAATATTCAGTCCATCGGTCATCTAAAGCTTTCACTTCGATGTTTAGTACTTCATTCTCAAATCCTTTTGGCATGGCTACATTAGATTTGTTAATTGTAGTAACTAATACTCTGGTTTTTCCCAAAAATAAAGCCTCACTTAATAATTGATCTACTTCTTTATAATGATTAAAATATTGTTTAGTTAGAGATAATTCATCGTATGCTTCTCGGGCTGAAAATTTATGACCTCTTCTTGCATTTTTCAGTAAATCTTTCCCTAAATCGTAATGATACTCAGCTGCTTTGTTAGCTATCTTCCCGATAGCCTCATTCACCTTAATAAATTTGAATTCGGCATAGTAGCCAGACTTACTTACTAATGGAAGTAGCGGTTCTAAGGCGTATTGTCGATTTTTGATATCATCATAAATTCGATATATTTTATCAAAATTTTCTGGTTTGTTTTGATCTGTCAAAAACTTAATTCTCTGCATGTCTCGCTTGAGAATTTTGGCATATGCTTCTTCCAAATACTTTACATTTTTATTGGATTTTTTCTTGTCCCCTTTCAATCTTTTATGGGCTGTATAAATGGCACTTTCATAATCACCATTTTCAATCATTCTGTTTACAGATTTGCAAGAGCTAAAAGCTATTATAAGAGCTAAAAAGTATAGTGTCCGTTTCATAATTTTTGATTTATTAGTGATCTAATATTTCTTAAGATACGAAAGTCTTAATAAATAAGTTAACAAATCTATTAACATTTGTATTTATATTAACTTCTATTAAGAATATTTTAGGACACTTGAGCTGAATAAAACAACTTTAGACTTCTTCAACCATTAAATGCGGAGGTATTTAATTAAATTGCACTTATTCAATCCCATGCCATTTACTATTTATTGAATCAATATATTTAAATGAAAAAAGTATTTACTCTATTTTTTGCGATGGCGTTTTATTCTTTGCAAGCCCAATTTTTGGTTTCAGCTGAAAAAGTTGGAGAAGTTTTAATTGCTGACAATCAAAATTTCTTAGCTAGTTATGATTTAGAACTATACAAGGTTATTTACAACACTGTAAATGTGCAAGGAGAACCTGACATAGCTTCAGGATTAATGATACTACCTATGAATGCCGCAGACCAATGTTTACCTATGGCTGTTGTCCATCATGGAACCGTGAATGGTAGGCAAGATGTACCATCAAGAGTAACAGGACATTATGAATTAGGAACTACCTTTTGTGGTTCTGGTTTTATCGGGGTAATGCCTGATTTAATAGGATTAGGAGATAGTCCTGGAATCCATACTTATATACATGCAGAAACAGCTGCATCTGCTTCGTTAGATATGATGCGAGCGGTAAAAGAGTATTGTTCAGCTTCGCCAATCAACAATCTGAACGATCAAGTATTTATAACAGGATATTCTCAAGGCGGACACACTACGATGGCTAATTTCAAAGATTTAGAAGAGAATCATCCAGATGAATTTAATATCACAGCAGTTGCTCCTATGTCTGGTCCGTATAACATTTCTAGAACAATGGTTGACTTTACTTTAGGAGATACTGAATATGGATTTTCTTCTTATTTAGCGGCAGTCTCACTATCAATGAAAGCAGCTTATCCTGATGAATTAGCTGAATATACAATTGAAACATTATTCAAAGAAGAATTCCTCGAGATTATAAAAAGATATGAGAATGAAGAAATAGGATTAGGTGATCTAAATGATCTTTTAGAAGAGATACTAATGCAAACTGTAGGGAAAATCACTCCAAAGGATATGATGACAGAAGCCGCCTTGGCAGATATTATCAATGAAGGTGGTATCATCAATCAAGTATTAACTCAACAAAATGTACATGATTGGGTCCCAGTAGCCCCAATGATAATGTACTATTGCACTGAAGATGAGCAGGTTACGTTTGAATGTTCTATAGTTGCACTTGAAGCCATGACAGCAGCTGGTGCTGAGAATGTGACAGCTCTAGACATGGGTCCATTGACCCATAATGGATGTGTGGAGCCAGCTATTATTGACTGTCTTTTATGGTGGATAGGACTGCAAGAAATTCAAGAAAATTGTATTACCGATGTAGAAGATATATTCACGTACAAAGCTCCATTAATTATAGGATCAAATATAAGTTCTAGTGAAATTGAAGTTTATATTCAAAATTCAGATAAAATAAATAAAGCAAAACTTTCAGTCATTTCTATTCAAGGAGAAGTGATCCAACAAATAAATTCTCCACAAGATTATTTAGACATCGATGTAAGTCATTTAATGTCAGGCATGTATTTCTTAAATCTAACTTCTGATGGTCAAGTACTTAGAACAGAAAAGTTTGTAGTAGATTAAAAATAATGTTTAAAAAATAATTTAGAAAAAGGAACCTATAGTTATGGGTTCCTTTCTTTTGTGTTTCTCTTTTGTGTTTCTCTTTTGATTAGTGATTTTCTAAAATGGTGTAACTACCTTGTAGGTATTAAATTATATGAAAATCAAATAATGTTTTAGCACTTTATATGAATGTTTGCATAGAAAATCGAGGCAATCAACATAAAGATTTTGGTTACTATACTAGCAATTCTATCATATTCAACTTACCCCAGAAACTTTTCAAGTTCCTGACCCTCTCTTGAAAAAAGAGGATTTAAGCCAGTCAAGGGTTCTTAATTAGTATACTTTCTTGAAATAATAAGAAACGGAACAACATGCAGCTGACCCAAGGAGAATATTAATATTTATCTCTTACTTTTGAATATTGCTATTTAATACAAATATGGAATTAAGCGCCAACTTCTTATTTGGTATTCTCTGAATGAAGGCATATCACCATATTTTTGTTCCCATTTCTTTTCCAACATAGGAATTCCGCTAATTTTAACTAGTAAAATAATAATCCATAAAGGACCCAAAGCTGCGATCCAACTAGAATTAGAAATATATGAGTGTCCCATCAAAAAAATTCCTATCCAAAAAAGTATCTCTCCAAGGTAATTCGGATGTCTGATGAATTTCCAAACACCATCAGCCATAAAGAGGTTTGGATTTTTATTTTTGAATTTACTCTTTTGAAAGTCCGCTGTTGTCTCTAGCATTAATCCAAAAGCGGTTATTATGCCTCCAAAGTAAAATAAGGTAGTAGGAATTTTTCCAAACTCACGGTATGTTAGTAAGAAGGACAAGCTTATGATAAATACAGAAATTGCTTGCAGCATCCAGAAACCTAGAAAATGAAAAAAATTGGGTCTCATCTTATCGAAACGATCGTCTTTTCCGACCTTATTTACCCTTTTGGATAGATAAAACCCTAATCGCAAAGCCCAAGCAACGACCAATGCCAAAATGCTTAAATCAACCAACGATCTTTCAGAGAAGGAAAAGCTGACAATTATTAAGCATATGAAAGTGAGTGAATAGGTTATATCTGTCAGCTTATCCGTTTGCTTCGAATAAGCAATGAAGAACATGACTATATTAATAGAAAGGCTTATCCATAAATAATAACATAGATATTGAATTATTTCCATAAATAAATCTTTAAATATTTAACTATAAAAAAGCCATATTGTTTATGGTAGTCTGCAATTAGACATGTTATTCAAAATGAAAATTATATGATAAACCGTTTTTCGATCTTGCCATTTTATTTAGAAATTTAAGTAATTTTGGTGGTAATCCAATTTTAAAACTGTTATTCCTTATCCCAGCATTTATTATTTGGCTACAATACTATAAGCTATAAGCAATGCCCTTCTATCCAATGAATATTACTTGTTTGTAGATCATAGTACTTACAGAGAAGAAGCTTAATCCTAGAATTAAATGAATAATTCTTTAAATTAGAGTAATTATATTTGCTAGAAGAATAAGTGCTACTTGGCTAATTGTAAGCTAATTTAGGAAGTAAGATTATGGCCCCAAAAGAAATACTAAAAAAACATAAACTTAGAAGTACACCAACCAGAAATACTATTCTGGAGGCGTTTTTACATACGGAAGGAGCATTGTCAAATAGTGACCTTGAAAGGCATTTCGGATATATTGATCGAATCACACTTTATCGAACATTAAAAACTTTTGAGGACAAAGGCATCATACATCAAGCGATAGATGGAAGTACAAAGATAAAGTATGCGTTGTGTAATCATGATTGTAATGAAGATCATCACCATGATTATCATGCTCATTTTTCTTGTTCGGAATGTGAAAAAACCTATTGCATTGATGAGATTGTGCAGCCCACTTTTACTACACCTCCTGGGTTTTCATTAAAAAAAGCGGACATTATATTGAAAGGGGTTTGCAAAGATTGTAATACTTAGAAAGCCCTGATCATAAATGCCAATCCAAAGACAATCATGAATACTCCTGCAACAATGGTTGCTTTACGCATATGGTCGTCTGTCATTTTATCGCGAATATAACTTGCCAAACCTACTTTCATTAAATCAGAGATTATGATCACAGCCATGATCGTGCTCAGGAATATAAGCGTGTTATTTGTGCTTATTCCTCGCCCGAAGACATAGGTTGTAATAACCAACATCCAGAATACGTGTGTAAAAGGATTAAGTGTATTAACTAAAAAGCCCTTTGACCAAAAACCCAGGTAGCTTTTTGCAGAATAAGATTGAGTGGAATAGTCGATTGTGGATTTATAGAATAAAAGAGCAACTCCTATAATCATCATCACAATACCCCCTCCTACTCCCATAATTAAATTGAAAAAATGGCTTGCGACTAAATCTTTCAGCATATTGACTAGATACAAGAAGAGACTGATGATGATCACATCACTTGACCAAACACCTATGCCACAGGTCACTCCGGGCCAAAAGCCTTTTTCAATGGAGGTTTGCGTAAGTGCAACAAATATGGGCCCCAATGAGACGGTAAGACTCAGTCCAAATATTAAACCCTCTATAAAATATTGCATTTAATTTGATTTCCGCATGGCAAATTACCGAAAATAAAAGCATTTTATGAGTATATTGATAAAGTAACTTTTCGGGCTGAAGCTCTATTTCTAAATTCACATAAATAAATGCCTTGCCAAGTACCCAACGCAATTTTACCATCGATGATCGGTATGGATAAAGAACTACCAATTAAGGCTGCTTTTATATGAGCAGGCATATCATCTGGGCCCTCTAAAGTATGCACAAGAAATGGCATATTTTCTGGGACCAGATTATTCATAATTGATTCAAAATCAATTCTTACATTGGGATCTGCAGATTCATTGATAGTAATTGCGGCGGAAGTATGGTGTATAAATAGGTTCAGTAAACCAGAAGAAGGTAATATTGGAGAATTCGCCAGTACTTCCTGAGTAATAACATGATATCCTCTTTGCCTTTGTTGCAGTAAAAAGCTTTTATTTATGATCATTAGAAAACTTAGATAATAAGATGTTACCCTCTGATACGGGATACTTTAGGGCATTCCAATCTAGAAAAGTATCGCATAAGACTTATTCCAAAAACAGTATACTTATCATTATTATTACTGTTTCCTCTTTGCCCACCTTCTTCTGCAAAACCTGGAATTCCACTTCTATCAGAAAGTGCCACGCTCAATTCATCCATAGATTGCATGTTGGGATAGACTGTACTGACATCATCTAAATAGTCTGTCCAAGGTAATTTGGGAGAGATAAACGCATTAAAGCTCCACTTTCGATTAATATCCCATTTGAATCCGACTCCAAAGGATAAACCTGCTGTAAATTGTCCATATTTGACCCCTTCGGTCATTATAGTTCTTAAGGTATGATTTTGGCCATCAAGTTCTGTCTTGGGATTATAACGTGTTCCAGCAACACCTAAAAAAGCATAAGGAGTGTAATAAAACTCTTTATCTCCATGGAAATATGGGAAAAAGTTAAATTCTAAATGTACCCCAATATCCATAATCCATGATTGAAAGGACAGATTTCTTTGTTGTTCGAAAGAATTGTGAGAATCAGCGTCTGAGGCTTTGACTCTACCAATATTGAACATGCTTTGTAGGCATACTCTTTCGTTGAAGTTTTTACGATAAACGATACCTCCAGAAAGCCCAATATCTTTCAGTCCATATCCTGTATTGAGATCGCCAAAGTATTGCATACCTCCAAGATAACCACCGATCTCCCATCCTTTTTGGGCGGAAATGGGATTAATATAGAAAAGGAAAAAAAATAAAAGTGCTCCTGTAAATTTCATTACTTCTTAAATCTGATATAGAACGGCTAAATTTATATGAATTGTATTGAAAAAAATTAAATTATTTAACAAAAGTGATACGCTGTAGGGTATTAAACCAATCGAGTAGGGTAAAGAAGGATTTCTTTGCTTCATCCCTCTCACACCGCCGGACGTACGGTTCTCGTATTACGGCGGTTCATTAAGTCGGTGTGTCTGTACTCATAATAGGATACTAATGAGTGGTATCCTCTATAGTCCAGTAGTGAGTTGGGTATCGAGGTCTGTAGTATAGGACTTCTAGATATCACCCAGTAGTCTTTTCGAGTATTTGCCCACATGTGTGCTTTCACTTTTGGGATTCCAAGTTTTATCAAGTGCCTCTTCTTGTCCGCGTTACTTTCCATGTCTTCCATATGCACTGTCGAAACCTGCGGCTTACATTCTTTCAAATAAAAATGGTGTAGCTATACTTTGTCCAATATGATAATTTCAATGCGTTCACAACTGACTCAATGTTGAGTCCTTCCTGATTCGGGAGGCTTCGGAGGTTGGGATTCAGCCATCTCCGCTCGTTTCCATCAGTAATATGACCTCGGCTGACTTCTGTAACAAAAAAATAGTCGCAGATCTAGCAGGGTAAGGTTGTATATCTTTCTTTCCATCTCTCCACTGCATTTACGTTACTAGGTTCTGAGTAGTAATTGGGCTTTGCTTTGTTTTGCAAACTTACCCACCTAATCCCGCCTTAATATGCAGGCCCAGTCCATTGGAGCAGAAATTTGCCTTAAGCTTCCTTTAGACCCAACCTCACGATTACATCCTTGCTATTAGCTAACACTTCGCACTACAGCTCGTGTAGAGGATTTTCACCTCCTAGATATCTACCATGCCTGGCACACAAAAAGAGGGT
>Ga0209828_1002186_pt1 | contig 16475 bp, 9 predicted proteins | sample MaitaG_FD_187429 | JGI IMG/M metagenome (GOLD analysis project Ga0209828, IMG submission 187429) | Marine algal microbial communities from Maine, USA - Maine_Asex2 metaG (SPAdes) (version 2) | ecosystem: Host-associated > Algae > Red algae > Unclassified | place: Maine, USA | collected 2015-01-05 | reverse complement strand
GTGGATGGTAAAAGTCGGTTTTGCCTTTGCCGGGGGACTGAGTGGATTAATCATTGCATTAGTTGGTTTTGACCCAGGACTTGCTACCGTGGATCAACAAGGAGCGGTAGATAACTTACATGCTTTCTTTTGCTTTTTTCCAGCCATCGGAACTTTGATTGCTATGGCGATTATGTGGGATTATGATATCTCCGAAGAGAAGGCAAATGAAATACGAACAGCACTAGATGCAAAAAAGAAACAAGGAAAACTAAACTTGTATTATCAGTCAGGTAAGCTGAACGAGCTAATAAAGATAGATCCTAAATTAGCTGCCGCTGCCGGTATCAGTTTTGCAAATAAAAGTCATTCTGATATACAAGCTATCTTCCGCAGAAAACTGGATCAAGGAATGCATGGCATTTGTTTCAGTCCATACCAAGAAGGCCAAACAGTTGGAGACACCTTGACAGAAAAACAAATTATCCAGCGTATGGAAGTTATCAAGCCTTATACCTCATGGGTAAGATCCTTTTCCTGCACCCTTGGAAATGAGCTGATACCTGAGATTGCAAAGACTCATAATCTAAAAACTATGGTAGGCGCATGGATAGGAAATGACAAGGCACAAAACGAAAAAGAAATACATGCTCTTATAGCCTTAGGAAAGAAGGGTTTAGTTGACATTGCTGTAGTCGGTAACGAAGCACTGATGAGAAATGATGTTTCGGAAAAGGAGATTATTGATTATTTAGAAACTGTAAAAAAAGCACTGCCAAATATTCCAGTCTCTTATGTAGATGCTTATTATCAGTTTATAGATAGACCTCAGTTGGTGGAGACTTGTGATCTTATATTGATAAATTGTTATCCATTCTGGGAAGGTGTACAGATAGAACATGCAACGTACTATTTACAACAGATGTATACACAAACTAAAAATATCGCTCAAGGAAAAGAAATAATAATTACAGAAACAGGGTGGCCTAATCAAGGAGGCAATACTAACCAAGCAATACCTTCTGATGTCAACGCAATGAAATATTTTGTGAACGCTCTGGAATGGGCAAAAAGAGAAGAAATAAAATTATACTATTTTTCTTCCTTCGACGAATCGTGGAAGATACACCAAGAAGGTGATGTCGGATCAAGATGGGGAATATGGAACAAAAATGAAAAACTTAAATTCTAATATTGTATGTCATTTAGAGGAGAAAACTACCTGTGGTCTAACACCACTAGAAAAAAAATACATCTAGAAAATGACTTTGATCTAGAAATCCATACAGATGAACATATCAAAAATTTGTTTCTAGAGGTGTTGTATAATAAAGTACACGGTATGTGCTTCAGCCTGTATGGAGAAGGACAGAAACCAGGCGATATTATATCAGAAAAAGATGTCAGAAAAAGAATGGAAATTATCGCGCCCTATACAGAATGGGTAAGAACATTTTCTTGTACTGAGGGTAATGAGCTTATTGCAAAAGTTGCTAAAGAGATGGGTATAAAAACCCTGGTAGGTGCCTGGCTAGGAGATGATCCAGAAATTAATGAAAAAGAAATAAAAGGGCTATTAGATTTAGCTAATGATGATTTAGTAGACATTGCTGCTGTAGGTAATGAAGTGTTGTATAGAAAAGATATGACGGTAGATGAATTACTTAAATATCTACAGCGTGTAAAAAAAGCTATTCCAGAAATACCTATGGGATATGTAGATGCCTATTATGAGTTTACGGACCATCCGAACATAACTGAGATCTGTGATGTTATATTATGTAACTGCTATCCCTTTTGGGAAGGATGTCCTTACGAGTATTCTCTAGAACATATGCAGCAGATGTATTACCAAGCGAAAGGAGCTGGTGCAGGAAAAAAGGTGATTATAACAGAAACGGGTTGGCCAAGTCAGGGTGAATCACTAAAAGATTCTCATCCTTCTAAAGAGGCCGCTATGAAATACTTTATTAATTCACAACTCTGGACAGCCGATGAAGATATAGAAATGTTTTACTTTTCTTGTTTTGACGAATCTTGGAAAGTAAGCGCAGAAGGAGAAGTGGGCGCATACTGGGGAATCTGGGATAAAAACGAAAAACTTAAGGTTTGAAAATGAATACATTTGACAAATTAAATATACCTCATGGTAATGCAATCTGTTACTCTGGCTTCCGAGATGGTCAGCGTCCAGGAAGTCGCTACCCATCTTATGAGGAGATAAAAGAAGATCTAATTTTGCTAAGTATTAACTGGAAATACCTGCGATTATATGATTGTGATCTTCATAGCCAACGAGTACTAGAGGTTATCACAAAAGAAAATCTGGATCTGAAAGTTATGCTAGGTGCTTACATCGTAGCAGAAATGAATAACCATGCCTGCCCATGGGGAGGAGGTGTCTACTCAGAAAAACAACTTATAGAAAATATAGAAGCGAACAAGAAAAATATTAAGAAACTGATCCTTTGGGCTAATCAATATCCAGAAATCATTTGCGCCCTATCCGTGGGTAATGAAGCCTGCGTAGACTGGACAGATCATAGTGTATCGGTAGATAGTGTTATAGGATATGTAAAAGAAACTAAGCAAAATACGATACAGCCTGTTTCCTATTGTGAAAATTTTGTGCCATGGTTAGATAAACTAAAGCCGCTAGTAAGAGAGGTAGACTTCATTTCTGTGCACACCTACCCAGTGTGGGAATACAAGCATATACATGAATCCCTCCAGTACACAAAAGATAATTACTATAGCATAGCTAATCTATATCCAGATATTCCTGTAATTATTACAGAAGCAGGATGGTCTACTAATTCTAATGGCCGTGGGATTAATCCAGAAAATGTCAATGAAGAAAACCAGAAGATATATTACGAGCAGTTAATGGACTGGGTCAATGAAGAAAATATTCTGACCTTTGTTTTTGAAGCCTTTGACGAAAAGTGGAAAGGATCTCCAGAACCTCTAGAACCAGAAAAACACTGGGGATTATTTCGTTCTGATCGTATGCCAAAACTAGTTATGCAAGAACGATACAGTCAAGTAACAATTTAAATAAAAGAATCTAAATTGAATATTATACTATTTTAAAATACTAAATCTATAATTATGAAAATTATTTACACTTTACTTTTTACCATCGCATGTGTTTTTGGTATATATGCACAGCCTGCCGATAATGCTTCCGAACCACCCGTTAGAGAAACAGGTGATGTATTAGGCATATACGGAGATGCTTATTCAACTATTGCAGGAATAAACTATGATCCTAACTGGGGACAATCTGGACATACATTAGTAAATCCTGATTTTGATCCAGGAACAGGAAATACCATTTTAGCTTACCCTAACTTTAACTATCAGGGAACTGACTTTGCGGCTACACCTATCAATGCTGCATCAATGGAAAACCTCCATGTGGATATTTGGGTTCCGCTAGGAACAGATAGGATTGTAAAGGTTTCTCCTATAGATGACAGTGGTGTCGGAGCGTCAGAAATTCTTGTGGAAGTACCTATTGTTCCAGGATCATGGAACAGCGTAGATCTTCCAAAATCTGATTTCGCAGACATGTCTTGGAATTCTATTATACAGATGAAATTCGATGGACAGTTTAATAGTGATGGTAGTGCAAATACGAATCCATTTGATATATATGTAGACAATATATATTTCTGGAGAGAAGCTGTAGATATCGAAGCTGATGCTACGCTTAGTGATCTGCAAGTAGATGGGGTGACAGTACCAGGTTTCTCTGCAGGACAATTAGAGTACAATATTAATCTACCAGTAACAACAACCGACATACCAGTCGTATCAGCTACTCCTGCTGTACCAGATGCATCCGTTGGAATTACTCAGGCCACTGCGGTTCCAGGTACTGCTGAGGTAAGCGTAACTTCAGCTGATGGTACTGTAGTACAAAATTATGTACTTAACTTCTCATTTGAAGCGCCTTTCTCAGGAGCACCAGATCCTACCGATGATGAAGAGAACGTTATATCACTTTTTAGTGATAGTTATACTGACGTATCTGTTGACACTTGGAATACGGAATGGAGTGATGCAACTTTTGAGGATATAGACGTAGATGGTAACCCTACAAAATTATATACATCTCTAGGATTTAATGGTATAGAAACGACTACAACTCCAGTAGATGCATCAGAAATGACCATTCTTAATATGAGTGTTTGGTCTCCAGATATGGAAGTACTTAATGTAAAACTTGTTGATTTTCTAGGTGATGGTTTCGAAGGAGCCAACGGAGATACAGAAGCAGAAATTTCTGTTCCAGTTACACAGGGAGAATGGATGAGTGTACAGATTCCACTCTCTGATTTTACAAATAATGGAATGACCTCCCTAGCTGATATAAATCAATTTATTATAGGGAGCCAACCATTTGGTTCAGGAACATTATATCTAGATAATGTCTACTTTTCTAAAATTGTAATTGCTACTCCTATGACCTCTGCTCCTGACCCAACAGATGCTGAATCAGATGTAATTTCTCTTTTTAGTGATAGTTATACTGATGTCAATGTTGATACTTGGAACACAGAATGGAGTGATGCCTCTTTTGAAGATGTAATGGTAGATGGAAATCCTACTAAGCTATATACCTCTCTAGGATTTAACGGAATAGAATCTACAAGTTCGCCGGTGGATGCATCAGAAATGATGTTTATCAATATGGATGTTTGGTCACCTAACATGGATATCCTAAATGTCAAACTAGTAGATTTTTTAGGTGATGGTTTCGAAGGAGCTAATGGAGATACAGAAGCAGAACTTTCTATCCCTGTTACACAGAATGAATGGATGAGTCTTAGAATTCCATTGTCTGATTTTTCTGATGCAGGTATGACAGCTTTCTCTGATCTAAATCAGTATATTTTATCTAGTGAGCCTTTCGGTACAGGGACGTTGTTTGTTGATAATGTCTACTTCTCTAGAATGAGTACCTCTACAAATGATATAACAGATGAGAATCGAGCAAAAGTATTTCCTAATCCAGTAAGTCAAGGAGAGGTTCTTAACTTATCAGAGGAGATGAGTAATATATCGATTATATCATTACAAGGACAAATTTTACAGACTACTTCAGGAAATCAAATCAAGCTAAATAGAATAGCTGCAGGAACCTATCTGCTGAAACTTGTAAAAGAAGATGGAAAAGAGCAGGTATCTAAGATAATGGTATATTAGAAATGATATAGATTGTCAGATTAAATTGTATTGCAGCGCTGCAATATATTTAATTAGGCATCTTAACAATAAATAGAATCAATTAAAAATAAAACCGCTCATGTTTGAGCGGTTTTATTTATTTTACCACACTAAACTTTCATTATAAATAGTACATAAGATATAGCTTTCTAAAATCTGATAATTACCTATTGAAAATACTTTTCACTTATATCATATGCTTTCTTACTCTAGGAACTTCTTGGGGTCAAAACCTACCAGAAAGGGGTGTGCCTCGTATCCAAAATTATACACCTCAGGAATATGGTACTACAGCTAAGATCTGGGACATAGGCTCTTCGGAAGAAGGTGTTTTGTACTTCGCATCTGATAATGGAGTATTAGAATATGATGGATCCATATGGAAAAAATATGAAGGAAGTAAAGGTTCGACAAGATCGATTTATATAGTATCAGATAGCACAATCTTAAGTGGTTCTGACCTTGATTTCGGAACTTGGAATAGGGGTGAAAACTTTCAGCTGGATTACACATCTCTCTATCCATTTAAAGAAAATGCTGGTAAAATAACGGAAGAGTTCTGGAATGTGCATATCATAAATGGATTAAGAGTGTATGTATCTTTTGATAATATATATATCGACCAGGATAATCACCTCACAAAGATTTCTGCACCTACTAAGTTTTATGGAAGTTACGCTGTTGGAAACAAGATCTACTTCGCTGACGAACAATTAGGAATTTACAATTTTGATGGCATCTCTCTAGCGTTAAAACTAAAATACCCAAGCAACAAAAATATTAGAATAAAAGGTATTTCTCACATAGGCGATAAACTAATAGTTGTCACTCAGTCACAGGGTATTTTCATAGAAGAGGACGGTAGCTTAGAACCATGGCAAGGAGAAGTCAATAAGTATTTATCTAGAGATCAGGTTTTCTGTTTTAGCAATATAGGTAAGAATTATTTTGCTTTTGGTACGATACTGAATGGTATCTATATTATGGATAAGGGAGGTAAAATTGTTCAGCATATCAATAAAAAGAAAGGACTAGCGAATAACACCATCTTAGATATATACTACAGTAAAGTCGGAATATTATGGGCAAGTATGGACTATGGAGTTGCATCAATACACTTAGAAGAAAATCTTACGTATATAAAAGACTTGGAAACAGACTTTGGCACTGGACAGACTGCCTTATTACAAGGGGATGATTTCTATCTTGGTACGAACCAAGGACTTTACAGTAGTAAATGGAACAATCTTAAAAACGGGGTAGGGGATATTTCCTTTTCTCTCATAAAGAATTCAGAAGGTCAGGTATGGGATCTAAAGCTTATGAAAGATGCTGTCATCGTAGGTCACGATAAAGGGCTGTTTGTATTAGAAGATAATCAATTAAGAAAATTGGAGGGTAGCTCAGGAATTTTAAATATTCTACCCTTAGATAATGTGCACTTTCTTGTAGGTACATATAATGGAATTCAACTTTACAAGAAACAAGGAAATGAATATAATTATGTTCACAATCTTAAGCTTATTAAAGGCGCTTGTCGACAATTAGAGATAGATGGTAATAATAAATTGTGGGTACACATTCCTAACTATGGGATAATCAATGCTAATCTAGATGATAGTTATAATGTAAATGAACAAACCATCTATCTAGAGGAGGAACTAGAAGAGAAGCCTTTATATTTAATAAAAGAATCTAAAGATGTTGCCATTGTAACAGCGCGCGGCAAGATTATATGCGATAGAAATATTAACAGTCTATTAACGGAACTGAATAATACAAAGTTTTCTAATGTAAAAGATAAAGTAGCTATGCACCAAAAACCTATCTTTATTTCAGACTCTATGCGTTTCTATTCTGTTAATAATGGATTTGCAATATCAAATGATAATGCCGTACAAAATAAAAGAACGACAAATAATTTATTATTGAGAGAATTAAGGGTATTCAGCAAAGATTCAAGTTATACGTTAAATCCTTCAGATCATATCCCCTATGAATTTCATAATGTAAAAATGATTTTTCTTATTCCACATAAGGAAAAATGTACATATAGGTATTATGTAAAAAACTATTCAGACAAATGGAGCAACTGGTCTTACGAAACAGAGCTAGAGCTTCTGAATCTTGAAGAAGGCGACTATGAAATAAAAGTAGAAGCGCGTACTGACAATAATACTATAATTAAGAAAGAAATAAGCCTTGTAGTCGATGCACCTTTCTATAGAACCTTTATTGCTTATCTAATGTACTTTTTATTAGGAGGTCTATTTCTACTAAGTTTACTTGCTGTAATAAAAAAGAAAAAGCTGAAAGAAGAGAAAGACAGGATAACTAAAAACGAATTGATTTCAAGGATAAAAGAAAGCGAATCAAGAAGAAAGAATTGGCAAAATAAGAACAAAGAATTACTAATAGAAAAAGATCAACTAGAGAAAGAACTAAAAACGTATAAAATAAATTCTATAAAATCTAGTGAAGCAAATAATAGAACCATAAAGTCCCTAACCAGCAAGCTTGACGAACTTAAAAAAGCAGGGTCCTTGCGTAACAAAGATCTAAAAGAATTATCCGCGATTTTAAAAAATCATAATTCGACAGATCAAAATAGTTTTCAGATCCAGATGGATAATCTCAACCAAGAGTATATTAAAAAATTAAAGAAACTTTTCCCTTCTCTAACCATGTATGATCTCAGGTTATGTACCTATATCAGAACAGGATTATCTACCAGGGAAATAGCTCAACTTATGAATGTTCTTCCTAGTAGTATAAATGTAAGTAGATCTAGATTGCGGAAAAAGCTCGGCCTTAGTATAAAAGAAGATCTCTATTCTTTCCTAGAAAAGATAGTTATATAGTATAACTATCTTTTGAAACATTAGTCGCAAGCAAGCCTACAACTTCGCGAAAGAAGCTTTAATAGCTAGCTATAACTAGTATTTTATACTAAGAAACATAAAGAATAAAGCTGAACTTTTAGAATAATGAATGTAATCCTATCTAGGTGGATCTTGTCTGACTCCAAGTCTAGAGAAATAATACCTTTCTGAATCTGTATCTAAGCAATAATATTCCCCTCCTTCATACGTACCCGACACGACGAAATATCTGTTAACTTTTTCAGAACTAAGCTTTGCATAAGCATCTTGAACAATCGCAGGTACTTTTTCCATAGGAATCGCTGTAAAGTTAGCAATGATGTTAGACTCACCATTATGATTGTGCACTAGGTCTTCAGTATAGACATTACCAACTTGTCGATAAGCAATTAAAGTATGATTTTCATCTACGTCGTAAATTGCTTCTACTACTTTCTGTTGAAAGTCTGCAGGATAGGCTTGTTCTATAATAAGCTGGTGCTTTTCTAGCACGGATGCGTTGTCTACAGGAACATACTTTTGCGCTGAACAAAAACCCAATATTCCAATTATAAAAATCGCTGTTATATTTATTTTTTTCATGATATTTTTTATTTATAAACCCTACTAATCTACACTTAAATTGTTCGATATATGAATATCATTCTTACAGTTCGAGGAATAAAATTACTTACAGTGTCTATAAGCTTATGCTGATATAATATTACTCGTTCTAAGATTTTATATGCAAAAGTAGACAGAGAAGATATTCTATATCGTTTAATGATATAGTTAATTATAGATTTTCATAAGCGTCCAACATAAATAAAAAAGTCATGGAAGTTTTCCCTAATATAGGCCAATACCTTAATCCTTGTCTCGTAAAAATTGACATTTCCAATCAGGCATTACAATAAGTTTACTGAAATATTTTGACGTATAAAGATACCATAATAGGCTATAGGAGCATATCACTTTATTTTCCATTGTATTCTCCCCCGTAGGTGCTAGACCTGTAATTTTACATTTTATTACTTACCGTTAATTTGTGAAAACAACCGTTCCTACATGATCTACAACCGTTTATCAATCAATCACAAAAATTATAGATTTTTGTCATAGTTTAAATTTATAAATCAGATTTTTATGAAAACAAGTATTCTAAAATTAAACGTCTTAATTTCAAACAGTTTATTAGGCCAATGTTTTTTAATCTTAAGCATAGTATTTCTATTAAATCAAAATACTTCTGCACAATGTACTTTGACAAATTATGACTCTGGGGGCTGTAATGGTATTTGTACCCAAAACGGTGCGACAGTAGAAATAGTTAAACCAGATCTTTTAGAATGTCAATATATAAGCACTATATATTGGGGTGATGGCGAATTTATAATGCTCGATTCAAATGATGAAATACCAAGTCATACCTATAATGGTGATGGCGTATATTTATTGTCAATAGAAGTTACTGCAGTTACAGAAATTGGAGATGTTTGTCAAATAGATGTAGTGGATCAAGTTCTTATAATTAAAGACTGTATCGTTTCTACAGACTTTCCAAATCAAGACAGAAGTACCATCAAAATATATCCCATTCCATTTAAGGATATAGTTAATATAGATTTTAGTAAAAACACAGGTGGGTTTTCATTAGAGATATTTAGTGTTATGGGACAGTTGATTGACGAAGTTAATATCCCAAGTAATCAGACTAAATATATATATACTAATCAAAACATGGTCTCTGGTACATATTTATTTACTTTAAAAAGTTTGGACGGTGATATAACGCTGCAATCCAAAGTGATAAGAATATAAGGTTTAGATTTTTTTTAGTAAAACCCGAAGTTTAACTGCTTTGGGTTTTACTTATCTAATTCATCACATCTTCACAAAACTCTCAACACCAACACCTTCTTCGCCTACAATCCGTACAAAATACTCACCCACCTCTAGTGTACTTACATCTAGCTGCTGCTCAGTACTATCACCCGTAAAGGCAAGCTGTTTAATCAACTGCCCCCGCACATTATAAACAGCAATCCTCTTTATGTTTTCCTGCGCAGATATCATCAAGACAGCAGAAGTAGGATTAGGCCTCAATTGTAAAAAAAGTGTATTTGTATTACTTTTATTTGAAACAGGACTAAAGGAACATTTAGAATCTACAATTGCGTTATAACCTAGATCATTGACAATAGTTGTATACCTATCTATTTCATTATTATTAACACATAAATATGATAATTTGGAATTATCAGTAAAGAGAACAGTGTCTATTGAAGAAGTAGATTTAAGATTAAGTTCTATGAGTTCATTGTCTTTAGAAAATAAGAAGTCAAGGAGGAAGTTCTTTGAAAGATCTAACTTGGTAATTTTATTATGATTACAATTTAACACCTCAAGAGAATCAAGATTTTCAACTTCAAGGTTGGTTAGAAGATTATTACTTAGATCAAGATATCTCAATTTAGTTAACGCACCTAGGTCAAGGTTACTGATTTTATTGTTATTGCATAATAAAACTTCAAGCGTAATTAATTCTTCAATATTTATAAAAGATAGATTATTATTTTGACACTGAATTTTAGTTATTTTTGGAAGGTTAAAAAGTATTATATTTTCAAGATTATTATTGTTACAAGTCACATTCTCAAGATTATCACGTTCACTTATATCTAATGAGTTCAGTTTATTGTAACTACAGTTTATTGTCCGAAGTTCAATTAAATTATGAAGGTTTAATTCGGATAAGTTGTTGTTTGGACAATGAAGAGAACTTAACTTAGGAACAGATAGCAGTTTTAATTCAGACAGGTTATTATTACCACAATTAAGGATACCAAGGTTTTCTAACCCAATTAGATTTATTTCTGACAAATTGTTAGAACCGCAATCAAGAAAGTGTAGAGAAATATGACCATTGTGAATAAGCTCATCTATTTTATTATTGTTACAATGAAGTAAGCTCAGTGAAGGCAGTTTTTCAATATTAAGTATAGTTAAAAAGTTATGATCACAAAAAAGTCTTTCTAATAAAAGAAGATTACTAAAGTTTATACTGGTTAACTTATTATATTGACAGAAAAGATGTTTTAAAGAAGTCAATCCGTCCAGTTCTAAGGAAGAAAGGTTATTTGAAAAACAATCAAGGTGAATAAGATTGGTAAAATAATTGATACCAATTAAGTTGTTTATTCTTAATTCGTTAGACAGTTCGGCCCCCGAAATATATAAAGTATCTACTACAGCTGCCTCTTCAATCGATATTTCACCGTCCGCATTCGAGTCGACACCCTCTTTAATCAACGCTTCCTTAAAATTAGGATCCGGAAAATCAATATTCTGGCTATAAGAAATATAGGGAAACGCCAGTAAAACGAAAATTGCTAATGATTTTATAATAAAATTTTCATCTAAGATAAGGTCTTTTAAGATAAAAGAAAACCGTTGTCCTCCTGGGGAGGAGGTGTTCCGCCTCCTTTCATATGGCGGGAAAGGTCGAAGAGCGAAGGAGGAAAAACACAAAGCTAACAAAGAGAAACGCCTAAATCACATCTTCACAAAACTCTCAATACCCATACCTTCTTCACCAACAATCCTTACAAAATACTCACCCACCTTTAATGTACTTACATCTAGCTGCTGCTCAGTACGATCACCCGTAAAAACAATCCGTTTAATCAACTGTCCCCGCACATTATAAATAGCAACCTGCTTAATATTTTCTTGTGCAGATATCATCAACACATCAGAAATAGGATTGGGCATCAATTGCAATTCCAAGATGTTGCCTACTTCACCAACACCACTCTGTAGATCAACCGTCGTCTTAGCTGTATTCGTAACAATAGGAAAATTAAAATCAAAAAAGATCTCCGCTGTATTTTCTAATACATCACCGATCACTAAATCAGGTAAGGTCTTAATCTTAAAAGCGACATAGCCATCATTACTATCGTCCTCAAAAGGCAGTAAGATATTCTCAAAAATAAACTCTACAACGTTACCATCTCTGATTCGCATGACAGGATCATGGCTACTGTCTATTATTTGCAAAGAGCGGATATCAAAAGTAGAAAGATCTATAGAATCCTTGACAACAATATTAATGGCCTCCGCGGTCCCAATGTTCTCAAAACGGATGAGGTAGCGTACATATTCACCCACCATTTCTGGCGTGATGTATTTACCGTCAAGACAAGTCTTGTCATTAGGATCTAAGGAATTGACAACTTCTTGTTCTAGGCAAGCAAGATTATCAGCTCTAGTAATATCTATATCCATAGGAGAGATAGTAGCCTTAAAACTCAGGAGATCACCATCATTTAGAGGAGGATTTTCCATAGGGGAATTAAGATTAAAATCTATTATAATGCTACGAGAATCGAAAGGTAAAAGGTCGCTATAGGACCAGGAAATAGTGTTTCCATTTATAGCTTCTTGTGCTGGTTCAGCTTGAAGGAAATCTAAAAACTCATCTAAAAATTTCAACTCTATTTTACCAGAAACAATTTGTGTGCCTTTGTTAGAATATATGATTTTATAAGAAGCATCAAAGCCAGGTCTAGCAATATCTAAGGGTATAATAAAAACTTCTACGTCTGTAATAGGATTAATAGCTTGAACACAGAAATCTTGTATAACAGGAGAGGTATCATCAGGAAAAGAAACAGAAATAGAGGAGGGTGTTATTTGGAATTGATCTTCATTTTCGTAAGAAGGAGTCAAAGTATAATTTCCTTCATTTACAAGAACAGCATAATTACCATTTATTGCTGAGGAAATTATTGTGGACGCTGTTCCGTCAGAAATATCTATTTTTACAACTGAAAGTACAAAACCCGTGTTATCGCAGGTGAGATTATCGGAGACGAACTTTGTTTGACCATTAATTTCAAAAACATTCCCTCCAGGATCAAAGGAACAGTAAGAATTTGTATGGCAATCAAGATCTAATTCTTCTATAAGTTCTAAGTAACGCTCTATCTCAAAATCATTAACACAGATAAATTTGAGCGCATCAGATCCTTCTATAAATGAATAAAAGAAATCAGAACCAGTCTTAATATTTAAAACTTTTAAGTCCATGTTATCTCTACAGGTGAATAAGTTTAAATTATGTAATCTTTCTAAATTGAGCTCTTTGAATTTATTGTTAGAGATATCTAGACTGTAAAGAAGTAATAATTCTTCTATTGGAAGATTCGTAAGCTTATTAGACCTACAAGAGAAACCAGTTAAAGCAGTTAAGTTTGATAGATCCAATTGTTCGATAGTGTTGAAAGAACAATTTAAGTCCGTTAGGTTTACTAAGTCCTTTACAGAAAGACTAGATAAATTATTATTAGATAGATTTAAACCAGTCAAAGCAGACAAATTATCGAAATTTGCAGCAGACAAATTATTTTCAGCAAGATCTAAAGTTTCTAAAGAGGGTAAGTTATAAAGTGATAAGTTTTCTATTTCGTTACTAGAAAAATCCATATAACTTAACTTAGGTAAATCATGAATGTCTAAACTTGGTAGGTTGCAAAAATCAAAAATTATAAGATCTAATTCCGGTAAGTTAGTCAAAGAGAGCAATGATAAATCACTGTAGGTAGAATTAATCTGTTTAAGTTGGGGCAAATCATGAATATTGAGTTGGTTCATATTTAGACTCCCGCAAGATATTTCTGTTAAACTAGGAAAACCCGTCAGTTCAAGGGAAGGTATATTGTGGCCATTTAGGGACAGCTTTTCTAGATTGCTTAGTTCTGTTAAACTTAATTCTTCTATAGGACCATTGGTAGATATTTGTATTAGATTCGGTAGATTCTGCAGGGAGAGTTTTAAGAGGTCATTATTATTACAACGCAAAAATTGTAAATAAGGTAAGTCGCGAACCACTAATTCAGAAATGTTATTGTAAGCACAGTCAAGATATTGCAAAGAAGTAATAGGATTAACGTCTAGTGTTGTAAGCATGTTTGATGTGCATACTATTTCTACTAAATTATTAGCTGAGCTTAAATCGAGATCACTTAGCAAGTTGTCACGGCAGTCTATAATTGTCAAAGAAGTAAGATCAACTAAATTCAAAGTTTGTAATTTGTTTTCTTGACATTCAATTTTATTTAGATTAGAAAAGTTTTCTAATGTCAATTCGGTTAATGAGTTAACACTACAATTTAGACTTCCAAGTCGTGGTAAACCTGACAATTCTAAGCTTTCTAATTCGTTTGCTTCTACATCTATACTACGAAGCTCAGGTAAGTCAGTTATGGTTAACGCTGTAAGATCATTACCATAACAATTCAAAATACGTAAAGCTTTAAAATAAGATATCCCTGTAAGATCTTGGATCCCCTTTATGTCTATATTTAGAAATTCGTGAACCTCTGCCTCTTGGATACTTATCTGTCCATCCCCATCATTATCCACCCCGTCTTCTAAAAGTGCTGCTTTAAAATTAGGATCAGGAAAATCTATATTCTGGCCATAAGAAAATATAGGAATCAAGAATAGAAGTAATGTTGCTAATGTTTTCATAGTATACTTTGTAAATCAAATATAGAAAGAATTGGTCAAAGCGAATTTATATTTATTGATTAAGATTTGAGACCTATTGTCAAGAAAAGTTGTAAGTTACTCGATTTCAGGAGAGGACACACTTATTGTTTCCATTTTTAGACAAAACCTTCACGATGTAATTTCCTACTTCTAATTTGTAAATATCCAAAGTATATTTTTTCTGCTCTCCTGTTAGTTGAACTTGCTGCACTAATTGACCTAAGGTATTAGAAATAGAAATCGAAGCAATATTTTCCTCGGCGGTTATATGTAGAATGTCGAATAATTATCTAGAGCATCATTTTTCATAATGAATTTAAGGCTTGGCTATTTAGCGAAAACTAAATATTTTCCATCATCATCCTTGATTTTTTCTAACTCATTATAATTATAGTAGGTTCATGTTTTTCTAACGCAGGTGGAACAATTTCTAATATAAATGGTTCCTCTTTAATACCTCCTTCTTCTAGCATAATCAAGAAATAAAAAGCACCTGGTTCCAAGCCGTTGTCACTGGTCGCTTCCAGTATATTTAGCTGACCTGTTTTGCAGCTTGAGAAGCCAGTAACTAAAAATAGTAGCCAAAGTTTGAACTTCATCTAATTATATTTATTTGTTCTTTGTAGACATTTACCTTTCTTAAGATAAAGAAAATTACTTATCTTTTACAATTGCAAAACATCTCCCATTTTCACAATTGTTCTTCCCTCTGCATCAACATATTCCAATTGATAAATATATACACCTGTACTACAATTCTGGTTATTACATTGTCCATTCCATCCTGTAGATGCATCGTTTAATTCTATTTTATTTGTATTGAAAATTTCATTTCCCCATCGATCAAAAACACTTAAATTCTTGAGGACTATTTTTGATTCACCTGATCCGAAAACTGAGAAATAATTATTTCCATTCTGACTATTAGGGTTAAATATATTTGGGATATATAGTTCATTAAGTTCCTGAAAAGGAATGGATATTTCATCGGCTTCTATCCATATACTGTCCTTGTGAAAACAATTATATATAGACTGCTCGAAATGTACATACTGACTTTGATTAATTAGCACACTGTAAGATGTACACGAATCATTTAAACAAATAGCTGCATCTATATTAATTAGGGTTATAGTACTTGACCAATTACTTTCGAATTCTATTATAAATGGTTCGTTTTGTATAATAGAATTGGGAAAAACAACATCGACTATAGGAGGTTCTATAGTTTCAATTTCAAAGTTTATTTTAACGGAATCGCATCCAGATACAATAGTTTGGATAGTATCCGTAAAAAAGAGTATATCTTCTGAAATTTCATTTTCATTATAATATAATGCTTCATTATAGCATCTATATAGAATAGTGTCATATTCTGAAAGTTCTATTAATTCTAAAATTACAGTATGTATTGAATCACAACCATTTTCATCTTGAAGAAGTAAATCATAGGTATCTGGTTCAGTTAAGATTTGTCCATTTAAAACTATAGTATCTCCGTGACATATTTTAATATTCTCTAGAGATGAAACATTCTCAGGAAATACATTGATTTCAATAGGATAAAACTCTTCACATAAGCCTAACTCTTTCTGTATTACTAAATAAAAGGAACTGTCTGAGTAAAAAGGACCCAAGACAACTTCCTCGTTTGTTAATGCGGAATACAATAAAGATTGATATTCGTCAACTAAAAGAAATCTATTAATTCCTTCTGGAAGTAAAAATACTACTGAGTCTCCGTAACACAATTCAGAAGGTATAACTGCGAGATTAAATGACAAAGCACTCTGTACTTCAATACAAAAATGAATGAGACTATCACAATCACCCTTGAAGAGC
>Ga0209828_1002184_pt1 | contig 16479 bp, 16 predicted proteins | sample MaitaG_FD_187429 | JGI IMG/M metagenome (GOLD analysis project Ga0209828, IMG submission 187429) | Marine algal microbial communities from Maine, USA - Maine_Asex2 metaG (SPAdes) (version 2) | ecosystem: Host-associated > Algae > Red algae > Unclassified | place: Maine, USA | collected 2015-01-05 | reverse complement strand
TAGGCTTTTCTATTTTTGTGATATCTTCTGCAACCAGCGTATTACACCCTTTACCAGCAAACCACCAGATTAAACCACCTATTAACAAAAGAGCTAATAACCATTTAAGAAAGTCTCCTCCTGAACATGCTTCTTCATGATAAAAAGCTCTATCAACAGTCCGAGTTTGAGTTTAGCAGATTTGACATTATTAGTATGAAGTCTGTTAGAAAAAAGTAGATAACATGAATACATTAATAAGACTTCATTAATGCGCATACCACATGTGAAAATTATTTTTTCTTGATTTTGATATAATGTATCATTTATATCAGATTTTATTTGTTTTAGATCAATTGCGTTAGAAAATTAATAATAAAATCTAATCAGGATTATACCTAAATTTCTCATGAAGCCTATTAAAATCAGATGATCGAACTGTCCCTTTCAATTTTTATCACAAAACTTCTAAGTCTATGCGCATCAAGTAATTAAAATCATACGTCCTATTTTAATCTAGGGCTTTTCCTATATTAGAAGTGAATTAAAAAAAGAAAATGAAAGTCATTAATATAAATGAAAAACTAAGTTTATTCTCGGATCATTGGCATCCACATATTATTGCAGAGCTAAATGGCCAAGCAGTGAAAATTGCTAAACTAAAAGGAGACTTTGTTTGGCATGATCACGAAAATGAGGATGAATTATTCTTTGTTATCAAGGGGACTCTATTTATTGAATTCAGAAACGACACTAAAACAATCCAAGCTGGAGAAATACTAGTCGTTCCAAAAGGAGTAGAACACAGACCATATGCTCCCGAAGAAGTTTGGATCATGTTATTTGAACCTTCCCAAACGAAACACACTGGAAATGTAGACCATGATATGACAAAACATACTATAGACAGTATTTAAAAGTAATGAATCTGAGTTTGATTGTTCATACTTTACAAAGGCAACACGCAATAGATATGACCTAATATAATAAAACACACAAAAGAAAATATTTAATAGCTGAGATAAAAGCCTACATTTATATATTCATAAAGAAGTAGTTATAAAAGAATGCCAACAGGACAATTTATAAAAAGTCTTTTTTTAATAATAGCCGTTTGTCTTGCTTTGACGAGCATCGCATATTTCATACCATTATTATCAACACATATCCCCTTTTCGATTTTAATGATTGCCTTATTTTCAGGACTTTCGTTTGGTGTTTATTACATTGGAAATCATTTAGCAAACTCTTCAAATAAGTATTTATATAACAATCTTATCATTATCAACATAATGATAAAAGTCCTCATGTCACTTCTTGGTATTCTACTCTACGTTGAGTTAATGAATCCACCTAATAATTGGTATCTGTTTATATTCATCTTTATCTATATCTTATTCACGATCTTCGAGGTCTACTTTATGACCAAACAAGCTAAGGCTAAGAAGTGATATTATACAGACCTGTAGTGTAGTACGCCTGCAACAAGATTGTTCTCAAACCTAAAAAGTATTCCAGAAGTTGATTTGTCTTAATCTAGTTATTTATCTAAAATATCTAAAAATACAACCTTAGCTTAAATAAGAAAGGGCTCCAATGAAACGAATCATTAAGAGCCCTAGAAGCAGCTAAAAGTTTTGTCCTCAAATGCCTTTCGAAGTAAACGGCTCCACAGTATATCCAGCTTCTCTAAGGAGATTGATCACTCCTTCATCACCTGGTAAATGACCTGCACCAACAGCAAAGAAGTTTACATTCTCCGCCATCATGGTCTTCATTTGAGGTATCCAATTTTTATTTCTTTGATTTAATAATAGATCGTCATATTCTGCTAATCCCCCATCTTCTGATAGAGTCATTGCTAACATTTTTGTAAGATTTTGCTCTTTATACACTTCTACGATCTCTTTGAAAGAATCAGAATCTGATCCTCCATTTTTAATGCCGTCCATCAACATCTCTGCTTGGTCAGCATAGGGTATACTGTCAAAAACTGACAGTTGGAAATCAATTGTTTCTAATCCTGCAGTTGGCTTTTCTCCATTCTTTGCCATTTCCATAAATTCAAATTCATAGGATTTGATTTTACCACTTTGTAAATCTCCCGGAGACATATCACCAGAAGTAAATACGGTTAAAAACATTGGCTTAATTCTTTGCATAAAAAAGATAGGTAAACCCATATCTTTAAAATGATCCTCTACTAACTTAAAATCCTCTTCAGTCAGCAGATCTTGTAGAGTCAAATTATCTTTCATAAATGCCTTATCCATCAATCCCATCATCGAAGACATATCAGTCATATCGGCCATATCAATTTCAAATACCACACGGTCAGAAGCATCCATAGCCGTCATTGTACCATCGGGTAGGAAAAAGTCCTCTGCACCGATCATATGAATCGTGCCATATAAAAATGATGATTTTTCAAGTCCATTACCAGAAATTTTCCAAAGAAGGTTATTTGATAAGCCTTTTGAAGCTTCTTTTTGTTCTTCTACGACATCTTTGGCTGCTGTAGCTTCAGCATCCATTGTATCTTTTGCTGATTTACAGGCAGTTGTTTGAAAAATGAAAATCAGTGCTAATGCACCAAATAATGAATATTTTAACTTTGTCATGTTCACTTTTTAAATAATTTACATCCGTTGGCGAATAATCTCATATAACATAATGCCTCCAGAGACAGAAACGTTCAATGAATCTGTCTTTCCATATTGAGAAATTTTGAAAGAGTCGTCCGAAGCATCAACAAGCTCTTTCTGTACACCTTTACCTTCTGCTCCCAAAACAATCGCCGTGGGCCCTTTAAAATCCATCTCTGAGATGTCCTTTGATGAATATAAGGAGCTAGAAAAAACCTGAATCCCGTGGCTCTGAAGATCTTGGATTGTCTCTTTTAGATTTGAAACACGACAAACAGGGATATGAAGTAGTGCACCTGAGGAAGTTTTCACAGCATCATTATTAATCGCGGCACTATTCTTTCTAGGAATGATCAACGCGTGAGCACCAAAAACTTCAGCTGATCGGGCAATAGCTCCAAAATTTCTGACATCCTTCACATGGTCCAAAATCACCAATAATGGAGCTTGATCATTCTCATATATAAATGGAATGATATCATTCAAATCCTGAAACTCTATAGGAGAGGTCGCAGCAATAATACCTTGATGATTCTTGCCACTACAAAGTTTATTCAAATTTTCAATCTCAGTCCGAACAAGAGGAATATTTTTTTCTTTACAAATCGATCTGATTTCTATTTCAAAAGGTCCGCTTAATTTGTTGTGGACAAAGACTTTAGAAATTGGCTTTTTCGACTTAAGTAATTCCTCTACTGCGTGTCGGCCAAAAATAATATCATAGTTTAGTAACATATTAGACAATCAAGTGCGAAAGATATGAGAAATTGACCACGATTGTGATCAAAATACAACATATAAAAACTGCGTTAACTAAAAACATTACCTTGAATTTTATGAAGCATATATTTAGCCTAATCCTTTCACTATTCATAAGCTTAACAATCGTAAGCAGCCAAGAAGCTATTGTAAAACAACAAATCAAACAAATATTAAGCGATAAAAGCTCAGAATGGAGTTTGACCAAGGAGGATATCAATGGATTTAAGATCAGCAGTTTTCACACGGCGAAACATAGTGGAGTGACTCACATTTATGTAGAACAGACCGTAAATGATATACCAATCTATGGTTTGATCACGAATGTCAACATCATGAAAGATGGAAACATTCTCTCCGCCCACAATCAATTTATATCTGACGCTGCTTCCAAAGTTGCTACCGAAATTCCGACTAAAACTCCTGAAGATGCGATCCAAGGATTTGCCGGATTCCATAATCTTCAACACAATCAATTCGCAAAAAGATCAAAGTCAAAGTCGGAAGATGCCACTTATCTCTTTAAGCGCTTAGACTTTAGCCAAGAAGATGTTCAAGTTCAATTAATTTATTATCCAATCGATGAAGATAATGTAAGACTCGCATGGAAAATAGAAGCAAACATCAAGGACCACACTGATTATTGGACGAGTATACTAGACGCTTCGAGTAATCAACATTTACACTCATTTAATCATACAACTTCCTGCTATTTCCATAAAGATATTTACACGAATCAAAATGAAGCCCATTTAGGCCACTATCATAAAAAGTCAAATATATCTCCTGCGGCACCTCAAAACACCTATCCTGATGGATCCTCATATTTGGTTTATCCAGTCCCTCTCGAAAGTCCTAATCAGGGAGAACAACAATTAATAAATGAACCCGCTCTAATACTTGCTTCTCCTTTTGGTTGGCATAGCACAGATAGTCTTGAAGTACCAGAGTCTACGATCACTAGAGGAAACAACGCGCATGCATTCAGTAACAGTTCAGGCGAAGGACGATCTCAAGAAGATGAACCTGATGGTGGAGAATCATTAGATTTTCGATTTGTCCATGACAAGTTGGGAGAACCATTAGAAAATATTGATGCAGATGTGACCCAACTTTTTTATATCACAAACTGGATACACGACTTTTCATATTTCTTTGGTTTTAATGAAGCGGCAGGAAACTTTCAAGCTGATAATTATGGTAATCCAGGACGAGGCAATGATTTTGTCATCTCCAGAGCCTTAGAAAGACAATTAGATGATAATATACCGGTAACAAATAATGCAAGATTCTCTGCTTCGAGTGATGGAAATAATGGCGTCATGTTTATGTTTCCATGGGTAGCAAGTGATACAGATTTAAAAATCACATCGCCAGGAAACCAAAATTTAGTGCATGGCAATCCTGTTTTTGGAATTCCAGATGGTTCTCAAACAACTGGTGGCCAAATTGCCATCTCATTCGATAGTGGTGGTGTATCAATGATGGATGCCTGTGATTCTATTACGAATGCTGCAGATCTGGCAGGAAAAATTGCCTTTGTAGATCGAGGAGAATGTGATTTTAGTTTTAAGGTTAACAATCTTCAAGAAGCTGGTGCGATAGGCGTTGTCGTTTGCAATCGGGATGAAGAGATCGTCACGATGGCAGCTGGAGAAAATGCTGAATTAGTTAATATATATTCTTCATTTATCAGGAGATCAACCTGTGATTCTATAACTGCTATTTTAAATACAGGCACTCCAGTTACGATGGAATTGATTTATACGACGCCGATTCCAGCTCAGGTATCAGGATCTTTTGACAACGGTGTCACAGTTCATGAATATGGCCATGGGGTTTCAATTAGACTCACGGGTGGTCGTAATCAGGCAAGTTGTCTTGGAAATGATGAGCAAATGGGTGAAGGATGGAGTGATTTTCTGGCTATAGTGGCTACACACAAACAAGGAGACCGTGGAGAAGACCCTCGAGGTTTAGGCACCTACCTCGATAGGCTTTCTCCGAGTACAACAGGAATCAGACGATATCCCTACTCTACAGATATGACCATAAATCCTCAAACTTATAATGACATCAGATTTACGGGTTTTGGATCTCTATTGACTAATGGAGGTAGGCGTGGAGAACATGAGGTAGGAGAAATTTGGGCAAGCACGCTCTGGGATATGTATTGGAAATTTATTGAAGTTTATGGCTTTAATCAAGATTGGCAAGATACTGAGTCAGGAAATTACAAAGCGATTCAGCTCGTTTTTGATGGTATGAAAATACAGCCTTGTAGACCAGGCTTCATTGACGGTCGAGATGCCATACTTGCTGCTGACCAAGCATTGTTTAACGGTGAGCACGAGTGTTTAATCTGGGAAGTCTTTAGAAGAAGAGGTTTAGGATTTGATGCTGTCCAAGGATCGTCATTTCAAAGAGAAGATAACTTTGAAGGCTTCTCTATGGCTCCCGCGTGTCAAAATCAAATTGTGATCAATAAAGAAACAACAGACATCATCCAGACAGGAGATCTCATTGATGTGACAATTACTGTAGAAAATAACACTTCGGAAGCCCTGTCTGCGGTCACTGTGACTGACGTCGTCCCTACCGATCTAAGTGCAACATCGCTTGATGAATTTAATCCCCAATATAGCGAAGGTGATGAGATGATAACGTTTACCCTTGGAACTCTTCAAGCTTTTGAAACAGCAGAAATTACATATCAATTAGTGACTCCCTCTGGCACTGTATCACTTGCCAGCTTAAGTGATGATTTTAGTGAATCTATTTTGGTCCCTCAGCCCATTTTTGGAGATATCACTTGGAATCTAGAATCAGATATTGATGAAGGATCGACGTGGGTTATACCATCGCCTGTTGAAGTATTTGACCATGCATTGGCTTTTTCAGAGCTAGTCCGAGTCACAGGAGAAAGACCTGTTTTTCAATTTAGACATAAGATAGATGTTGAGTTGTTTTTTGCAGGTGCAGATGTAGAAGTCTCCACTAATGGAGGACAGGATTGGGAGAGTATCGAAAAGGATAAATTCATTATTAATGGATACAATGATGACGTTGTTTTTAAAGACAATGATGCACTCGGATTTACTGGTGATAGTGATGGCTTTATTGAATCTGTGATTGACTTACAGGAATACACAGGACAGTCAATTCTACTGCGATTTAGATTTACGAGTAATGTTGGTGGTGGTTTTGCAGAAGTGGCATCGAGCAAGCCAGGGTGGACCATCTCGAATATGCGCATTTTTGATTTGAGCACTTATGATTTAAATGAAGCGTGTCTAAGTGCAATCGGACAAGAAATGGTATGTGATGGCGCGACGACTTTAATCAAGGCTGATGACACGATATCAACAAACGATGAATTAAAATCAGAATATAAATTTTCAATTTTCCCAAATCCATCGACTGGACATTTCACAATTAGTTTTGATAGCAGGGAATTAAATCGCGCAGACATTAGAATCAGCTCTATTGACGGTGCATTAATTCATCAGAGCTCTATCAAAACATATAAACAGAAGCATATAGAATCGATCGATTTAAGTCATGTAAATACAGGTATTTATATTCTTGAACTAATTAGTGGAAGTGTAAGAATTGCAGACAAATTAATGATTACTGCAGAATAATTTTTGCTTTTTATCACAACTAATTAATTATTGATATCATTCTTTCTTTTGGTAAAGTAAAGTAAAAGGAGCTCCCCTCATGTAAGGTACTGTCTACCCAAATTTTACCACCATGTTGCTCAACTATTTTCTTGCAAATAGCCAATCCGACTCCCGTACCTTCAAAGCTTGCATTATCATGGAGGCGTTTAAAGATTAAAAATATAGTCTCTTTATATTCTTCTTCTATTCCGATTCCATTATCTGTCACTTTAAACTGTAAATTTTTACTTTGGTTTTCAATTTGTATGTGAATACGAGGGGCTTCATTGGCTTTTTTAAACTTGATACTGTTTAAAATTAAATTTAAACATAATTGTTTGATCAATATTTTATCTGCAGATATTAATGTTGTGTATCTATCATAACTTATTTCTGCATTTGATTCTTGAATATTTACTTTGATATCTGATTTTAATTCTTCTATTAAATCAACAATTGAAAATTGGGAATATTCGAGCTTTTTATTTGTTGCCTGTGAAAATTGAAACAAAGAATTAATAGTCTCATTCATATGCTGGGATCCGTCTATGATAAACTTAAATAATTCTTTTTCTTTATCCGTTAGTTTGGATTTAATTTTTAATTCTAATAGTTGTGAAAAGCGGATCACATTTGCGAGCGGTGTCTTTAAATCATGTGAAGCTAAATGAGCAAAATTCTCCAATTGAAGATTACTCTCAATGTATCTTTCTAGTTCTACTTTTTGAGATGTGAGACTTTTAGTATTTCTATTGATAATTTGAATATACTTATTGCCGATTAATGCCGTCATCACTATTTCTATTATTGTGATATACAAAATAAGTAAAGCAAAAACTTGATTAAAGAAATCAAATTCTGGGTACTTCGCTGTTTGTGTTTGTTCTAAAAAAAACAATAAAATTCCAATGACCATACATGCACCTCCTATAATATAATTCCATTTTTGTTTTTGGAAAGGATAGGTCGTGAATACAGTTAAGGCGGTTAATGGCATCAGCAAATGCTCATTCCTCATAAACGGAAAAATGAATGCAGAGATGACTATCACACCGACTGCTGCCAAAAAGTGAATAAATTTAGCTAGACCAAAACTACTCAGCGTAATTAAAGCAGTACTTATAATGATTAAAAATAAATTCCCTAATCCAACAACTAGAATGATCGGATTCCCATTAATGGAATATGCAAGAAGAGTCAGTATTAATAAAGGAATGCACGAAGCAATGTATTTGTCCCATTTGTATATTTTTAATCTATAATTCTCAATTTCTGAGAGTTGATTATTGGGCTGTATGGATATGAATTCTTCTTTTGGTCTCACAATCTCAAAAAACAAAAATAATGCTAATTATAGCTTGTTGCTCGTTTTGGCAACCACAAAACAACTACAAATTATCAACAAAATTTAAAATAAATAAACTCAAGTTAGGCAAGATATTTATACAGAAATCCAAGCATCGCTTTGTAAAATTCAAACTTGTTTTCTTCGTTTGCAAAACCATGACCTTCGTCGTATTTGACCAGATAAGGCACGTCTATATCGCGCTTCCTCAATGAACTGACAATCTGATCTGATTCATCAATATTGACTCGTGGATCATTAGCACCTTGGACCACAAAAAGCGGTGACTTAATTTTATCAACATGAAAAACAGGAGATGCAGCTTCCATATGTTCTTTGTCCGTTTCTGGGTGTCCGACCATCTCATGGAGCATATCTAAATACGGCTTCCAATATGGTGGAATTGTATTCATAAATGTGAACAAATTCGACACACCTACAAAGTCAACAGCACAAGCATATATATCTGGTGTAAAGCAAATTCCTGCTAAAGTGGCATATCCACCATAACTGCCCCCATAAATTGCAATTCTCTCTGGATCAGCGATTCCTTCATTTATCAAAAATTCCACACCATCTGTGATATCATCTTGCATCGACTTACCCCACTTTTTAAAGCCTAGTTCCCAAAATGCCTTACCATATCCGGTACTCGATCGATAGTTCATCTGAAACACACCGAATCCTCGACTCACCAATAATTGAACTTCTGGATTATACCCCCACGAATCCCTCACCCATGGCCCTCCATGTGGATTAACAACTATGGGGATAGATCCTTGATCAACAGTATTCGAGGGTAATGTGAGATATCCATTGATTGTCGTCCCATCTCTGGCAACATAAGAAATAGGCTTCATTTCTGATAAATATTCTTCATCTAGCCAGGGACTGACATCTACAATTTTCTCGCAAGTATCATTTTGAATTTCATAAATATAATATGCCCCAAGTGAGCGATCTGTGAAAGTTCTCAGTATATAGATATCTTCTTCTTTACTTGCACTGACTCCACGGACCTCTTTATTAGGAAATAAAGCCTTCCATTTCTGGTACAATGCTTCACTTTCATTATCAAAGAAAACAAATTCAGTTTTCCAGCTCGTAAATGTCGCTGACACCATCTTTTCCCTCTTGCGGGACCATTGCAAACCCCCGATATCATATGTATCATTATCAAGAATAACGTCTCCTGATTCGGCATTCCGATGCATATCATATTTCACCAAAACTGACTTGTCTCGATTCAGATTTGAAATACAATACAGAATATGACTATTCTCCTTATCAAAGTGAACAGGTGACAGCTGATCTTTGAAGTTCGTGGTAATTACCTCTTTAAATTCATCCGTTTCTGCATCTCGATACATAATCGCATGATTTACACCATTCTTAGTCTTCGTACAAATTCTCAATTTACCTTCATTATCACACATCCACCCTTCTAATGGTTCATTCGGATTATCATTAGTCGCTAATTGATCTAAGTCTCCTGTCCTTATATTGATTCGATATGGGTCAAACAGCATCGGGTTGTTCTTATTCATCCCAATGATCATAAAGTCCTCTTGATCTCTTAGCGGATCAATGATTTGAATCCGAACGTTATCGTAAGGAGTAAGATCTAAGGCATTATTACCGTCCTTATCTACTGCAAACAATTTAAAGTTTTCATCCCCCCCAGAATCTTTGATATAGATAAGTCTATTAGCATTTGCCCACGCATATCCAGCTATATCTCTATCCAATTCATTGGTGACTCTGGTGACTTCTCCGCTTTCTCGATGCTGCACAAACACATTACGTCTCCGTTCGTGCGGACCGACATACGAAATATTAGATCCATCTGGCGAGATTTTAAAATTAGACTTATCCGGAATTTTGAAAAAGTCCTCTACAGAATACCGATGAGATCGTTTATCTAGGTCAATAAGATTTAGAATCTCCTGGTCAGTACTAGGAAGCGCCGGATTACCCGGTAGATTTGTGTCAGGCATATGATTATCAGCTTACAGACTCACAATCAACAGTGTTGATCAAAAGCCATCTTTAAATTATCTGCTATCATCTCAGCAGTTCTGCCCTCAATGTGGTGTCTTTCGATCATATGGACCAGACTTCCATCTTTAAACAAGGCAATTGCGGGTGATGATGGAGGGTAAGGTAGCAAGAATTCTCTTGTTTTTGCAACAGCTTCTCGATCCACGCCTGCAAACACAGTATATAATTTATCTGGGATATTGCTATGTTGAATGGCCATTCTCGCTCCTGGTCTCGCATTCGCAGCAGCACATCCACAGACAGAATTAACGACTATGAGTGCTGTGCCTTTCATGTTTTCTATGGCATCAATGACGGCAGCTTCAGAGGATAAGGATGCAAATCCAAAATCCGTTAATTCTTTTGACATTGGTATAACTAGTTCTACAGGATACATATATGAAAATTTTAATAGTTCAAAAATAATATAAATAGCTTCTAAATCGCTATAATGTTTAAATTCGCTTCTTTTTTCAATAATGCATATGATAAGGCAAAAGTTTTCCCAAGTTGCATATATTTTCGTTTTTTCTGTCTTTTTGTACTCATGTACTAAGGATAAAATAGTGATTGTGGAGAATAATTGCCCAGATGAAGTCACTTACACGAATCAGGTAAAACAAATAATTGATGAAACCTGTGCTTATGTAGGCTGTCATGATGGTGGTGGAAATGCGCCAGGCGATTTTACCACATATAGTAGGATGGAGAGCTTTCTAACAGCAAATCTGTTTGAGAATCGCACTATTGATTTGAGAAATATGCCTCCAAGCTATGCGACAGAAGGACCAAAGTCTTTGACGCAAGAGCAGCTTGATATGTTAATATGTTGGATAGGAAATGAATACAAAGACTAGGTCTATGAAGTATGTTTATGTTGCCATCATTTTTGTGTTGGGTCTGATAGATGTATATGGGCAAGACAATCCTGTATACGAAACTTTTGGTGATAGAAGAATTATAAATACACATTCCATTGAAATGTTACCAGCGCGGAAGCTTGACTTCAGGATAGCGCATAGATTCGGTGATCTTGCAGGTGATGCAGGAGGATGGCCTACTTTTTATGGTCTTGAAAATGCCTCCGATGTCATGATAGGATTTGAATATGGGATTAAAGACAATTTAATGGTTGGTATCAATCGCACAAAAGGTGCTGGACCATTAAGACAGCTGATTAATATGTTTGTAAAAACGAGGCTCATGACTCAAGGCTCTTCTAGAAACCAACCAATCAGTCTTGCCATCATCGGGATGGGAACAGTATCGACAATGCCTAAAAGTGAAACAGATGGAGTACTCCACTTTTTTGAAAGTGCCGCGCACCGATGGAGTTATCATTTTGGCGCGTTAGCAGCACGAAAATTCAATGATCGTTTTTCTGCACAAGTGAGTGGCTCCTGGACATATAGAAATATAGTATCTGCAGAAGATAAAAATGAACTTCCTGCAGTAGGATTTGCTGGTCGAGCGCAGATCTCTAAGAAAATAGGAATCATAGTAGATACAGTATTCCCATTGTCACCACTTAGAAATACAGATAATGACTTTTACCCAGCAATAGGGTTAGGGATTGAATTTAATACAACAGGAGGACATGTATTCCAAATGAATTTCACAAATGTGAGAGGCCTATCGGAAACTGATTACATCCCCTATTCTCAATCAAATATAGGCGATGGCGAATTTCGATTAGGATTTACAATATCCAGATTATTTAGCTTATGATTTTTGCAAAATACCTGTCGGTTAAAAGTATGTTTATCGCTGTCATCATCATGGCAGTTGCATTCGGATTTCAATCCGCAGCGAAGACAGCAGCCCCTGTTGACGAAGATGAACGGTTATATAAAACTCTAGCTCAGATTGGTTACAGGTCCGTGGATCATTTACCTGATTTAACGATGAGCGGTGTATCTGCCAAAGTCGGCGAAGATTTAGTAAAAGATGGTTTTTCTGAGCGTGGCGATATGAAAGTCAAGCGTCAGAGCCGCCACTTCGTCTGTACCTCTTGTCACAATGTAGAAAGAGAAGATCCAGACTTAAGTATTGCTGACCCAGAAGCGAGATTAGATTTTGTAGAAAAAAAAGGTCTGCCATTTTTACCCGCAACTACTCTTTATGGAGCAGTAAATCGGAAAGAGTTTTACAATGGTGATTATGTTAAAAAATATGGAGAGCTTGTCGAACCAGCAAGACATGATATAAGAGAGGCAATCAAACTCTGTGCAGTAGAATGTGCCCAAGGCAGAGAATTAAAAGCGTGGGAAGTAGAATCAATATTAGCTTACTTGTGGACAATTGACTTAAAACTAGGCGATCTGAATCTAACGACGGCAGAAGCAGAAACTGTGGCGAATGCAGTCAGTGGTGATGGACAGGAAATAGAAGCGATTCAAATATTGGAATCAAAATATTTAAAGAATTCCCCTGCTCATTTCTTGATGCCTCCAGCAAGAGATCGTAAAGGATTTAATACCATAGGAGATACACAAAATGGAAAATTGGTCTACGAGAACAGCTGTCAACATTGTCATTTTCAAAATAAATACAGTTATTTAAATTTGGATGATTCAAATATGACATTCGATTTTTTAAATAATAAGGCTGACACCTATTCACGATATTCAATCTACCAGGTCATTAGATATGGGACTTATTCTAAAGGTGGAAAATCGTCTTATATGCCCAGATTTCCAAAGGAGAAAATGAGCGACCAGCAGATGGAAGACCTGCGCGCGTATATCAAACTGATGGCAGAGTAGAGTATATAACTATATATTAAAGCTAATAATCAATGAAGACCATTACAATTGTTTTAATATTAGGCAGTAACATTTTACGCGCTTTATGAAAAATAGGCGACAGTTTTTAAAACATTTTGGCCTGGCTACAACAACTGGAGTCATAGCTAATAAATTATTACTTCCTAAAGTTGAAAAGTCAATAGACAAAGCAAATAATCGAGTCGAATCCCTGTCTCCAGAGAATTGTGCCCACGAAGAATCTTACTGGGAATCAATTCGAGCAGCCTATCAAGTATCTGAAGAGATTATTAATCTGAATAATGGCGGTGTGAGTCCTCATCCAATCGTTGTCGAGGAGGCAATGGTCAGATTCCATAGATATAGCAATAAAATTCCGTCCTTCAACATGTGGCGTAATCTGGATCGTGAGCGAGAACCTCTTCGTGAAAAACTTGCTATGCTTGCAGGTTGCGACCCAGAAGAAATCGCTATTCAAAGGAATGCAAGTGAAGCTTTAGAAACTGTGATATTCGGTCTACCGCTAAAGAAAGGAGATGAAGTCATCTTATGCAAGCAAGACTATCCAAATATGATGAATGCTTGGAGGCAGCGAGAAAAACGGGATGGCATCGTATTAAAATGGTTAGATTTTAAATTTCCCATTGAGGATAAAGTAGAGATTGTACACCGATACGAAGCTGCCATTTCAAAAAAGACAAAAATCTTTCATGTCACCCATATTATCAATTGGATGGGACAAATCATGCCAGCGAAAGAGCTTGCGGATGTAGCACACAAGAATGGGATTGAGATTATACTTGATGGTGCTCACAGTTTTGCCCACATTGATTTTTCGATTCAAGATTTGGATTGCGACTATTTTGGTACAAGCTTACACAAATGGCTAGGTGCTCCATTTGGAACGGGGATGTTATTTGTAAAAAAGAAAAAAATAAGAAAAATTTATCCTCTTTTAGCAGCACCACAAAATCAGAGAAAAGACATTCGAAAATTTGAAAACCTTGGAACACGGTCATTCGCTATCGAGCAGGCCATCGGTCAAGCGATCAACTTTCATGAAAAGATTGGTATCAAACGAAAAGAAGCCAGACTCCGTCATTTGACTTCATATTGGACAAACGCAGTGGAAAGCATATCTGGAGTTTCCATTGGCACCTCTGCTAAAAAGGAATTTGGCTGTGCCATCTCATTATTACAAATAAATCATCTCAGTCCGAATACTGTAGCACAAAGATTATATAGTGAATTTAATATTCATGCAGTTGCCATTGATATCCATAATGTCTTTGGTGTCAGAATAACTCCCAATGTTTATACGTTAAAAAAAGACCTTGATCTATTAATTGAGGCTATTACATTTATATCAAAAACATAGACAGACCATCATGATAAAGTCAATTCATATTTATGGTATTTACCTCGCTATAAGCATATGTGTTTTATTACAAGCATGTAAGACCGAATCAAAATCTACTACAGGATACTCCTCTGCGATTTTGGATGGTGCAAATCGAATAGAAACAACTTATAAAGTCAATCCGAAAAGAGCCCTACCAGATCCTTGTCAGCTGATCAGTAAAGAAACAATTGCTACTTTATTTAATGTAGATCCTATCTACATCAGCCCAGTCGATGGTAGCCCAGATAGTAATAAAAAAGAGCACCGGGCATGTTTTTTTAAATGGGATGATCCTGATTATCCAAATACTGCCATTCTCGTTCAGATGCAGACAAACACGATGGGAGAAGAATATGAAGAATGGATGTCAATGTCAGTTGCAAATAAACGCACGACAGGTGAAACCATGATGGGTGAAAGTGAACCTCACATATTTAAAATATTTCCAAATGTTGGCTCAGATGGATCTTACAATTATGAAATCGGAAAATACTATTGGAGGATCAACAATGAATTGATGATCATGTTAGCTTATAACATGGAAATTACGGAAGAGCTTCAGTTCAACTCTGCGAAAACAATTGCAAAGGAGATGATGGACAACTTGTCTAAGCACGCTAATCCATAATCCATTTTAGACATGTAATGGTCAAATCAATGTTTCTGCTCAAGCAATAAATCTGAATAGGATCTATCGATAAGATCGGTAGAATCAATATCGAAGGTTTTTTGATAATAATTACATTGTTCTATTAAGGAGTTAAATCTTGTATCCCTTTTGACTTCATCGATGATTTCAATTTCCACAAATTCTCCCAGCGCTTCAATCTTGTCAAGATGGATTTTTGCATTCTGAATAAAATAAATTTCCCTCATTTTATCTACAGTCACCATGATACCTAATGCTTGAGTGAGCACAGGATGTAAATCATCCAAACTGTCTCTTTTAAACAAAGCATAGTTAGACACTTTTGCCTCAAGTGTATCTGGTCGATCATAGAAAATTAATGATTTTTCAATCGTGCCTAATCTAAGCTTCAGTCTTCCATTTGGGACTTTATAATAATGATCGATTTGATGGTCTGTACCAATAAAATTTGCATTATGGTCTGTTAAGATTTGTCGGATAAGTTCATGCTTAGAAGATCTTGCCTTGATTTCAATATTTTTTGCCATAATACTGTAAATATGTTGAAAATATTATATATGTTTATCTAATTCTAGTTCAGATTATAATACATTATAATAATTTATATGTTATTTCTATCTGATCCAAAATAAATGGACTCTTAATTATTTCAATAACCACCAAATGCTAATTCATGGAATACTACACAATTAGTGATTTCAATTCATCGCATTTTTTTGTAAAGGCAGAAGAGGTATTCAGCTTTGGACAACATATTGAGTCGTGGAGATATAAAGATAAATTCATTACACTTTACTCCTACTCAAAGTTTTTCATTGAAATTACTTGGTGTCCTAGTGTGAGTTCGATCACAAACATTCAAGCTATCAACAGCACTGTCGCGACAGATAGATATGTCCCAGATACAGATTTAAGGACAGAGCTTTTCGAGGTGGGTGTATCCTAGATGATTACATATCGAATCAATACGATAAGGAGGTTCATCATTTATAGTTTATTGTTTCCGTGTCTTTTCATAGGACAAATTTTTTCACAAACTTATAAATTAACTAAGCAAAGTGATTTCGGTTTAGCTGCTGGCATTATTGGTTTAGGTATTATTGATATCCATTTAAACAACAATTTAGAAAGTCTCACAGCCAATCAAATTATGATGCTTGATCGTGATGATATTTGGAAAATTGACAGATTCGCCACATCACTCAGATCAATCCAAACTGATAAATGGAG
>Ga0209828_1002180_pt1 | contig 16504 bp, 11 predicted proteins | sample MaitaG_FD_187429 | JGI IMG/M metagenome (GOLD analysis project Ga0209828, IMG submission 187429) | Marine algal microbial communities from Maine, USA - Maine_Asex2 metaG (SPAdes) (version 2) | ecosystem: Host-associated > Algae > Red algae > Unclassified | place: Maine, USA | collected 2015-01-05 | reverse complement strand
GCGTCACGGCGTTTCCGGATTGTGTGGCGCGCCGCTTCTATCGATAAGCTGACGACCATCGGGCTGCTTTGACTGTTGCAGCTCCATGGTGTTCACCGTGGCCGATGCACGCCTTTCTCGAACAAACTGATAAAACGTTTCATCAGAATCGATCATTCCAAGCTCGGATCGTGCGCGCTCCTCTATTGCGTCAAGGCCACTTTTTAAGTCCGCCACCTCGGCTTCCAAAGCCTGATTGCGACCGCGCAAACGCAGCAACTCAGAATTTATCTGCCTGGTTTGCTGATTCAGTCGCCACACCTCCTGCGCACTACCCTCACCAAACCACAATCGATATTGCAGCGCCAGCAACATCACCACAAGCATTGCGAGCAACACCTTCACTGATTACAGCGCCTGATTAAACGCAGACGCACCAGCATAAACAGCACGGTCTCCAAGAACTTCTTCAATCCGCAACAGCTGGTTGTATTTGGCCACACGATCTGAACGTGATAATGAACCGGTTTTTATCTGTTTCGCATTGGTGGCAACCGATAGATCGGCAATGGTGGTGTCTTCCGTTTCACCAGAACGATGTGAAGTCACCGTGGTATAGCCAGCGTCATGCGCAAGCTTGATGGTCTCCAGCGTCTCGCTTAATGTGCCAATCTGATTAACTTTAACCAACACTGAGTTGGCTATGCCTTTATCAATACCTTGTTGAACAATTTTCGGGTTAGTGACAAACAGATCGTCACCAACCAACTGTATGGTGTCATTCAAACGATCAGACATTATTTTCCAGCCATCCCAATCGCCTTCGTCAAGGCCATCTTCAATCGATATAATCGGGTACTTATCAACCCAGTCCGCCAGATACTCTACAAACCCGGCAGCATCAAAGGTACGACCCTCAGAAGCAAGATCATAAACACCGTTTTTATAAAACTCAGAGCTGGCAACATCCAAGGCAAGATAGACATCGCGACCCGCTTCATACCCGGCCTTTTCGATCGCCAGCAAAATAGTTTCAATAGCTTCTTCATTGGAAGACAAGTTCGGAGCAAATCCTCCTTCATCTCCAACATTGGTGTTCATGCCGCGACTCGCCAATACACTACGTAAGCTGTGAAAGATCTCTGCACCACAGCGTAAAGCCTCGCGAAAACTGGATGCACCAACCGGCATGACCATGAATTCCTGCAAATCAACACTGTTGTCAGCATGCGATCCACCATTGATGATGTTCATCATTGGCACAGGCAAATTCACTGCATCAGCACCACCAAGGTATTCAAACAACATTTTATTGTTAGCGTTCGCCGCTGCGTGTGCGTTAGCCATCGATACGCCCAACAGAGCGTTAGCACCGAGTTTATCTTTGTTTTGTGTGCCATCGAGCTCGAGCATGATTTTGTCAAGACCAGCCTGATCGGTCGCATCGTGACCAATTAGCGCATCGCGAAGGGTTGAATTGATGTTCTCCACTGCAGTGAGCACACCCTTACCCCCGTAACGTTTCTTATCACCATCGCGCAGCTCAAGTGCTTCACGTGTACCGGTTGATGCGCCGGAAGGTACAGCAGCTCGACCAACATGACCTGAGGCAAGAACAACATCTGCTTCAACAGTTGGATTTCCGCGTGAATCCATGACTTCACGGGCTTTGATATTTTCAATCTTTGTATTCATGTAGTTATCAGGTTTCCAATCTTTATCACGTTTCTAAATATGGACTTTCTGCAAAAGGGTGTTTTTTTACTGCGCTGTCGAGTTCAATCAGTGTTGAAAGTAAGCTCTCGAGTTCGGACAATGGCCAGGCGTTAGGTCCATCGCATGGTGCATTAGCCGGGTCGGGGTGCGTTTCCATAAACAAGCCGGACACACCTGCCGCCACTGCAGCACGGGCAAGCACCGGGACAAATTCGCGTTGACCACCACTTGATGTGCCCTCCCCTCCAGGCAGTTGCACGGAGTGCGTAGCATCAAAAACAACGGGGCGTTTGGCGGCACGCATAATGGCAAGGCCACGCATATCGGTAACCAGATTGTTGTAACCAAACGATGCGCCGCGCTCACAAAGCAAAATTTGTTCATTACCAGCAGCAGCCATTTTATCAACAACGTTCTGCATATCGGCTGGTGCCATGAACTGACCTTTTTTCACATTTACAGGCTTACCGGCTCTGGCAACGCGCTGCATGAAATTGGTTTGCCGACTTAAAAACGCCGGAGTTTGCAACACGTCAACAACCTCTGCGACTTCGTCCATTGGTGTGTCTTCATGCACATCGGTGATGACCGGAACATCCACTTCAGTGCGCACTTTCTGCAGAATCCGCAAACCCTCTTCCATACCCAGACCACGAAAACTATTCATCGAAGAACGATTCGCCTTATCGAACGACGACTTATAAATGTAGTTGATACCAAGACGCCCGGTCATTTCCTTCAACGCGATAGCGGTGTCCATTGCAAGTGCTTCAGACTCTATAACACACGGGCCAGCTATCAGAAACACAGGCTGATCCAATCCCACTTCAAAACCACATAGTTTCATGCTTATACGACCGTAGCTGTGTCAGGAGTAGTCTGTTCGGCGAGTCGTTGCTGATATTCCAGAGCAGCGGTGATGAAGCCTGTGAATAGAGGGTGCCCGTCCCTCGGGTTTGATGTGTATTCGGGATGAAACTGACAACCAACAAACCAGGGATGATGGTCAAGCTCTACCATTTCAACCAAACCATGATCATCATTAGAACGGGCCGAGATCACCAAACCAGCACCAACGAGTTGATTGGTGTAGTTGTTATTGAACTCGAAGCGATGTCGATGCCGCTCAACCACTTCGGTTGACCCATACATGCGTGCGGCAAGACTGCCCTTTTGCAGATGGCAAAGCTGACCACCCAGCCGCATAGTGCCACCCAGATCAGAATCAGAATCGCGAATAACAGTTGTACCGCTTTCATTTTGCCATTCAGTGATCAGCGCAATAACCGGGTCGCTGGTGTCCATGTCGAATTCAGAGCTGTTTGCCGACTTGATACCCGCTACGTTCCTGGCAAAGTCGATGATTGCCACCTGCATGCCAAGGCAGATACCCAGATAAGGTATATTGTTCTCGCGGGCAAATTTGGCAGCAGCTACCTTGCCTTCAACACCGCGGTTGCCAAAACCACCCGGAACCAGAATTGCATCAACTTCGGACAACGACTGAAGATCACCAAGTTCCAGTTTTTCCGCATCAACGTAGCGAATTTTTACCTTGCAAGCGGTTTTTACACCCGCATGCGTTAATGCTTCGTTGAGTGACTTATAAGACTCAGTAAGCTCGGTATATTTGCCGACCATGGCAATGGTGACCAACCCTTCGGGATTACGAATGCCATCAACCACCGCGTGCCATTCGGACAGATCGGCAGGCGGCAACTCGAGCCTGAATTGATCAACCACCAGCTCATCAACAGACTGCTCGTGCAGCATGCGCGGAATATCATAAATGCAATCCACATCGGATGCGGCGATAACGGCGCGTTCCTGTACGTTGGTAAATAATGCAATTTTACGACGATCGCCGTCGGGCAACGGTCGATCACAACGGCACAATAAAATATCAGGTTGAATACCGATAGAACGTAACTCTTTAACCGAGTGCTGCGTGGGCTTGGTTTTGATTTCGCCAGCCGTGGCTATATAAGGTACCAGAGTCAAATGCATAAACAGGGTTTTTTCACGCCCAAGCTCAACACCCATTTGACGAATAGCTTCAAGAAAAGGCAATGATTCAATATCGCCAACTGTGCCGCCGATTTCTACCATGGCTACATCGGCATCCCCGGCACCAATCAGAATGCGTCGACGAATTTCGTCTGTTATATGTGGGATAACCTGGACAGTTGCGCCAAGGTAATTGCCTTTGCGTTCGTTCGAAATAACCGTTTCGTAAATACGTCCGGTGGTGAAATTATTACTCTGACTGGTTTTGATTCGAACAAAACGCTCGTAGTGGCCAAGATCGAGATCGGTTTCTGCACCGTCTTCGGTAACGAACACTTCGCCATGTTGGTACGGACTCATGGTGCCCGGGTCGACGTTAATGTAGGGGTCAAGTTTGAGCATCGCGATTTTTAATCCGCGCGCCTCCAACAGCGCCGCAAGCGATGCAGCAGAAATTCCTTTGCCCAGCGACGAAACAACACCGCCGGTAACGAAGATAAAACGAGTCATATATAGCTTTAGACTTTATGGTTCGTCAGCACACAGTTATACCGTGTGGTGATTGACGCGATGGTACCGAGAAGCCAGATTTTCAACGCTGGCACGTAAGGCAAAGATCGCCTCAGAATGGACGTAAAGTTTACCAGAATCGCTGCATTGCGACAATTGCCATGCCGGCTTCAGGCTAATTCCGAGACTGCTCTGAAATCGACCGCAACCGCAATATTCCACACCATCGCCAGCCTGCCTCCCACGTAAAGCAATGGGATAGTATCGCGTTGCCAAGGGGGTACCGAGGCCTCTTGCAGGACTTTTTTAACCGCCTTGTGAAAGGCCGGTTCGCCGAGCTTGATCAGCTCTCCACCAACGCGGCTACGCACCGTAATCGACCCACTGGTTGGCAAAACAAGCCCCTGATGCAAACACGCTTCTCTGGACAACAATTGACCAGTTTCACCGATCAGTAAATCGTCAAAAGGTGCATCCCATTCCAGTGAGAACGGCTCACTGGATAATTTTCCGGGTATAAGATAAAGCAAATCTTTGTGTCGGCGGAACTCGTAGTCGCGCGCATTGACCAAACCAGCTGTTTCATCGCGGGCCTGCAGCAAATTGAGAGTGACCTGTCGCAGATCTTGCAGCCGGGGCATTCGCATACCCGCCTGGCGCACCCACAACCGGATGGCGTTGTACCCACGTTCGCGGGGCAATGTGTTCACCGCAGAAATACTAAGTTCATTCGAACCGGCAACACGCACCAGTTCAAGATCATCCTGCGCAACATCTTGCAATGTTTGACTCGCGGCTGCACTGCGCATAGCCGCTCGACTTAATGTTTGCGTTGCTGCCGGCCAACGCGTGCGCAGCAATGGCAGGATTTCCTGTCGAATAAAATTACGATCGAATCGAGTATTGTCGTTGCTTGGATCTTCAATCCAACTCAGGCCATTTTTCTTCGCATACTGGACCAGTGACTGTTGCGGACATCTGAGTAACGGCCTTGCCATAAAACCAGCGGCGAATGTTCGCTTAATCGGAATTGATGCAAGTCCGTCAGGACCGCTACCACGCAAGGCCTGCAACAAAAAGGTTTCCGCCTGATCGTCAGCATGTTGGGCCAGTAACAATTGCTCACCTGGTTGCAACAGGTCAGCGAATACTTCATAGCGAGCTGATCTGGCGCCGGCTTCAACACCATCAAGTTCCGTATCGACTTCAACTCGTTGTGTAATCAACGGTACACCGAGTGCATCGCACACAAATTCAGCATGCCGAACCCACTGGTCACTATCTTCTTGTAAGCCATGATCGATATGCACGGCCCTGAGCTCGATATCATCGCAACCCAGAAAAACATCCGCAGCAGCATGCAGTAATACGTGCGAGTCCATACCGCCACTGAACGCCACACAAAATTGCGTTGTCGCACTTTGTGTTTGCAGATACTGCGTAAGCGCCTCCGGAGGTGTTAACACAGCTGTACTCAACTTTCTTTGAATTGTCCGTAGGCTCGAAGTTTTTCTAGTCGAGCAGACAACAGCGTTTCGGTTGGTAAACCACTAAGCCGTGCTAATTCATCAACGAGTACAGATTTGAGAGATTCGGCAATTGCATCTGGATTTCGATGTGCGCCACCCAACGGTTCATCGATGACTCGATCAACCAGGCCGAGGCCTAATAGTCGTTCAGAGGTAACACCCATTGCTTCAGCGGCGTCCGCTGCACGATCAGCACTCTTGTACAAGATCGACGCACAACCTTCAGGACTAATGACAGAATAAATGCTGTACTGCAACATCATTACCTGATCACCTACGCCAATGGCCAATGCACCACCAGACCCACCTTCACCAATCACAGTACAAATAATCGGGGTTTTCAAGTCGGCCATAACGAAGAGATTGCGGGCAATTGCCTCACTTTGACCACGTTCTTCAGCACCAACGCCGGGATAGGCCCCTGGTGTGTCGATGAAGGTAATGACCGGCAACTGGAAACGTTCTGCCAGTTCCATTAAGCGCTTAGCCTTTCGATAACCTTCTGGTCGCGGCATACCAAAGTTGTGGTGAATTTTCTCTTTTGTGTCACGGCCTTTTTCATGGCCGATAACCACAACCGGCTTGCCATTTAAGCGAGCCACGCCACCAATAATCGCCGAATCGTCGCCGTAGAGCCTGTCACCGTGTAGCTCGTCAAAATCGGTAAAGACCGAATCGATATAGAACCGCGTATACGGGCGTTGTGGGTGTCGAGCCAGTTGCGTGACTTGCCAGGACGATAACTTTGCGAAGATCGTCTGGGTTAACGAATCGCACTTGGTTTTTAGACGCTCGATTTCTTCGCTGATATTGATGTCAGCGTCGTCTGAGGCGAACTGGAGTTCCCGAATTTTCGCTTCTAGTTCAGCGATCGGTTGTTCGAAGTCGAGAAAATTCGGATTCATTGCTTAAAGCTGTGCCAGAGATCAATTTCTACCGCACTATTCTACCGCACGCGACGTCGATTCTTCCAATACAATCGGCGAAAGCTTTAATAGACTAGCTCGACAGTGCCTTCACCCGTGATCTGATTCAGATTATCAAGCAACTCATGCTGCGGATTCACCCACCAGAGCTGCCCAGCCTGGATGCGGGCCCTAGCGTGCCCGTTGTCATATTCAAAGCACACCGGGGTGCTGCCACTCTTATAGTTCTCGAGCGTCGCCAGCAAATCCTGCAGGCCATTTTGTCGCAACTGGTCTTGCTTCAGGCTAATGACAAGGCGTCGCGCAAAACGCGAGCGCGCGCTTGTCATATCATAAATTTCACGCGCTCGTATTTTGTATCCGCCATTAAAATCGTCAGGACTGACATCACCATCTACAATGAGCACATCGTCTTTGACGATCAAGTGAGCACTGTTGTCAATCAGATCACCGCTTAAACTGATTTCGACTCGGCCGGTCTGATCATCAAGTGTGATGAAGGCCATTTTTCGACCGTTGATATCTCGAAAACGGACGGCCATAACGAGTCCTGCAGCAATTACCGGTACCCCCTTCTGTCGAAAGCTTGGCATGTTGTCGTTACTACTACCGGCTTTGCCACAAATAATTTTAAGGTTACCGTGGGTAAATTTTTCCAGTTCGCTTTTGTATTCGTTTATTGGATGCCCGGTCAGATACAGTCCAAGGGTGTCTTTCTCGGCTTTCAACCTTTGGCGGTCGGTCCAGTCGGCCAGTAATGGCATGCTGGAAACAATAGCTTCAGTTGCTTCGTAGTTGTTGTCGCTTACATCAGGTGTATCAAGCCCGAACAAATCGTTCTGGCCCGCTGCGGCATCTCTATGCATTTGTTCCGCGCCATGTAGCGCATCAGCCAAGTGCGCCATCTGCGATGCGCGATTCGGTCCCAACTGATCAGCTGCACCTGAGCTGATCAGCGCTTCAAGAACACGCTTATTAACGCTACCTTGATCTGCACGTCGACAAAGATCATCCAGATCGTGGAAGCGGCCATTATTGTCACGCTCGATCAACACATTGGCAAGCGCAGCTTCACCGACGCCTTTTATTGCACCGAGTCCGTAGACAACGGTTTTCTCATCTAGCACAGAGAAACGCACGCTTGACGCATTTATGCACGGCGACTTAACGGTTAAGCCCATAGTGGCGCACTCTTCAATAAGAATAACCACCTTTTCAGTGTTGTCCATATCGGCTGAGAGAACGGCTGCCATAAACGCTGCCGGGTGATGGCATTTCAACCAGGCTGTTTGATAGGACAGCAATGCATAAGCAGCCGAATGTGATTTGTTAAATCCGTAACCTGCAAATTTTTCGACCAGATCAAAAATGTTGCCAGCCAGATCTCTGTCAATGTTGTTCCCTTCGCAACCAGAAAGAAAACCGACACGCTGCTTGGCCATCTCTTCGGCTTTTTTCTTACCCATCGCTCGACGCAAAATATCAGCACCTCCTAGCGAGAAGCCTCCCATAACCTGAGCAATCTGGATAACTTGTTCCTGATAAAGAATAACGCCGTAGGTTGGTTCGAGCACGGGTTGCAATATGTCGAGCTGATAGTCTTCGTGCGGCCAGGACATTGGCTTTCTGCCATGCTTTCTATCGATGAAGTCGTCGACCATGCCAGACTGCAAAGGTCCCGGACGATACAACGCAACCAGAGCGATAATGTCTTCAAAATTATCCGGACGCAAACGTTCAATCAAGCGTTTCATCCCGGCAGATTCAAGCTGAAAAACAGCCGTGGTTTTGGCCTCTTGTAACAAACTATAGGTTGGGGCATCGTCTAGCGGCAATGCCAGTAAATCAATGGGCTCATCAATATGTCGGTTGATTTCTTTGACCGCATTATCGATGATGGTTAACGTTCGCAGTCCAAGAAAATCAAACTTAACGAGCCCCACCGCTTCAGAATCATCTTTATCAAATTGCGTCACCAGAGAACTGCCATCAGCTTCGCAATACAGCGGTGAAAAATCGGTGAGTGCTGTAGGCGCAATAACCACACCTCCGGCGTGCTTGCCGGCATTACGCGCAAGACCTTCCAGCGCAAGCGCCATGTCCAGCAATGAAGTAACTTCTTCATCTTCGCGATAAGCGCGCGACAAATCTTCTGATTCCGCCAAAGCTTTGGTTAGCGTCATGCCAACTTCGAACGGCACCATCTTGGCGATACGATCAACGAATCCATACGGATGACTCATGACACGACCAACATCACGCACAACCGCTTTGGCCGCCATAGTGCCGTAAGTAATGATTTGCGATACGCGTGATGCACCGTATTTCTGCGATACGTATTGAATGACGCGATCGCGACCGTCCATGCAAAAATCGATGTCGAAATCGGGCATGGACACACGCTCCGGATTCAAAAAACGCTCGAACAGCAAGTCATATTCAAGCGGATCAATGTCGGTTATCTCTAATGCATAAGCCACCAGGGAGCCTGCACCTGACCCTCGACCCGGACCCACCGGTATGTCGTTTTCACGAGACCAGCGAATAAAATCGGCAACAATCAGGAAGTAACCAGGAAACTCCATTTGCGTAATAACATCGAGTTCCTGCTGTAAGCGATCATCGTAGGGCTGACGAATGTCGGAAAAATTCTCAATACTCGTATCGTAGAGTTGCTCTAAACGCTTTTCCAAACCAACCGCTGCAAGCTGTCGAAAGTACTCCGACTCAGTCATCCCTTCTGGTATTGGAAAGTCTGGTAATACCGGTTTGCCGAGTGATAGTTGCAAGTTGCAACGCTTGGCAATTTCAACCGAGTTGGCAAGTGCGGCCGGAATGTCAGCAAACAGCGAACACATTTGCTCCTCGGTTTTCAGATACTGAAATTCGCTGATCTTTTTTGGTCGCGTGGTATCGGCAAGCACATAACCAGTTTGAATACACTCACGTGCTTCATGCGCTTCGAAGTCATCTTTATCAATAAAGCGAACATCGTTGGTTGCAACCACAGGAATGTTAAGCTTCACGGCCAGATCACAGGCACCTCGAATGTATTGCTGCTCGCCAGGTCGATCGGTTCGGGTAAGTTCCAGATAGTACCGATCGCCAAACAATTGTTTCCAATAGCTGGCCAGTTCCAGTGCCTGCTCCTCTTGACCACGAGTTAGTGCATCAGCAACATCGCTTTCGATACCACCAGAAAGCATGATGAGTCCGTCGTTGGAATCGGTTATCCAGTCACGATGTATAACCGGCGTCCCACTGTGCTGGCCCTCTTGATAGCTGCGCGATACCAGTCTGGTCAAGTTGCCATAGCCGATATCGTTCTGTACCAGAAACAGCGCACGAAAAAGCGTTGGTTTTTTCGCCTCAATATCATCGGTTTGAATACGTACATCGACACCGGCAATTGGCTTTACACCACCTGACAGAGCGGCGCCATAGAACTTCACCAGGGAAAACATGTTGGCGCGGTCGGTTACGGCAACCGCAGGCATGCTGTCCGCGACTTTGGCGATCAGCGGTTTGATACGAACGGTACTGTCGATCAACGAGAATTCGGTATGAACACTCAGATGAACAAATCGATTACTCATGCCTGCGTTGTATCTTTTTTGAGCATTAAGGCGTTTCTGACTGGCGCAAATGACTGGCGATGCAAAGGCGTCACACCGAACTGCATAATAGCCGCTCGATGCTGCGCTGTGGGGTATCCTTTGTGTCGATCGAAACCGAATTCCGGGTGCTTGTGGTGCAGCTCGACCATTTGTCGATCGCGATTGACTTTGGCGATAATAGATGCAGCACTAATGGATTGCACGTGCTGATCGCCTTTCACAATGGCTTGGGACGGATAAGCAATATCAGGACACCGGTTGCCGTCTATTAAAACCAGATTGGGCTCCATTCCCAGCCCTTCAACCGCGCGCTTCATCGCCAACATACTGGCGTGTAAAATATTCAGCTGGTCAATTTCCTCGACCGACGCTTCGGCAATACAGAACGCCAGCGCCTGGCGACGGATTACTTTGTCGAGCGCTTCGCGCTGAGCCTCATCAAGCATTTTAGAGTCAAGCAAGCCTGCAACTGGTTTTTTCGGGTTCAATATGACCGCCGCTGCGACCACGGCACCGGCCAACGGCCCTCGTCCCACTTCATCCACGCCCGCTATCAAGTGCGGTTGACGGCAGTTTTGAGAAGCAATGTTTAATGGCATAGAGAGCAATTTACTTTGTCTTAGCGGTTGGCCCAAGTACACTAACAGAATGACACCGACTGCAACCACCGATACGAACGCCAGTGCGCCAAAGATTCAATCCAGCGACGTTACACCATTACGCATGGCTGTGGTCGGCACAGGTTATCTGGGTCGATTTCATGCACAAAAGTACCATCAGCTGAGTCAATGCGAGTTGATTGCCATCAGCGATGTGGACAAAGATCGTGCAGCCGAAATCGCTGGTGAATTATCGACCACCGCGGTGTCTGATCATCGTGAGCTGATAGGCCGCGTCGATGCAGTTAGCATCGCGTCCCCAACCAGAACGCATTTTGCTGTTGCAAAAGAATTGCTCGAAGCCGGTATTCACGTATTGGTTGAAAAACCAATGACGGTTTCTGTCAGTGAAGGTGAGGAATTGATCAACATAGCGCGCACGAATTCTCTGGTACTGCAAGTTGGGCATTTGGAGCGATTCAATCCGGCATTGTTGTCAGTTGCCGATCAAATTAAAACACCCATTTTTATAGAGTCCCACCGACTTGCACCATTTACGTCACGCGGTACAGATGTGAACGTGGTACTCGATTTAATGATTCACGATATCGACATCATCATGCATTTGGTTGATGCCGAACTGGTAGCAATTCACGCCAACGGTTCACCAGTGGTTTCCAACGCGACCGACATCGCCAACGCCCGACTTGAATTTAGTAACGGGTGTGTCGCTAATGTGACGGCAAGTCGTGTTAGTGGAAAAACAGAACGACGCATGCGATTCTTTCAAAAGGATACTTACATCGCTATCGATTTTCAGGAGAACACGTCACGAGTATGTCGTGTTGATCGCGATAAGCCTGATGAAGCCGGTATACCAGCGATTAACTGCGTTGATGAAAATCTTGAGAAAGGTGATGCTATTCGAGCGGAGATTGAAGCGTTTGCTGACGCGATCAATAACGGCACTCGACCGTTAGTGAGTGGTGAAGATGGTTTACGCGCTTTAAAAACAGCGATTGAGATCGGCGATAAGCTGGGATAGCACATGCTGCAAACACCTGAGCGCGGTTTCGCGCCATCTGAATATGAACAACGCGCCCAACGCGCACAACAGGCAATGGAGCTTGCCGGCATGGACGCGTTGCTGCTTACCACGCATGCTGATATTTTCTACTTCAGTGGTTTTTTAACGCAATTTTGGCAAAGCCCTACTCGGCCCTGGTTTCTACTCATACCTCAATCGGGGAAACCGGTGGCCGTTATTCCCACAATTGGTGTTGAATGCATGCAGCGCACATGGCTCAACGACATTCGTAGCTGGTCATCACCCAATGAGCACGACGATGGTATGGGCCTGCTGATTTCCACCATTAAAGAGTTGTGTGGAGCATCCCCGAATCTTGCTGTTCCGATGGGACACGAAACGTATTTGCGTTTGCCGTTAAACAGCATTATGCAATTGCAAAAAGCATTTGCCACAAACACACCATGGCTGGATGCAACACAATTGATTAGAGACGTTCGAGCCATAAAATCCGAACATGAGATAGACAAAATCCGTTACGCGTGCTCCATTGCTTCCAATGCATTTGCACGAGTCCCCTCTTACGACTTGGCAGGACGAAATGAAATCGATTTGTTCCGTCAATTTAAAATCAGTTGTCTCGAATTGGGAGCCGACGAATGTGCTTATCTGGTTGGTGCATCCGGGCCCGACGGCTACACCGATGTTATTTCACCAGCAACTGGTCGACAGCTTAGAGCAGGGGACATATTCATACTCGACACTGGATGCGTCTGGGATGGTTATCATTGTGATTTTGATCGTAACTTTGCCGTTGGCCGGGCAAGCGATGCCGCAACGAGCGCATATCAAACACTCTGGGATGCAACGCAGCAAGGCATCGAATCGATCAAACCCGGTGTGAGCTGTGCAGATCTGTTTCAAGTCATGATGAATGCCATGGCGGGTGCCGACGGCGGCAGTGTCGGGCGAATTGGACACGGGCTTGGTATCGATCTGACCGAGCCGCCGTCGCTGACCTCATACGATACAACCGTACTCAAAACCGGCATGGTGATGACACTTGAGCCCGGCCTGAACTATGGCAATGGGCTGACAATGGTGCATGAGGAAAATATTGTTATCAGAGACTCTGGCGCTGAGCTACTGAGCGTGCGCGCGGCCCAACAGCTGCCAATTTGCCAGAGAATCTAGCAACATTCAATTTTGTGACTATTCTAGCCTAAAAAACGCCGGATAATCGGGCTTTTGCATCACCTCTGGCATCAATGCTGCGTGAATCTTTTCGATGATTTTCGCGAATACAAAAAAAGGATTTAACGGAGCGCAAAAGGCGCTCTTGATCATGGTGTTCTGCCTGCTCATGGTGGGTACATGGTACGCCGCGTACAAACTCAACCACCTCAATGAACGAGCGGCTTTCAATCAAGCCAGCAACGACATTACAAGAAGCGTAGACGTTGGTATTGAGCAAGCTCGCGCTTTACTAGCGTCGATTTCCGCCTTGCATTATTCAACACGCAGTGCCGGTGCTCAGGAAGTTCCTGTCTATCTCGATGAGTTGCGCCGCCAGAACAATTTCATCACTAGCATTGGGCGGTTTGAAAATAATCAAGAGCAATTAACATTAACGCACATTAATCCGGCACCGCCACTATCAACGCTACAAATCGGATTCGACCTGGCTTCTATTCCTAGTTTGAACGAATTGATTTTAAGTTCGTTCCAAAGTGAATTGTTTTCGGCTGATCGGCTTCCTGCACTGTGGCCCACAGCGGGGTCTTTACTCCTGCTAAGCCCAAGCTATTCAAGCCAGCAATCATTATCAAACTCTAACAAGCCAGAGAAGCTTGCAGACGGTGGGTACTTAATGGCTTTAGATTTAGCTGGTTTGCTCGACAGTTCCACTGAAGTTGTCAATGGCAATGCTGGTTATCGAATTCATTTACATAACGAGCTAGGCAAGCAAACTATCGCCGAGCACACGCCAGATACACAGCTCACCGGGTTGTACTCACGTTTGTCCAGAAACGCATCCAGTAGTCGAGAATGGCAACTCGGTGGTAGCACAGTTACGGTTGAGCTTATTAGGAATATTGGTATATCACCCACTCTGAAAACCATTATTGTTGCGGCGTCCTTATTGGGTTCGTTGTTCTTTTTAATGTTTACATCCATCTTGTATGAAAGGAAACAGGCTAAATTCGAACGAACTCAGACTATGCAGAGCCTGAATGCTGAACGAGAGAAAGCAGCAAAAACACTCAGTGCTATATCAGACAGCGTTATCACGCTCAACTTACGAAAAAACATACTGCATATGAACCCGGCAGCCGAACGACTGTTGAATGCAAAACTGAGCGATGTAGAAAATTACCCTATACAAAATTTCTTCAACTTCACATCGATTGATTTAAATGAATCGCATTACAATATAGAGCAGCAACTGGATAAGCTGCAAGATGGTGATGAACATGAAGTTGACTTACATCTCACCAGTGAAAGCGAAGACGAGCGAACTATAAAGGTCTCGATATCACACACAGTCGACTCGCAAAACCAAACAATTGGTTACATCATTGTTTTGCGCGATGTAACGAATGAGCGAGCACTCACTAGCGAGCTTGAATACCAGGCAAATCACGACTCGCTAACAGGGTGCGCTAATCGATTCTATTTTGAAACTCGACTGGAAGAGTTGCTACAAGACATCAAGATCAGCAAGCGCCGACACGCCATGTGCTACATGGACCTGGACCAGTTCAAAGTCATTAATGATACCTGCGGGCACACGGCAGGCGATCAGCTACTGTGCGAACTGACGACTCACTTACAGAACATTGTTCGAAAGGGAGACTTACTGGCAAGGCTTGGTGGCGACGAATTTGGATTGATCATTGTTGATGCTGATGTAGAAGACGCAGAACTCATAGCAGAGAAGGTCTTTGATTTTTTTCAATCCTATGTGTTTCAATATGAAGACAATGCATTCCCGGTACGGGCAAGCATCGGCTTTGTACAGATTAACGAGTATAGCGGTCAGATAAGCGAAATATTTGCAGCTTCTGATATCGCACTGTATTCAGCCAAAGATGGCGGTCGCAACAATCTGAGTTATTACTCGCCAACAGATGAGTCAATGAACTCTCGGCACCAGGAAATGAGCTGGCTGCCAAGGCTAAACAATGCACTTCAGAACGATCGATTTCGACTGCTGGTTCAGGCAGTTGCACCCATTGGCGCTCAGCCAAGCGAGTCTCAGCCATTGCATTTCGAATTTCTGCTACGCATGCTTGACGACAATGACAAGGAAATTACACCGTACCTGTTCATTCAAGCCGCTGAGCGGTATGAGCTGATGACCCAGATTGATCGATGGGTAATAAACAACGCAATGAAGATAATCAAAGATCTGCCAGCCGCTTCACCCAAAAATTGTACTTTCTCAATTAACCTGTCCGGTCAATCGGTAGCCGACCCCGGACTACAGCTTTTCATTAAACGCAAGATGAAAGAATTTGATATTGAAGCAGAGCAGCTCTGGTTTGAGTTAACCGAAACAGCGGCAATCAAACAGTTTGCCGTAGCCAAGGAATTCATGGAGGACATGCGCAGAATGGGCTCTAAAGTGGCACTGGATGATTTTGGTTCCGGACTAAGTTCATTCGGCTATTTGAAAAATCTGCCAATCGATGTATTGAAAATAGACGGCCAGTTTGTAAAAGAACTTGCGACCAACAAGATCGATCAGGAAATGGTGCGATCGTTCAACAACATCGGTAAGGCAATGGGTATTACAACGGTTGCAGAATTTGTTGAATCAGCTGAAATCCTGGACGTACTGCAAACCATCGGTGTTGACTATGCACAAGGATATTACATTGGCAAACCCTGTGCGATTGAAGATGCGTTAAACTATAACGGCAACTGGAAATCCGTAGCCTAAATTTTAGATTTTACCAGTTAAGTATGTTATTGAACATAACATTGAGCATGCAGTACCAGACGTTATGCTGACTACCTGCAATGCTTACAAAATCCTTGTTACATAACCAAGTCATTAGCTGATCAGCTTGCATTCTTTTGAGACTCACACCAACTTACAACTCTTAGGCAGTACGAAGCCGATACCGCATTGACTACTATCGCAGAACCAATACTCGTTGCATCGGTATAACTTAAAAAAAAAAGATATTTTTCTGCACAGCCGTAGCTTATATTTGCATTTTTACCAATTGCGCATGTTATTGAACATAACATGGGATTTGCACATGTTAATGTACGTCATTGGTCGAGGATTGGACATTAGTTCCCAGATAAAATGCCGCCGTTGATGTTTATGGAGCAGTTTTGCTTGCCTGTTGGAAAAACCGACGAATCGTTTGTTTCCCAACACCGTATGAATGTCATGACCTATCGCCAATACCCGAATACTGAACGCCCGCCAGATGGGCAATGTCGCGATCTGAAGTTTCGATGTCTTCACTACAGAACTTGGCGAGGTGGTCATGTCCACATGCCCGAGCCATGATCTTCATCATGTCGACCGAATTTCGATAAAAGTTGTGCACCTTCACGGCAGTCTTATCAATAT
>Ga0209828_1002177_pt1 | contig 16526 bp, 13 predicted proteins | sample MaitaG_FD_187429 | JGI IMG/M metagenome (GOLD analysis project Ga0209828, IMG submission 187429) | Marine algal microbial communities from Maine, USA - Maine_Asex2 metaG (SPAdes) (version 2) | ecosystem: Host-associated > Algae > Red algae > Unclassified | place: Maine, USA | collected 2015-01-05 | reverse complement strand
CAGCGCGTTGTGTTTCTCGAAGGCTTCCTTGCTGTCGCGGAACCCGCAAGCCTGCTTGGTACACCCGCCAGTCATCGCCGCCGGATAGAAATATATCACCACCGTTTTGTCGCCCGCGTCCGAGGACTTCCACGTTTCGCCGGTATCGAGTTTGCCCTCAAAGACGGGGGCGTCGTCACCGACGTCGAGAGCGAAGGCGCCGAGAATAAAAAACGGGGCGAGAAGGACGGAGACGAAGAATGCTTTCATGGGAATCACGTGGGTTTGAATTTGCCTAAAGAACGGGTGCGGATGAGCGAATCATACAACTGCTATGACGACAATGAGAGTCGACCCCGAACGGGAAATTTTTATACCAGCGAGCATGCCGTCGGACTTCGCGAATGCTTGGGTGCGTCGGCCGTTCCGCGGAGGCAAATGAATGTGAGGCAAAAGAATGAGCTATGTCACCGTGGTGCCTGTCGAAGGGTCGCGCCACTGGTTCAGTTCCCAATCAATCGAGATACCAAGGGTCGAAATCCAACGGCATCCATAAAAAATCCGGGCAGGGAGCCTTGTGCAGGAAAAAATACGTGGCCGCTTGCTCCACTTCGTTTAATGACAAGCAGAAGTTGCCAGGGAAAATTCCACTCTCAACATCGCAGCCGCTGTCGTAAGCGATCTCGAAAATGTCCGCCGCTTTCCGTTCCGAAGTTGTCAGCCAAAGCCATTCATCTCCATCAGCTATATAACAAATGAATTGGTCATCACCCCCTCCTACACTGAACGTCCCACTATTTCTTTGATATCGTTCGGCCCCCGATTCAATCGTTTCTATTTGTTCGAGAAAGGAAAAGTGGAGCCCGCAGGAATCGCGGCCATCCATGCTTCTCAGGCCTTCGATCATTTGTTGATGCGAGAAAGAGAAACCCGAATCGTCGAAGCCAAAGTAGCTCAGTTCTCCGAGAGTTTTGGCTTCTGGTTCGAATTGATTCAAAGTTCCGCCTTCGCAAGCAATGCACATAACTGGAGGTCTTCGCGATCCATGAACTGGTCAGCAGGCTCATTGCACGCATGGGCCGCCCAGACATGGTCCACAACATCGAGTGCATCTGAGACTGTGAGTTTGCGAGAATCCAGCAGCCGATACATCGCGGTGGAAACTTCATTTAAACTAATGAAGTATTCCCCCCATTGCGAATTCGACCTCCTCACGGACCCGTGGCAATTCAGCATTAAGAATCCGCTTCTCTTCGGCCGTCGCGGCGAGTGTCATCTCCACGTAGGAAAAAGCATCAACAAGCTGCACGAAGCAATAGTCCTCTTGGTAGAGCTTGCAGTACTGGAAAAGCAAATGCCGAAGGACGTTGTCACCCGGTTCAGGAGAGACTGACCGCAAGCGCTCAGCAAACCGAGATTGTTGAATGAGACTGTCATTCACGTTGAAGAGTTAGTCCTTGTTTAAATCATCCGGAATATATTTCGGGAGATCCATCGCTCCATGAAGAACACGGATGATCTGAAGCACCTCCTGATGAATTCTGAATAGAATCACATGTTTACCCTGTGTGGCAATTTGACATCCTGGAAAAAGATCCGGGCGATGACGCCAGTGGTTGGGGTTTTTACGTATCAACTCGAACCGGGACCAAACGGCCTCCAAGTATTTTTCCACCTGCTCTCCTCCCCACGTTTCAAGGGTGTAGTCTCGAATAGATTTTAAATCATCAATCGCAGCGTCTGTGAGGTCGAGTTTCATCCTCGAATGAGGTCAAAAAATTCTTCCTTCGATTTCACCCGCGTCAAGCCCCCTGCTTCAAGCTGGGCATAGCCAATCGCTGCCTGGCGCTTGAGCCAGTTATTCTCCTGCTCCCGCTGCATAGCAATTCTTAGCGCTTCGCGAATGACCTCGCTCGCACTATTATAGAGACCGGATTCCACTTTTTGTTTTACGGCCCGCTCAAGCTCTGGAGTAAGAGATACGTTCATTTCTTGATTGTGCTAGATTAACAAGGATTGTCAATCTTTGTCATTATTTTTGGCAAAGAGCCCGCTTACACATCAACACCATCACGCTGCCGGGCCCGCCGGCGGCGTTTGGCGTTGAGACCAAACAGCAAGAGGGTGCCAAAGCCGAACAGGCCGATGGTGCCGGGTTCGGGAACGGCGCCGAAGGTGAGGGCCAGGCTGGCGGGGCTGCCACCTTCGCGGCTGTCGAAGCGGCGGGCATTGCGCGTGCTGGTTTCATCGCCGACTAGGATCCAGCCATCGTTCGAACCCGGATCGTCGACCCAGGATTGCACGTCGGAGGCCAACACCGAACCCGTCCAGGTATAGGTGCCCGGATTGTCCACGGTGGTGATCGCGCTCGGCGTGGCGGTGAAGTCCCCGCCCGGGGTGGTCCAGGTGGCGGTGTTGAAAAAGGTATGCAGCCAGGTGGCGTCGCCGGGTTGCGAGGCCGCGCCGGTACCGCCGGGCGTGCCGGCGTTGGAGCTGCCTTCGCCCCAGGCGCTGTTCAGGGCATGGGCCGAGATGGCGGTGGGCCCGGCGCCGCCGGGTTCGAGATTGAGCGAGAGCGTGAGTTCGGCGCTGGTCACTTGCGTGCCGGGGGTGACGCCGCTCAGATCGAACTCCAGCACCGAACGGCGGGCGTCGCCGCCAGCCGTGTTGCCGACGTACAAATGCGGACCGCTGCCATTGCTGGTCGCGCCGGACGCGCTTTCATACAAGGTGTTGTCGAGGCTCGGGGTCAGCACCAGATTTTGGGCCGGGGCCAACATGGTCATCGCAGCTACTGCGGCGAACAGCAGCGACGCGAGCACCGCGCGCCGGTGGAATCGGCAGCGGCAAGGGGTAGACGAGGAAGCGAATGGAAGAGGGAATGGCATGGGCTTATTTCTTTTTCTGTTGGGCGTCGCGGATGCCGTCGTGATGGCGCGACAGGTAGTAAAACGATTGGGTGCTGCTCTTTTCACCGAGGCAGAACTGGAACGCCACCCGGGAACCGCCGCGCGGCCAAGTCGGCCCGTTCAAGGCGAGCGCATGCACCTCGTGGGAAACCGACTGGCCCGGCTTCAGGGTGGTCGGCGTCGCGTTGGCCGGGACAGGAGCCATGCCGGGCAGGGGGTAGTTCTTGTTTTGGCAGCGAATGAACACCGAGGACTCCCACAAGATTTTGTCGCCGGCGGATAGCAGGGCCGGCACTTTCACCGGCTTATCGCCGGGGTTGGACACGGTGATCGCGTAGGCGCCGTCGCCGTCCGGATTGGTCCATTTGATTTCTTTGGCCGGCGGGACTTTTTCCACCTCGAAGGTAACACCTCCGGCAAATAAAGCGGGGCGGCCGCTGACCACACACTTGTGTTTGGCGGCGGCACCGAGCGCGGCGGGCCAGAAGGTCGGTCCCAGTTCGGCCCAAGGCGACTCCAAGCCGTTTTTGCCGACCTGCCAGCCGAGCGGGACGTTCAAGGATTCGCGGGCGCGTGTGACGACCGCGTCCGAGGCGATTTCGATGGCGTTGACCATGAGTTGGCGGCGGTCGCGTTTGGCGCCGATCAGCACCTTCTTGCCTTCGGGGAACTCCGGCTGCTTCATTTGCCGCGCCGTATGTCCGAGGGTGATCTGCTCTCCTTCTTTCACATCGCCCCGGAACACCTTGTCGACGGTGACCATCAGGCGGGTGTTGTAAATGGGTGGCAGGGACCTGGCCACGGGGCCGCGTTGGATCGTGTCGAGCGTGCCGGTGAACACCGCATCCTGACTGCCATAGATGGCGAGCATGTCCGCGGCCGGATCCTCGGCGGCCGCTGGAAGCGCGAACGCTATAAAAATGAAGGCAATTGAGACGAATGTTCTGTTTAGGGTCGTTTTCATGAATAATGCCAATGAGCGCCCAAACCCTAGCTGACATCAGCTCGCTGGCAATCCTGCGGGCGGGTTTTTTCAGTTGTTTCGCGCGGCGGCGAAGTCCAAGAGCAGCCAGTACCATGGGGCCTGAACACAACAACCTAAGCAGCAAGCTTCTTCCTTCGGGCCGCCCCGCGTGAGGACGTTCCGCAAAAACCGCTCCGCCGGCTCACCCCGCCCACCCCGCCCACCCCGCCCTCTGCGCCCACCGCGCCCACCGTGCCCAGCCCGGAACTTGGCCGGCTGCCCGGTCTGCGGTCTGGTGCAACAGCTCCCCGAACTCGGCCTGCGCGAGTCCGCCGCCTGCACGCGTTGCGGCAAAGGCCTCAACCTCAAACGCGGCCGCAACCGCTGGACCGCCCCGCTGTCCCTCGCCGGCCTGATCCTCTACCTGCCCGCCATCCTGCTGCCAATGTTGCGCATCGAGCAACTCGGCCACGCCAAGGAGGACAGCCTGCTCTCCGGCGTCGTGCACCTGCTCGCCGAGGGCTACTGGTTCGTCGGACTGATCGTGCTTCTTTTCTCCATTGTTCTGCCGCCGTTCAAGTTGCTGACGCTGCTGCTCCTCTCCAGCACCACCTGGGTGACCAATCACGAACGCAAGGCCCGCCTGTTCCATGCCGTCGAATTTCTCGGCAAATGGGGCATGCTTGATGTCATGCTGGTGGCGGTGCTGGTCGCCTGGGTGAAACTCGGAGACGTGGTGAGCATCGGAGCCGGGATTGGCGTGGTCGCGTTCGCGATCATGGTGATCGTCAGTTTGCTGGCCGGTCTGAGTTTTCATCCACATCAGATGTGGGATCCCGACGGCGACGGCGTTCCGGGAACCGAACCAAGAACGACAGCCAAACCCGCGGCGAACCAAGCCGCCAAGGACCCCCTTTTATGAGCGCACAAGACACCCCTTCCGAGTCCGCCGCCGTTGAGCCAGAGGTCGAAGTCGAAAACCAAGACGCGGCCCTGCCCACCGCGCGCGCCGTGAAGAATAACCGGTTTTCCTTGGCCTGGCTGATCCCCCTGCTCGCCCTGCTCGGCGTGGCCTTTCTGCTCCACCGCGCCTGGTCGGAGTCCGGGACCAAGCTCACCATCACCTTCGAAGACGGCCACGGGCTCAAGCCCGGCGATACCATCCGCCATCGCGGCATTATCGTCGGCGTGGTCGACGGGGTCGAACTCAGCGAGGACTTGGAAGGCGTGCGGGTGGACGCGCGGCTCAATCCGAGTGCCGCAAATCTCGCGCGCGCGGGAAGTTCGTTCTGGGTGGTTCGGCCGCAGCTGGCGCTGGCCGGCGCGAGCGGACTCGAGACCGTCGTCGGCGCCAAATACCTGCGCGTGGATCCGGGTCCGCCGGACGCGCCGCGCCAAGTGGTGTTCGACGGGGTGGACGCGCCGCCGCTGGTCACCGAACAGGAAACCGGCGGACTCGAAATCGTGGTCACCACCTCGGACGCGGCGGGGGTCGTCGCGGGCGCGCCGGTGACCTACCGGCGCATGCCGGTCGGCAAGGTCACCGGCACCACGCTGGCGCGCGATGCGAGTCGGGTCGAAGCCACGCTGTACATCGAACCCGCCTACGCGACGCTGGTTCGGGACAACTCGCGCTTCTGGAAAATGAACGCGGTCAATGTCCGCGCCGGTCTGTTGCGCGGGGTAGAGTTCAACGTCGAGAGCATGCAGAGCCTCCTGCTCGGCGGCGTGGCGCTCGCGACTCCGCCGAGTCCGGGCGTGGAGGTCGAACCCGGCACCCGCTTTGCGCTCGCCGACGAACCGGACGACGACTGGCTGGACTGGTCGCCCCGGCTGCCGTTGAGCGGCGGACTGGTGTCCGGCGAATCCGCCGGGCGGCCGAAGGCGATGCGCGCCAATCTCCGTTGGCAGGAGAAAAAACTACTCGGCGGCAGCCGCCAACTCGAACGCAGCGGCTGGGTGATCCCGCTCGGCAATCGTCTTCTCGGCCCGGCCGACCTGCTCGGCAATCCCACCCCCGACGCCTCGGCAAAATCGAGCAACACCGTCGAACTGGTGATCGACGAAACCTCGATCACCACCGAACTTCCGCCCGACGAAGGCGGCCTGCTCGACATCCCGCTACCCGCCAGCTGGGCGCCGCGCCACGTCAACAACCGCGTTCCGGACGGCCCCGAAGCAGTGCTGGTGGTATCCGGTAGCGGTGTCGCCAACCGCCTGCTCTCGGCCGACTTGCTCGAAGCCAAAGGCGTGACCTGGCACATCGACCGCAGCGTCAGCTTCGCCGCCGACTGGCACGGCGCACCGGTGCTGGGCGACATCGACAAGACGCTGATCGGGCTGTTGCAGGTGGAAGGTCGCGAGGCAAAAATCGTGCCTTTGCAGAAAATGTATTAAGGTTTGGCGGCCTGATCCTCGAAGTTTTGACCCCGTAATCCCTTGACCACCGCAGTTTTTCGGCTTTGGTTTCAATTCTATGGGACAACAACTACGCAAACGCACCAAACGTAAAGCTCGCAAGCGCTATCTTAAGCGCCTGAAAGAACAGGCTAAAGCGAAAGCCAAGTAAACGGCTTTTCCGCTTCCCTGCCCTTCCGGCCACCGAACCGGGTTTTGACGTGACATGATTGCCTTTCTTGAAGGCATCCTTGAGCAATCCTCGCCTACGCGAGCGGTTCTCAATGTTGCCGGCGTCGGCTACGACATCGCCATTCCCATCAGCAGCTACGAACGCCTGCCCAAACCGGGCGAGCAATGCCGGATCCTCACCCATGCCGTCTACCGCGAGGACAGTCACACCCTCTACGGCTTCATGACCGCAGGCGAGCGCTCCACCTTTAAGTTGCTCCTCAACGTCAAAGGCATCGGTCCGAAGATCGCCTTGAGTGCTCTCTCCGGATTGTCCCCGCGTGATCTCACCAACGCCATTTTGGAGGGCGATGTAAAACGCATCAGTTCGATCTCCGGCATCGGCAAAAAAACCGCCGAACTGGTGATCGTGCAGCTGCGCGACAAAATCGATCCTGCCGACGCGCTCGCCGCCAAAGGCCTCGACCCGGACAGCGGCGCGCCCGGCGAAGGCAATCTGCGCGACGCCGTGCTCGCCTTGGTCAGCCTCGGCTACAAACAAGCGGACGCCGCCAAAATGGTGAAGGCCGTGAAAGAAAAACACGACACCACCGAGATGTCGGTCGAGGATTTGCTCAAGCTCTCGTTGACCAGTTAGCGTTCCAAAATGGCCGCCGCCCGAACGCGGCTCACCGGATCACCCGGAGCACCCGCATGAATTTTCTCTGTTCCGAGTCGAAGGGCGCCGGCAACAGGTAGGTCGCCGGCGCGTTGTTGTCGGCCTGTACCACTGCTGGACCGCTCGTTGCCGCTCCTTCCGGGGCCAAGGCCCAAGGGCCGGACAAGCTGTCCGCCACTTGCACCACATATTTTTCTCCCCCTTGGGCGGTCCAACGTACACCGCGCCCGTTGGGCACCGCCGCCAAAACCAGTTGGTGCAAAGGCAGTGTCATGCGCGGTAGTTCGACGCGGCCACCCGCCGTCACCTCAAAGGACGCGGCACCGTCGGTGACCGGATTTCCGGAAACCACCGGGGAGCCATCGTGCCAGCTGGGCGCATACAGGCTTCGTGGCCCGAAACCGGGCTTGTCGTTGCGAAGAAAATACGTGCCGGGCAGAAGCGTGGAGATTTCAAAGCGGCCAAAATCGGACTCAGACTCCAGCGTTGCCACCACGCCGCCATCGGCGTCGACGACGGCGAGTGGTTCAAACACGCCATCACCCGCCTCGTTCACAACTTGACCCGCGACGCGGCCGGACGACCGCGCATTGATCACCACTCCGCTGTGCAGCCCCGGCAACACCATCAGCGGGGTTGCCCCGTCCGCGACGGGATCGCCGGTGACCACCGGAACATCGCCGTACCAAGTGTCTGCCACCCCGACGCATGGAAGAAAGTCCGTCCGCAGATAGACCTCGCCGGCGATCAGGCCCTTGATGGTGAACGTGGCTCCCGGCACTGGCGGAAACCCGGGGCAATCCGCGCGGGCTACGGTGTTGCCGTCACGGTCTACGGCCAGGAGATCATTATGCCTGAACGAACCCTCGCAAGCCAACTCCTCGCCGCTAGGCGTGAGCACGTCGACGACCAGCGTGCTTTCAGCACTCCGGTCCACCTGGATATCTATGCCGGTGAGCGTCTGCCCGGCGAGCACTTCAAACGACGTTCCGCCGGTCACCGTGGTGCTCTGGCGAGCGACATCACCGAACCAGGTCGGGGGGAACAGATACGAGCCACCGGGACACTGGAATTCAAGGCCCTCGACCAGCAGGTGATAGCGGCCGACTGGAAGTGCGATCTGATACATGCCGTTGGTGTCGAATACGCTGGTGAGCCCAACCTGCTCCCCCTGTTCATCGACCCCATAAATCCAGACGATCTCGAACCCGGTGTTGGCGAACAAGGGTCCGCCGTTCTGGTCGGTGACCCGTCCCTCGACAACGCCGTTCTCGACGGCGGCACACGACGAGGCGCGAAACACGATCCCGCTCACCGTCTCGCCGGCCAACACCGGAATCGGGGTGGCACCGATGGAGTACGGGTCCTCCGCCGAATCGTCGGCCAATGCAGGTCCACCAAACCAAGAGAGGCAGCCCGAGCCGAGTTCGGCCGCGAGGTAATAATCCCCACCTGGCAAACCATTGACATGGAAGAAACCGTTCGAATCCGTGTTGACGGTGCGGGAGCCGTCCTCCAGGTCGCCGTGGATTTCCACACGGGTATCAATCAAAGGCAGATCTGACTCATTCAGCAGTTGCCCGGCGAGTGCCCCCCCTGGGAGCATCATCAAATCCACATCCACGAGGTCAGAACCGGCGATGATCTCGACGAACTGAGCGCCATCCCATTCGGGATTTCCAGTGATCACCGGCGCTCCGCCGTACCAGGATGTCATCAAGCCATCGCTGCGCGCTTGCAGGGTGTAGCGGCCTGGCAACACACTCTCAAACAGGATCTCGGGCATGGAGAAGTCGTTTTCCACGGTCCATCCGTTGGACGTCATCAACTTCACATAACCCCTGCCGAGCGGCTCGCCTTCGGGATCCAAAAAGCGTCCCGACAGGCTACTAGTGGGAACACGCTGCAAATCGACACCGGTGCGCGTTTCCTCGGCCTGTAGGATAATCGGGGTTGCTGTCGGCGGGATGGTGGCATCGAAGCCGAAGGCCACCGGCGGACTGTTGTCCTCCTGATACCAAGCATCCGCTTGGCTGCCGTTCGCCCCGGCCAGTACAAAGTAGGTTCCCGGCTCAAGGCCGGTGAATTGGAAGCCGCCACTGGCATCGGTGGTGGCGTCTTGCAAACGACTGGTCACATCAATCGAGGGCATGTAGAGATACACGCGGGCGCCGTCCTCCGGCTGACCCGCACGATCGAACACCTGCCCAGAAAGCGTGGCGCCGGGGGCACCGACCTCACGTACCGTCAACGTCAGTTCCTGTTCAGCCGAACGTCCGGTGGAATCACTTACGATCACTGTGAATGTGTAAACTCCGGGTCCCTGGGCTTCGGTGGGCGTCCAGTCGAACACTCCGGAGGTTTGGTCGATGGCCGCGCCGCTCGGCGCGCCCGACAAAAAGAACGAGAGCGGCTGGGCCGGTAGATCCGCATCGCTGGCTGTCGCGGTAAACGAGTACGGTACTCGTTCGTCGATGGTGTCGTCGGCAATCGCTACGAGCACCGGATCGGTTTGGGCGGCCAGCGCCCTAAGCTCGAAACTGAACCGACCCTCGTCCCGGTTTAGAAACGAACTTCTGCGGTCAGCCGCGATGACATACGTGGTGCCCGCCGTGGCATCAAAACTCAACGTGCGTGGAGAGAACGTCACCAAGGTCCCGTCCACCGAGACCAGATTGGCAACCGTCCCATCAACATCCTCATACACGTGGATGCGCACGCCATCCATATCCGGTTCGGGGATGTCGATCTCGATCGACTGATTCTGGCCGGGCGTGAAACGCCACCACACGGAGGCGTCCGCCGCGGCATTGACGTGGCCCGGCTCGCCGGCTTCCACGGTGGCGGTGATGTTGTGTCCGGTCACCACCAGACCGACCGTCGTGGGTTCGGGCAGTGGAATCGCGTCGACCAGATCGTCGTTGACCGGCAGGGTGTCGGCGACCCGGAAAAGGGCGCCGGTGAAGCTGCCCTCGCGGCCGTGCCAACCGTCGACGACAAAGGCGATCGATTCGCCAGCGACGGCTTGAATGTTGACATTGTCCCAGCCGAGCGGCCCGATAGAGGCGTTCTCTAGGGCTGCAATGTCGGTGCCCCGGTAAGCGGCGGGCGTGGCATTGAAATTCTCATCCGTCACTCGGAAACTGTAGATGCCGGCGGCCGGCGCAGTCCAGCGGTACCAGACGCTGGCGTCGCCATTCACCGTCGCGCCATGCCGGGGCTCTCCCGCTTCGTGGTCCGAACCGGCGTTGTGTCCGACCACCGCCACCTCGGTCGCCGAGGCGAGTGGAAAGGCATCGGCCAAGTTGTTGTTACCCGCCAATTGATCGGCGAAGTAGCGGATACTGAACGTGTTTTCTGCGGTCTCGCCGGCCTGCTCGTAGGCTCCACGAACGTAGTAGGTCTGCCCGGCGACCGCCTGGAAATGTTTCCGGAAATCAAAACGGCACAGCAGCGCCAGCGAGGCCAGATTGTCGCCTTGCCACAACTCAAAATAGAACTGGCTGTTGCAGCAGGGACTGCCCTGCACCGCGTAAGCGCCGTCGGCGGGCGCCACCCATTTCACCCAGACGCTGCCCGTGCCGGGATTGTCGAGAAATGGTGGTGGAGGCGGTTCACCCGCTTGCAGACCCGAGCCGAGACTGGAGATGGTCACCGAACTGGAGCTGCCGGTGAGAACAGCCGCATCCTCGAACGCATCATGAGCCGGAAGAGCAGCGGGCTGGATGACCAAGTCGAAGTCGCCTTCCCCCTCACGGTACCAGTTCGCCACCGAAATCGCGTAATCAACGCCAGCCACCGCCTCGAACACCGCAATCGCTGGCTGGCCTCTGTACTGGTGGATCCGGATCCGCGTGAGCTGGTCGATACAACTGCCGGTGTACACCGAAACCACCTCCCAACTCAGCGCGCCCGACCCGGTCAACTCCACGGAGTACACCCCGCTTTGCGGCGGACGCCACTGATACCACACCGTGTTTTTATTGAGATTCGTGTTGGGTTCGTCGGCCTCGTTGGTGGCGCCTACGGTGGCGCCGGTTGTCGACACGTTCGCGTTCGAAGGCAGAACAATCCGACCGAGGAAGAAATCGTAGCCGAGTGCGGGATCCAGCACGCAGACCGGGTTCGGCTGCGCCGCCTGGGTGATGGTGACTGCCTTACCACCGATACTCACGTTCCCCGAACGCGGCACGAAGTCCGGATTAGCGTCCACGGTAATCTCCACCCCGCCCGCGACAAGTACCGCCGACAACCAGCTGAGATTTTCGGTGAGACCGATGGCGCAAGACCCCGTCTGAACCACTGGAATCGTGGCGACGGCCGCCTCGGCCGACACCTGAAACGCGTTCACCACTTGCAGCGAGCAGTCAGTCCCCTGCTGCACGCGCACCGGTTGATCCGCCACGATGATCACCCCTTGCCGCACCACCGCCCCGTCGTTCGGATCGAAACTAAGCGTGGCGCTGTTGCCCGCGACCGAAACCGACAACCAATCGAGTGACTCGGCCACCTCGAGCGGACAACCGCCTTGCACCGTCACCGTCAGGCTGGTTACCCCGCCCGCCGCCGGGGCCTCGATGTCGGCGGGGATGTCGTTCGTTTCGAAGGCGCAAGACGCTGGGAAGACATCCCACCACAGGTCGTAGGTCTGGCAGTCGCCGCCGCCCGAGGCCCCCGGCTTGAACAGCCAAAGCTTGTAAATGCCGGCCGCCGACAGAACTTCGTCGAAGCCGTCGCGATCGGTGTCCAAGCGCGAACTGCGGATGAAGTTGTCGGCACCGTCATACAACAGCATGTCGATGTCGCCGTCGCCCGCATTGTATTCGAGATCCACCACCAGGCGCAATGCCCCGGCCGGAACCGAGATCGAGTACACATCACGGTCGCATTGAATCCCTGGACCGTCTACTTGCGAGAGCCATTTGCCCGCGTGGGCACCGAGGTCGTAGGTCGGTGAAAAGGAATCGTTTTCCTCGTAGGCATCATCCTCGGCCATCTGGCGGATTGGAATGGTTTTGTCAGCCAAGGTGATCGTCGCGTCGCGGATGGCGCCGGAGTCGTTCGGGCTGAGCGTAAAGCTGACACTGCCTGGACCCGAACCGGTGCTTGCTGGGAACGTAATCCAGGCGGCGCTGGTTTGTGCGGTCCATAAGCAGCTCGCATCCGTCGCCAAGTCGAAAGTGTAGGTTCCGGCACCGGCGGGATGGGTCGGGTCGCTGGTTCGAACCCCATAGGTGCAACAGCCGCGCACTCGTTGAAAGGCCTCCTCCCAATAGGCAACCGTCTTGGTGTGAACACTGAAGGCGCAGTGCTCCACCCCCGGCATAAAGTCGGTTTGCACCCGGTAGCCCACAGCGGCATAGGCGGACGCGCTAGAGAGGGCGTTGTTATAAAGGAAATCCGCCGTGCCCAAGGTGTATTTAATTTCCGAGTTTTCCATCACCACTGCGCTTGGCGCGTTGGCGGTGGTCCGTTGCGAAGCACCGCAGTTCAGATTCATATAGGTCGGGTAGCCGGTGAAGCTATGAACGTAAAAATCGTACAACCATGAACCTCCCGAAACGCCGCTGCCGAAATAAAAATTGGTATACACGTTATAGTTGGCGATCATGTGGTCGAGCGCGCTTTTGATCTGGGCCAGATTGGCCGACTGCGAACCCCCATCCGACCCATCCCAAGGATACCGGTTCGGATTGGTAGCGCCGGCGGGCGCGAGCGGGGCAATGTACACCCAGTCCTTGTCGTTGATGAAGGTGTCCATCTGGCTGGTGTTATAACTGCCCTCGTCGCCATGAAGGTAGTACGCCAGAAAGGTCGGCGTCGCTGGGTCGTAGCCGTCGCCGACCACCACCCGCGCCGGTTGTCCCGCGATCGTGACCTCATGCACCCCCGGTGCCGAACCGCCGCTGCCGCCGCTCGCGGTCAGACCAGCCGTCCAATCTCCCGTCGGTTCGGCCACAGTGATCATCGCCATCAAGCTCAACGCCAACATCATTCGAAACGTATTCATCGTTCTCTTCCTTTCTCGGAGGGTGATGTCACGTGGAGCAGTGGTGTAGAGCCGGGTGGAGCCGAGTCCTCGGTTTGCTATTTGGCTAAAGAACTCAAGACCCCCGTGTTCTCCCTCATTTTTATATCAGTATAAATTTTAAAAAATGACGGGCTGGAGTACAAGTGGTTTATCAGAAAATCTACATTCCCTTTCAGTTATAAATACCAAGGATATTCACGGAAGCTTTTGGTTTTAAAGGAGTTTCGCCAGCGCCGCGATCGCCGCCGTCTCGCTGCGCAAAGTCCACGAACCCAAGCTGACCGGCTGCGCGCCGAACGCGAGAATGGCCGCTTTCTCGGCCGCGCTGAAATCGCCCTCCGGACCAATAAAGACGCCGACGCTCCCCTGCCCCGCCGCCGCCTCGACGATCGGCCGCTGCGCCTCATGCTGGGTGGCCAACAGCCAGACATCGCAGGACGCCGCCAGATCTTGATCCGCTAAAAAATCCGTCAGGGAACGCGCCGGATGCAGCGTCGGCAGCCACGGATTGCCGGACTGTTTGCAGGCCTCGATCAGAATCTGTCGACGACGTTCGGCCTTCGAGTCTTTGCGCCCGGCGACGATCCGCGCCTCGCAGTTCCCGCTCTCGACCGGGGCCACTGCCGCCACACCGAGTTCGGTGGCTTTCTGCAAAATCAGTTCGAACTTCTGTGATTTCGGCAGCGCCTGAACGAGCGTCACCCGCGGCTGCGAACGCGGGATATGGCGGCGTTCGCGAACGCGCAAAAGCACCGGCTCGCTGGACACAACTTCGGCGACGGCGACGTTGCCCTGTCCGTCCAGCACCTCGATGAGGTCACCCGTTTTGGCGCGGCGCGCCTTGATCAAATGCCGCGCCTCGTCCTTCGACAGCTGAAGTTCGTCCGAGGCGCCAAGAGCATCGTCGGACAAGGAAGTGGAAATAAAAGCGCGCAGCATAAGGCCTCCGGTTTAATCGGGCCGACGGATGGAATCGAACGAATTTCCCCCGAAATCGGCTACCTCACCTCGACACAACGACTACGCGTTCAGGATTGACCGCGGAACGACGCGGATCAACGCGGAACCTCTTCGGAGAAAACCACTTCTTTTTTAACCTGGGCTTCGTCCTAGTGTCCAAATCGAACGGGTTGCAGGTACCAGAAATTCCGCGTTGTTTCGCGTCTTCCGCGGTCAACAAATCCCAGCTACTCTGGCTCGTCTGTCGGCGGCTGTTCCACCAGCGGTTGTTGCACGGGTGCCTGTTTCGGCGCGGTGTTCACCATCCAGGCGGAAAAGCCGATCAGGAAATTTTTGAAGCCTTCGAGGTGTTCAGCCGGGATGCCCCAGTGGCCGGGCGTGTCCAGCGTGGCCATGAAACAGCCGAGCCAGGACTGGCGGCGTTCCTCGTTGATCACGAACGGGATGTGGCGGGCGCGCATGCGCGGCGGGCCGATGAGTTCGGCGTAGAGTGGCGGTCCGCCGAGCACGCCGCTGAGAAACATCGCTTGGCGGCGCGAGGCGGCGGCCAGTTCTTCGGCGTCGACCGGAAACAGTTCGGCAATGTCGGACGCGGCCAAGCGCTGGTAGAAATCGAGGCACATCGCGAACAAGTTGTCGCGGCCCATCGCTGTATGAATCTCAGTGCTCGGACGGATGTCCTGCGGCGGCCCACTAGGAGGAACGTAAATCGGACGGGACATTTGGAGTAGCCAGTAGTTAGGAGCCAGGGAAGAGGGGAAGGATTGTTGGTAGCTAGGTAGCGGGGTTGGAGGAAGAAAAAAGGATCCCCCTGACTACCAGCTACCGGCTACTCACTTCTCCTAAAGCACCCCTTCGCGCGTCGCGCCTTTCTCATTCGCCTGCCAGTAATGGCCGGACTCGACGTGCAGACAGGTGAGCCAGCCGAGGGGTTCGTAGACGCCGGTGTCGATGCAGATGGCGTGGCCGACCGAACGCGGGTGGCCGTCCTCCTGAATCGTATGGCCGCAGATCACGGTCTTGCCGGATTTGTGCGGCGGCGGGTCGATAAACCGCTCCCAGAACAGATCGGTGTCTTCCTGGTCCTTGAGTTCGCGTTCGGGGTGGAGTCCGGCGTGGACGAAGATGTGAGTCTCGGTCTCGAACCAAGCGTGCAGGTTCTCAAGAAAGGTCCAGTGGTTTTCCGGCACTGCCCCCCAGGCCTGTCCGCCAGTCGCCTGCACGTAGGATTCGAGCGCTTCGACGCCGCCGAACTGGAGCCAGTTGTTGCGCGCCCGGGTGTTCTCGACCGCCATCATCATCATGATCTCATGGTTGCCGAGCAAGGGGATCAACTTGCCCTCGGCCGTGAGCGAACGCGCCCACTCCATGACCGCGTAGGAATCAGGGCCTCGGTCGATGTAATCGCCGACCGTGATCAGCCGATCCTCCTCGGCAGGCGCCACCAACTCAAGCAGGCTGTTGAGGGCGGTATTACAGCCGTGTATATCTCCGATGACTAATGTTCGCATATCGCAGGAGGGGTAACCATGCGCTTGGCCGTGGTCAAGGCGGGGCTTATTTTTTGGTTTTTTCCTTGGTTAAACCGCACCCAAAGATCGTACTTTGGACCCAACCCAACGAAACTTATGAAATACTGGACCCTGATTGCCACCGGCATCACCATTGCCGCCTCTTTGCTTTTTGCTCAAGAAACCGCCCAGGAAACCGCCAAAGAAACCGCCGAAAAAGCTACCGAAACGGAAGCGGAGACCCCGGCTGCCGAAGTGGAAGCAAAAGAGAAAGCCGCGCAAGAGGGCGTCGTTTCCCTGCGCGAAATATACAACCATCGCAGCGATTGGCCGCGCGAGATAAAGGTCACCAAAGACATCGAAGGCGAGGACGGCTTCAAATCTGGCGACACCGTCCGACTGATCGGTGTGACCAGCGCCGGAGTAAAAGTGATGAAGGACTCGGTCCGCGCTGTCCTTCCGGCCGAGTCCACCTCGATCGTGGCCGACATCGAAGCCGAGACCGGTAAAGAACTCGCCCGCGTCATTCCCGAACCCGAGCCCGAACCCGGCGAACCCGGCGTGGTCTCCGCCAGCCAGGAACGCGCCATCCCCGGCGACGAACTGGTCGGCCAAGACGGCGAGAAATTCGACAAGTCCTCCATCGGCGGCAAATACGTCGGTATCTACTACTCCGCCAAGTGGTGCCCGCCCTGCAAGGCCTTCACCCCGAGCCTGGTCAAGTTCCGCAACGACAACGCCGACGAGTTCGAAGTGATCTTCGTCAGCTCCGACCGCAGCAAAGACGCCATGCTCGACTACATGACCAGCTACAAAATGGACTTCGCCGCCACCGCCTTCGGTTCGAAGATGCACAAAGAACTGCAAAAGAAATACGCCGCCCGCGGCATCCCCCACCTCGTCATCATCGCCCCAGATGGAAGTG
>Ga0209828_1002172_pt1 | contig 16555 bp, 17 predicted proteins | sample MaitaG_FD_187429 | JGI IMG/M metagenome (GOLD analysis project Ga0209828, IMG submission 187429) | Marine algal microbial communities from Maine, USA - Maine_Asex2 metaG (SPAdes) (version 2) | ecosystem: Host-associated > Algae > Red algae > Unclassified | place: Maine, USA | collected 2015-01-05 | reverse complement strand
CTGCAGCCAACTGGTCCGTCGGAATCCAACTGGTTCACGAGTTCAGCCACGACCTCGGCGACGTTGTCGGGCGTCGATGGCTCAGGCGTCGGCACACGAACGCGTTCGCTGAGCAGCTCGCCGGTGGTGGTGTCGACGACTGCTCCTTTGACGCCGGAACCGCCGACGTCGATCCCAAGTAATTCCATTAATGACCTCGTCGTTCCATTGCCCTCGATTGTGACAGGCCCACGGCGCGCGCGGCGTGAACCTGAACGTCGAAGTCGCTACTCGCCTAACTGACGAGTTCATGTGTCGCTACACATAGTCTGAGCAGATGGCTCTTCTGCATAAGGCAACGCTGCACCCATCGAAGCTCGATCTACTCACCGGTTACTTGCGTCAGAGCTCACTGACCCAGCTTGGTGCGTACCGGTTTGACGATCCCGAGGGCCAGGTCGGTATCGAGACGCATCTCGTGCGCGACGACTCAGGTGCCGTCTGGCATCTGCCACTGACCTACCGAAGTGCCCCACTCCCAGGCATCGAGGAGTGGGCTGTTGGGACCATGGATCATTCGGTGCTCGGCAAGCGATGGGTGTACAACGCTTGCGCCGACCCCGTCTATGCCGGCGAACTCATCCGAGCGATCTTGTCGGGCGGCTCCCAGGTCGAACAGTTCTTCGAAACCGACGAGGGTCCCGAGGTGCGAGAGTCAACGGCGACCGTGGTCGGAAGTGGTACAGCAGACACTCCAGTCCCGCAGGTTTCCGGGGTTCACGCCGAGTCGTTCGACGCAGACACCGTGATTGATGTTGGATCGGTGCAGGTCGTCGTGCGGCATCGACTCGACACGCCCGAACCCGAAAACCCATCGGCAACCTTGGTAGGAACCTGGGCTGCGACCGACCCGCCAGATCGTGCTTGCCTACGTTCCCTAGATCGCCGAAACGTGGCGCAGGACACAGGTGCCCGCTGTCACGATTGCCTCGTTTCGGGGGTGCCTCCCTCTAGCTTGTGGTCTTCGAACACCCCCCAAGGAGTTCCCATGTTCAAGCTTCCCTTTCGCAAATCCGTCGCAGTTCGCATCGTCGAACCCGCCTTGCGCGATGATTTCACCTCGGCCGAGATCGCCTCGATGGCCAAGGTCGGCACCGTCGTCCACTTCGGCTCTGGTCAGCCACTCATCGCCGTAGGCACCGAAGGTTCCCACGCATTCTTCATCACCTCCGGTACCGCCGCGGTGAGCCGCGGCAACGAGAGCGTCGCAGTACTGCGCTCTGGTGATCTCGTAGGTGAACGCGCCCTCGTGACCGGCGAACCCCGCAACGCCAGCGTGACGGCGCTGATGCCCGTCACTGCCCTGCAGTTCGACCGCGAGCAGTTCGCGTCGCTACGACTCGAGCTGACCAAGCTCACCGAGATGAGCGATGAGTTGGTCGAAGCGCGAAGCTAACGACGCTTAGGCCTGATCCGTCGTCTCGGCTCGGGTGACCTCGAAATCATCCAGTTCGAGTAGGGCAAGGAGCGCCCGATACTCGTCGCTTGAGCCTGGCCAAATACTGTGGTTGAAGCCCGTTTCGGCTGACCACCATGACGTGCACCCCTTGCTATGAGTGGTGCCTTCGAAAGTAGTTCGGACCGTATGTGTGAACTCGTCGATGGGCTGTTGCTTTGGATTCAACGAAGCGATGTCATCGTGTCGCATCTGCTTGAGTACGCCAACCGCGTACGCGGCCTGAGCTTCGATGGTTTGCAACGCCGACTGTAGGCCCGTGCCGTTCGGTCCCATCATGAAAAACAGGTTCGGGAAGTCATGCACCATGACGCTCTTGTACGAAGTCACTTCTTCGGTCCAGATCTCGGCCAGGGCCACGCCGTCGACTCCGGTCACGTCGATCTCGTGCGTGACATTGAACGGCTTGAAACCTGTGGCGAAAATGACAACGTCGACATCGTGATCCACCCCCGATGACACCACCGCGCAGTTCGTCAGCGCGTCGACCGGGCCTGCAACCAGCGTGACGTTGGCTTTGTCAAAGGTCGAGTAGTAGCGGTTTGACATCGTCGGACGTTTGCAAGCGAAGTTGAAGTCAGGTGTGAGCGCTGCTGCTAGATCGGGATCGGCGACGCTTTGCTCAATCACTCGGCGAGCCCGATCTTCGGCCATGGTGTTTACCTCAGAGCCCGCTCGATGCAGTTCGACGCTGGTCGGTTCCCACAGGTCGTAAAGCTGTTCACGAATCTCTGAGAGGGCATCGGGATTGGTCCGGAACTCTTCGCGTTCGGCTGCGGTGTACTCAGGGTCTTTCTTGGGGCCCACCCACACCGGACTGCGTTGAAAGACGATGAGTTCGGCAACGGAGTCCGCGATCTCAGGTACGAGCTGCACTGCCGTTGCGCCGGTGCCGACGACCGCCACGCGTTTGCCCGAGAGTTCGATGTCGTCGGGCCAATCGGACGTATGGAACTGGATACCTTCGTAGTTCTCGCGGCCAGCAAGGTCGGGCACATTGGGCGTGTGCAATCCCCCGAGAGCCGAGATTACTGACGTCGAAGTGAAGACTCCGCCGTTTGAGTCGTAGAGCTGCCAGTACGACGACAGCCATGTGGCTGAGGTAATCGTGGTGTCAAACGTGATGTCGTCGAACACGCCGTAGTCAATCGCGCACCGCCGTATGTACTCCAGAATTTCTGGGCCAGGCGCATACCACCGAGACCAGTCGGGATTCGGGGCAAACGAGTAGGAGTACAAGTGCGACGGCACGTCACACGCGACACCGGGGTAACGATTGTCGCGCCAAGTACCGCCGACGTCGTCAGCCTTCTCAACGATCGCGATGTTGGTAATGCCCGCTTCTTTGAGCTTGATCGCGGCGCACACACCCGACAAGCCAGCGCCGATAACAACTACTTCGTAGTGCTTCAGCTGACCATCTTCATACTTGTCAGTCATTCGAGGGACTGCCCGCCGTCGACTGCCATCAGGAGCCCGGTGACAAACCCTGCATCTTCGCTCAACAGAAACGCCGCAGCGCCCGCTACCTCTTCGGGCTTGCCATAGCGCCCGAGCGGAATCGACGATTCGATTCGAGCTCGGGCTACTTCTGAACGGCGTTCGTCGATGAACTCCTCGACAGCGCCCAACATCTCGGTATCGATCGGGCCCGGACATATGGCGTTCACCCGAATGTTGTGCTTCGCATACTCAGCGGCAGCATTGATTGTCAGGTTGGCCACGGCGCCTTTGGTCATTCCATAGAGTGACAATCCAAGGTTCGCTCGCATCGCTGCCATAGATGCAACGTTCACGATCGATCCGGCACCCACCGTGCTCAGCATCGCTGGCTTTGCGTACTTCATGGCTTGCCAGCCAGCCCGCACGTTGACCGCCATGATGTGTTCGAACGCATCGTTGCTGTTGTTCTCGAAGCGTGCGTAGGCACCGAAGATGCCGGCATTGTTGACCAAGCCGTCGAGTCGGCCGTGATCTCGCACCGCCACGTCGATCATGCGTCTGACGGTGTCTTCCTCGGCAATATCGCCGACAACGGCAACCGCCGGTGGATCACCACGTTCGAGCGCATCCGCATTGACAACTTCAACGGTCGCCTCAAGCTGGTCTCGGTTGTGGTCCACGGCCACAACTAGGGCGCCCTCGACCGCGCATCGCTCAGCAATAGCGGCACCGATGCCTTGGGCCGCTCCGGTGACCACCACCACCTTCGACGCAAGGCGCCGAACATCACCATGTCGTTCGCCTGAATCGGTCATCGAGTCGGGTTGCCCGGGTCTAAGCGGGTCAGGTCGCTTGGCCGCCCGGTGGTGCCGTAGTTCATGCCGGTATAACTCGGACGATACGAAACTCCCGGCAACGGGTGAACCCCAAGGGTGCCCTGAGCCAGGTACCCGCCGTCGACTACCTGGGTGGTGCCCGTTACGAACGCACTCTCGTCGCTGGCCAGAAACCGCACCATCGATGCGATGTGCTCGGGCTCACCGCGTTGTTGCAGGGGCTGTATCTTCTTGACCGTTTGCTCGGCCTCGTCGGTGTGACCGCGATGCATGAGGTCGGTAAAGATGATTCCCGGGCACACCGCGTTGACGCGAATGTTCATCTCGGCGAGCTCGACCGCCGCGTTCAGTGTCATGTTGACAACCGCAGCCTTGGTTGCCGAGTATGCGAGTGGGCCTCCTCGACCGCTGAGTGCGGCGATCGAGGCTGTGTTGATAATGGACCCGCCCTTGCCAGAATCGCGCATGATCCGCCCACCGTGCTTCATCCCAAGGAAGACCCCCTTGGTCATCACAGCGAACGTGTGGTCCCAATAGTCGACCTCGAGCTCGAGAAGCGGCCCGATTACGCCGCCGATTCCGGCGTTGTTGAAGACGATGTCAAGACCCCCGAAGGTCGAGTCAGCTACCGACATGAGCTCGGCGACTGCGGCCTCGTTCGACACATCAACCAATTGAAATCGCACCCGGTCGCCCTGGCCGACATCGGCAAGTTCGTCGACCAGCGCATGACCGGCCGCTTCATTCATGTCGCCGATGACAACGTTCGCGCCTTCATCGACGAACATGCGCACAGTGGCGGCTCCGATGCCCGCGGCACCACCGGTAATCACCGCGACGCGGTCTTGCAACCGACCTATGTTCTTTGGCATTGCACCCTCCCCTAGTTCGACGCGCAGGCTAGGCCGATGCGAGCTCGTCGCGTGGGGTACGCCAAAAGTCGACAGCCACCTTCGGGCAGCGGGCGATGAAGAGCCATACGAACGGATTCATGCGTCTTTGGCGGGTCGGGCGACGATTCCGTCAGCGACAAGTCGGTCGATCAGGGCTTCGTCGTAGCCAAGTTGGCGCAACAACTCATCAGTGTGCTCACCGTGAGCCGCGAAGTCTGGTCGCACGCGGTACTCGGATCCGCTGAAGGCGACCGGGGCCATTGGCAGCGTGTAGCGCCCGAGTCGATCGTGTTCGCCGGTAAATACGAGGCTTGCCGCATGCGCGTCGGGGTCGACAAGCAACTCTTCGAGCAACCTCACCGGGGCCGCCGGGATACCGGCATCGTCGAGCAGTGCGAGTATCTCAAGCGTCGTCGACGCGGCCATCTGCTTGGCTATCGTGGCCGTAGTTTCGGCGAGAAGTTCGGGTCGCCGTCCGCGATCGGTCCACTCGGGACCCCGGCGTGGGTCGACCGTGCCGAACAGTTCGCACAACCGCTGACCCATCAGGCCGGTTGCCCCGACCGACACCAATCCGTCTGACGTCTCATAGCTGCGGAAGAAGAAGTTGATTGGCGCCGCCCTTAGATTGCGGTCGGGTAGCACATCGCTTAGCGACTCGCCGTTGGCACGGCGCTGCACCACGTCGTGCTTCCACCCATCGGTCGACTCGAACAAGCTGGCCGATCGAAACTGCGCGAACAAACCCGCATGCGCCAGCGACGTACTCACTCGCTGGCCAAGACCTGTGACCTCTCGATAACGCAACGCCGCGGCCACGCCAAAGGCCAGCAGCAGACCGGCGGTGTAGTCACACAGGTAGTGCTCGTTGTGTCCCAAACTGCCGTCGACTGAGTTCGACAGCCGCAGCCCAGTCCACGACTGCGCGATCAGATCAAGGCTCGGCTTGGACGCCAAGGGGCCGGTGTCGCCGTACCCGCTGATCTCGCCGTAGACCAGGGCTTCGTTTCGCTGGCGCAGCGACTCGTAGTCGAGACCCAGTCGCGACGCCGTGCCAGGCCGCAGATTGCTGATCACCACATCGCAGCGCTCAGCGATCTCATACGCGATCGCACGCCCCTGTTCAGTTGCCAGATCGAGTGGGATCGCACGCTTGCCAAAGGCCTTAACGACATAGGCGCGACCCTCGGAGACGGCGCCGTCGCGATCTTGCAGCGGATCGATGACTCGCGTGAGGTCACCGCTGACCGGCTCGAGCTTGATTACGTCGGCGCCGCCATGCGCGAAGAGCTGGGCGGCCACTGGCGCAGCGACGAATTGGCCGATCTCAAGTATGCGAACCCCGTCGAACAGGCCAGCGAGCTGTGCAGGTTCTTCTGACATCAACGATTCACTACCACGGGGTACCGAGCGAAGCTCTTGCGAGCCCCACGATTCCGACCAAGGGCTACGCGGTTACACCTGGCGGCCGCTGGCGGCGATTAGCTGAGCCTGTTCGTCGGCATCGTCGCCAATCTCTATTGCAGCGCTAAAGCGACCTTCGCGCATTGCTTCAGGGAACATCTTCATACCACCAAGGCATGCAGTGACCGCCTCGGCGGGCAGCGTGTCGTCAGCACCGATTGCACGGGAGAGATCCCAGGTGTGGAGGAGCAGGTCGTTGGTCGCAATACCGGCGAGCATGCCCTTCGGGACGGTTCCCATTGGGCCGAACTCGGTGGTGCCGGCCAATGATTCGGCGGTCAGACCAGCGCTGATGGCTGCGTGGATAGCGGGCCATTCGGCGCCCTCGGGCACGTCGATGCCGAACGTTGGGGCGACCATCCCGCCCTGAACGCCGACGGTGTGTTCGACGAGATCCTTGACGGTCCAGCCTTCACACGGGGTCGATGCGCTCCACTGTTCTTCAGTGATGGCGTTGTAGCGCTCATCGAATGCTGCGGCCGTCTGGTTCCAGAGGTCGACGTGTTGTTGGCTCATACTTCAGCTCCTTGATTGCGCTGGCCCTCGAGTCGGGGCCTCGTGCATAGTTCCATGTGGTTGGAGTGCGCGCAAGGCATGGTGCCCGTCAGCTCAGTTCGGGAAAGAGCCGTTTGGTGGTCTTGACCTTTGACCGACTCGTGCGATTCCTCTTTAACTCGAAGAAGTCTGAGCCCTTGGCAAGGCACGCAAGGCTGTCCCAAAGCTCAAGACCCCGTTCTGGGGTTGGCATTCGACGGATCACTGGGCCGAAGTAGCCAATGCGTTCGTTGTCCTCGGTCTCGAAAATGATCAGCGGCACACCCACGTCAGAGCCGGCGATCTCAACAGCATCGTCAAGGTGTTGTCGTAGTTCCTGATCGCGGTCGACGTTCTCCAACTCGTCGAGATACGTGGCTGGCAACCCCATCCGCTGTAACACCGCCGCAACGAAGTTGTCGTCGTTGAGCTTCGGGTCGATGAAGTACGCCTTGCCGAACTGGGTGAACAGCACTCCCCTGTCGATTCCTTCAGCGGCATGAACAGCCTCAACCAGGCGCAGAGTCTTGTGCGCAACGGTGTGGGTGTCTAGATGTCCAGTGACGTCTTCACCATCGAGTTCTCCATTTTTCAGAGCCAGGCTGAACGGCAGCCAGTCGATCTCGATGTCACGGGCCGTTTGCACTTCGGTGAGCCATCGACTCGTGATCCAGCACCAAGGGCAGCTCGGGTCGTAGTAGAAGGCGACACGTGTCATCGGGTCAGCCGCTCGGTATCAATCGGGCCATCTAGCGGTGACCAGACCCGCGGGAACAGGTCGCACTCGAGCGGTGCTCCGGAACGTATTGCGGGCTCACGGATGAGGGGCTGGACACTACCTTCGGGGCGATAGGTCACATCATCGCCACAGAACCGCGTTGCGAGCGCGCGGCGGCGCACCTGCGAGTTGGCGTTACCGGGCGCGCTATGGATCGTCAAGCCATGGTGCACGATGCAGTCGCCGGGTTCGGTCTCGTGAATCACGAACTCGTACTGGTCCCGGGTCGCTTCGATGTCCGGCAATGGTTCGAGCGCGTTGCCGTACCGGTTGTCGCCAGTGAAGCTCTGCGGCTGGTACCGCTTGCCCCACCGATGGGATCCAATCAAGTACTCGACGGCCCCTGACTCGCGTGTGACAGGATCGAAGGGTGTCCATATGGTGCACACCTGCTCACCCTCAACTGGCCAGTAAGGCTGATCGTGATGCCAGGGCGTGATCGCTTCTGATCCGGGCTCCTTGACCAGCAACGTGTCGAAGAACAACGTCACGCGCTCCTCGGCACCGAGCACCTGCTGGGCAATCTTGGCGGCAGGGCTGTCAAAGACGAACGCTCGAAAGTCGTCGTGCCATGTCCACACGAAGCTGTCGCCATGGAACTTTCCAGCCAGTCCTTGATCGAGGTCGAGCTTCATCGGTCCTGGATCAGCGATTGCTCCGTCGACGGCCTTCTGCATGCGTTCGATCCACTCGCGATCGAACATCTGCCGCAACAGCACGACGCCGTCGCGCCAGAACACGTCACGCTCCGCAGGCGTAACGTTGCGGAGTGGCTGCTGCTGCACGAATGCAAGTCTGGCCTATTCGTTCGCGGACGTTCGCATCGAGCCGATGCCAAAACGCAGAAGCGCCGCTGGTCCGGGCGGACCAGCGGCGCTTCTGAGCGATCTGACTAAATCAGACGACGCGCACGTTCTGCGCCTCTTCGCCTTTTCGACCAGGAGCTACGTCAAATTCGACGGTCTGGCCTTCCTCGAGGGATGCGAATCCCTCGCCGTCGATGTTGGAGTAGTGAACAAAGACGTCATCTGCGCCTTCGCGTGAGATGAAGCCGAAGCCCTTCTCGTTGTTGAAAAATTTTACAGTGCCTTGCATATTGGTACCTTTAGTTCGAGTCGGTCGTTTTTAACCGCTCACCCGTAAGACTAGGGCACAATCGGCGCCAAGCTACGACTGGCCCACAATTGAACGACGCGATTTGAGCGGATTGCTCTTCTGCAGAGGGCATCGTTGCGCCCCTCCAAGCTCAATCTGCTCACCGGCGGCACTGACGTTGAGCAGTGCTTCGACCGACCAAGGTCCCACAAGATCCAACATATTCTCACGACTTGATTCTGTGTGACGCAGTAGCGCTTTGCAGTCTGGCGTTCGCTCGAGCGTGCCTCAAACCCGTGCTGAGTTGTCGCCATCTAAGGTGACTAGTCATGACCAACACGAACGTCGCTGACGCGTTCTTCAGGGCTTGTGACCGGGATTGGTGACCGAAGATGATCGGCTGGAACAGCGACGTACCCCCCAATGGCTTTCACAATCGCGCTGCGACCCACAGCGACTCGAACGACAATCCGCTTGGACTGGCCACCCCGGTTGGCGAGGTCGACATCGAGACCACACCCGAGCATCGCAATCTGACGGCGGGCGATCCACGTTGCGCCACCTGGGGTCGCGCCTACGACGATCCCAATGTCATGGCCCTACGCCAGCGTCTCCGAGACCGTAACGGCATCGTTGGGCTTGAGGTCGTCGATGCCGCCGATGTTGAGCGGGCGACCGAGGTCTTCCATCGAGATGGGTTCGTCGCTGTCGCCGACGCCCTCACGAGCGACCAACTCAAACTGCTACGGCAGGGCGTCGACGACATCGTAGGCGTGCTCACCGAGGCCGATCCGACCGGTGAAGCCGGTGGCGGCGCTGGTGGACTTCCGCACCGCTACTCGTTCGGTGGCACGTCGGCTTCGCGCCACATGTTCCATCGCCCCGAGTGGTGTCAGCTGATCGACCTCGCCACCACGACCCCTATTCTCACATCAATCTTCGGCTCGAGCGACTACCTCGTCTATGGCGCGGGCGGCGACCTCGCCTTGCCCGGGGCGATCGAGTACCAGGGCCTGCATTCGGACAATGTCTGGACCGAGCTGCATGATCCCCACGGTGGGCTAACTATGCGTGAACTGCCCACCCCAGTCGTGCACATCAACTTTCCGGTTGTCGACCTGACAGCAGAGAACGGACCGACGCGGGTGCTTCCCGGCACCCATCGCTCGCGCTCACCGATCCCGACGCTGTCCGAAGAGCCCGAGTGGATGCGACTGAGTACTGTGTGTCCCTTACCTGCGGGTTCAGCGCTCATTCGCGATGCGCGGTGTTGGCATGGCGGCACGCCGAACCTCTCGAGAGATGTACGCGCCATGCCCAACGTCGAGTACATGGCGCCGTGGTTTCGCAGCGAGGCGATCATCGGCTCAATGTCACGCGAGACGTGGAACGGCTTGAGCACCCATGCCCAGCGCATCAGCCGCTACATCGTGTGCGATCAGGGCGAAGCCGTCGTTGGTGAGGGCTACTCACACCCGCGCCGAGCCGCCCGCGAGGCGATCAGGGCCGCACAGTTTGACGCAATGGACCCTGACGAAGCGCGCAGCTACAAACTCCGCAACTGACGCAGGCCAGCGGCCGCAGCGCTCGATGCGGGTGTGCCGGGAACCGTGCCAGATAGCGTCGCTCGTTGGTGCGTGTTAGCGAGTCTCAAGAAGCGACGAGCTCGCGCCGTTCTCCAACGGCGGTCATCTCGGTTGTTGCTCTCGCCACGGTCTCATCGGTGTTTCCCGGCTTGGCATCGGGGTCGCTGGCGGTGCAGGCCAGCCAAGACCTTGGCATCTCCGAAGGGACATGGGGCTGGACGCTTAGCGCCTTCTTCCTCGGTGCCGCGACCGGATCGGTTGCCCTCGGGCGATTGGCGCAACGAATTGGCCCCCGGCGTCAGCTGCTCGGAACCACGGCAGGGTCGGCTGCGGTGCTACTGCTCATTGCGACGGTTGCATCGAGCTTCACAGCGATCGTTCTGTTGCTGGTACTTGCGGGACTCATCAATTCGGCGGCACAGACGGCGGTGAATCTTGCGCTGACCAACGCCGACTTGCCGCGCCTCGGTGTCGCCATCGCGACCAAACAGTCGGCGATGCCCGCTGCGTCGATGCTCGGTGGGCTCGCCGTGCCAGCGCTCGCTCTCACCCTGGGCTGGCGTTGGGCCTACGCCATGGGGTCAGTCGTCGCCGCTATCGCGTGCGTTGGGGTGTACTTCGTGATCGCTCCAGGCATTCCGGCTCGCACTGCAAAAAGCCGCACGACCGAGACGAGTTCTCGAATTCTGGTAGGGGTCGCCGTCGCGTCGTTCCTAATGGCCTACACGTCAGGGGCGATCAACGCCTGGACGGTCTCATCGGGGGTCGACGCAGGCCTAAGCGAAGGGGTCGCCGGGCTGGCACTGTCGGCGGCGGCAGCGACCGGCATCTGCCTGCGCCTGGTCGCGGGCACCCGCCTCGACAGCAGTGCAACGCCTCCATTCACGATGGCCGCGCGCATTTTCGTTGTCGGTGTCACGGGCATGGCCCTGCTGGCTTTGCGCTTACCGGGACTTCACGTGGTTGCGGCGCTGATGGCGTTTGGAGGCGGATGGATCTGGCCCGCGTTCACGAACTTCGCCATCGTGCGGGCCAACCCCACATCTGCAGCGCGCGCTACCGGTACGACCCAGACGGGGGTGTACATCGGTGTGATGACCGCGCCGGTGACAACTGGGGTGCTCGTAGATCGCGTGGGCTACCCGACGATGTGGCTCGTGGTTGCGAGCGTTGGGGTGGTGGCCGGGTTCTCGCTACTCGCACTCTCTCGTCACTTTACGCGTTAGCGGCCCGCACAAAGACAGAGATCAGAAACCACCATGATCGTGAGACGCTATTCGACGAGCCATCCCGGGCGTTGTTCGAAGTAGTCCGACAGCGCCTCGTACAGCTCTGGTTGGTCTACGTGCAGCTCTTCGGGTCGTTCGAAAAAGACCTCGACGATCTCCGCGAAGAACTCGACCTCGTTGGTGCGGCCGTAGGCGTCGATGAGAACCTTCTTGCGCTCGCCTCGATGACGTGCGTACGCCGCGCCGACGATGTCGCGCCAGCGCGCTTGCTGCTCGATGCCTACATCAGGCTTGCCGTCGACCACACCGTCGTAGCCGTCGAGCACGTGCGCGAACTCGTGGTAGACGACATTGCGAGCGTCGCCGTCGTCGAGCCCGATCAGGACTTCATCCCACGCCAACGCCACGTGTCCCCGCTCGTCGGCGGCTCCCCGAGCCTTTGTGCGGCCATGGCGAGCTTCGATCTCGAACGAATGGGGCAAGAACGTCACGCGGTTTAGGTAGCGATACGAGTCATAGCCGAGCGCCAGAATCAGGCGGCACGCTTGGACCGCTGTCAACCGGATCTTGCGCTGGTCGACCGTGATGTCACCACGGGCATCAAAGCGCACCACCGCCTCGAACATGCGAGCCAACTGCACCAGGCGCCGGATCTCGTGCTCATCAAGCGTGCGCACGAACGGCACCTCGTCGAGCACAGGTTGCCAGTCGTCGGGTACATCGCCACGGAAGCGAAACTCGAGCAGTCGCTGCAGTGGGCGGATGAGATTCATGAGCCCTTCCTATCGGCGGACTGACAAACGCGTCCTGCCTAGGATCGTGAGCATGGCTAGCCGCTTCCACCACGCCCACTTGTTCGCATCGGATCTTGGCGAGACGCTGCGCTTTTATGAGCTGTGGTTCGACGCAGTGACTGTCGCTGACTATGAGTTCGCTGGCGCTCGCAACGTGATGGTGCAGGTCGGCGATGGCAGGTTGAACTTTTATGACCAAGCGCCGAGAGACAACGGCCGCAATGCCGTGCACCACCTCGGATTCCAAGTCGACGATCTCGCGGATCTTGCGACCCGCATGAACGTTGCTGGGCTTGAGCTGCGTTCGGGTGTGCGAGAGCTCGATGAGCTTGACTACCTGATGATCGAAGGTCCCGACGGGGTGCTGCTCGAACTCTTCGAGTACAAGGGTGCACCCAATGGCGACGCGAATGGTCTCGACGACTGGTTCGGTGCCTAGGGATGGCCGGCGACCCGCACGGAAATCTCGGTTCGCTGATCCTCGAGCGGGCCGACGTAGGTTTCTCGCGCCGGTCCCTCGATTGAGAGCCCGCGTGCATGCACCCACGCCGCTAGCCGTGCGTGGCCGAGCGGCAAGCTAGTCAACGGTCCTGCGTGTACGGCCGTCGCCGTCGGTCCGCCAGCGATTTCGATGCGGCCATAACCTTCGATGGTCGCTGTCGGGTCTGTTGTTCGCGCACCGACATCGAGCGACATCTCATCGCGAGTGTTGCGTCTGATCACGCACACCCCATCTGGGTCGAACTCAGTTGCCGACTGCTCAAGGGCTGCAAAGAGTTCGGCGAAGACGTGAGCGACCGGCGCGATGTCGTTCCCGGCACGGACTCGTACGTGGGTTCCGAGCATCGAGAACCCACGAAGCTCGCCGAGCGTCGGTGCGGCGATATCGGCAGCCGCCGAAAGCGATTCAAGCACTTCGACTGCGGCCTGACGCTGCTGCTCGATCTGGGCCAGCTTTGCCTGCTCTTCGGCGATGATGACCGCAACGTCGACGTCGCCAGCCAGCAGCGATCCAATCGTCGCGGTGTCGATGTCAAGGCCCCGCAGCACCGCGATGGTTCCGGCCTGCACTATCTGCTCGGCCGAGTAGTAGCGATAGCCGTTGTCGGGATCTACACGCCGTGGTCGCAACAATCCGATCTCGTCATAGTGACGAAGCGCCCTGATCGTCAGTCGACTCATGGCCGCAACCTGACCGATCGTAAGGTCAGCCGCCGAATCCTTGCCGTGCATCATCTCACCTTGGCCTGCGCCGCTCGCCCACGCAACATCACGATTGCTCGGGCACAAACAACGTTTCGATCACATCTACCAAGAGACCGTCGGGGTCAACGGCCATGAAGTGCCGTTGACCGAACTCCTCATCTCGCAGCTTTTGGGCGACCTCGACGCCCATCTCGCGAGCGCGGTTGTACACCGCCGTCGCGTCATCGACCTCGAAGCTGATCAGGACCCCGGCGGGGCGAACCTGATAGCCGGCAGGCACCGAGTCGTGGCCAGCGGCCACCAGCGCGACCTGAGCGCCGGGCGAGTCCGGTGCGGTGAGGGCGACGTACCAGTCGGCCTGCCAGGCAACCTCCATCTCCAACAGGTCGACATAGAAGTCTCGGCTGGCCGCAAGGTCATAGGAATGGATATCTGGATACACACTGTGAATGGTCATGGCCTGAGCCTCAGGCCTACCGCGACGTGAGGGTCAAGAGTTTCTTCGAAAAATCTCAAGCGGATGAGCGTGCCCCGGTGGTCGTGTGGTCGCTACCTTGAAGCTGCGCCGTCGCGGCGACGGCGCGAAGGGAGACGCAATGGGCGCGCGTACCGGCAGTGAGTTTCTCGATGGTCTCCGGGGCACGGATCGGGCGATCTGGCTCGACGGCGAACGCATCGACGACGTAACCAGCCATCCGAAGCTGACGGGCGCAGCCCAGACGCTGGCATCGGTCTTCGACCAGCAGCATGCCTATGCCGACGAGTGCCTCGTCGCTGATCCTGAGACCGGCGAGCAGATCAACATCAGCCATAGCCAGCCGCGATCGCACGATAATTTGCGCGCTCGCCAGGTTGGCTTGACTCGTCTCTCAGAAGTCTCAGTCGGAATCATGGGTCGCACTCCCGACTACATGAACATGAAGTTCTCTGGCTTGGCATCGGCACCGTGGGTGTGGACTGGTGCAGGCGGCGCCAACGAGCAGGGCGCAGCGAACCTCGTGGCGTATCAGAAGCAGCTGCGACGTATGGATAAAGCGCTAACCCACACGATTATTCAGCCAACGATTGACAAGCGCACCGACAGCAAGGTGGTCGACAATAAAGTCACGATTCGCAAAGTCGGCGAGACCGCTGAGGGCATCGTGGTCAGGGGTTCGCGTGTGCTGGCAACATTGGCGCCCTTTGCCGATGAACAGGCCGTGTACCCCGCCCTACCGCTGCCTCCCGGGGCCGAGGCCTACGCACTTGCGTTCGCAATTCCTCTCGACACTCCTGGCCTGAAGTTTCTGTGTCGAGACTCAGAGTCGGCTACCGATGCGTTCGACAAGCCGCTCTCGTCACGCTTCGACGAACAAGATGCATTTTGCATTTTCGATGACGTGGTAGTGCCGTGGGACCGCATCTTTATCGACGGTGATATCGACGTCTACAACTCGCTGCGAGACACCGGGTACGCCATCAACATGACGAGCCAGTCGACGACTCGGGCGCTGACGAAGCTCGAGTTCGCCTATGGGTTGGCGACCCGCATGGCCGAGATGATCGGCGACCACAGTGCCGCAACGGCCGACATGCTGGGCGAGATCGCGTGCTATGTCCAGACCACCCGAAGCGCCGTCGAACTTTCGATCGAGCATGGCTGGGAGCGTGAGCGAGACGGCCATTGGTTCCCCGACGTGCGGCCGCTCGAGCCCATGAAGGCGCTGCTCGCCGAGTGGATGCCGCGGGTAGCCGAAATCATGACGCTGATCGGTAGTCACAACCTGTTGACGACCCCCACCCGTAGCCAGCTCGACGATCCCGTTCTACGTCCCCTGATCGATGAGATGTTGCACGGGGCCGACGAGACGCCCGCCGATGAGCGCGCCGCCGTGTTCCGCATGGCGTGGGACTTTATTGGAAGTGGTTTGGCTGGCCGAGGTTTCTTGTATGAGCGCTTCTATCTGACCTCGGCGACCCGTAATCGGCAGAACCTTCACCAAAATGCCGCTGATCGCACCCGCTCGAACGAACTCGTCGACGCCATGTTGGATCTCAGCAAGGGCTGAGTCTTAACAGAGCTGACTGAGCCTCTTGCGGTCTGCACTTCGAGGCTTCGTTGCAGCATTGCGCTAGCAGCCCAGCAAGAGGGACAACCGGAGTACGGACGAAACCCGCCATTCAAATCTTTACCGACGATCAGTGGAACGCTGCGTCGCTCTGCGATAGGTGGTGCGTGCGCGACGTGTTAGGTCATCTCGTGTCGGTACAGGTCGTGCCTACCTGGAAATTCAAGCTGGGCGTGTACAGCATGAAGAGCTTTGACCGGCGCGCCGACAAGATCGCTCGCGAATTCGGAGCGCGTCCGCCACAGTCGTTGATCGACCAGTACAGGTCGTTGGTCGACTCGAAGCGCGGTGCTCCATTCGTCGGGCTGAAGGCACCACTCGCTGACGTCTTGACCCACTCGGTCGACATCCAATACCCGCTCGGGCTGCCCGACGTGCACGCAGATGACACTGCCGAGATGGTGCTCACGTGGCTGGCTGCAGGCCTGCAAGGCTTCACGTTAAAGAAGGCCACACAGTGTTTGCGGTTCGAGGCCTCCGACCTCGCCTGGCACGTAGGTGAGGGGCCCGACGTCCGAGGTTCGGTGAGTGACCTGTTGGTAGCATTGAATGGCCGTCCGGCTGGCTTTGACGCGCTGGCCGGCGACGGTGTGACCACCTTGCGCAGCCGCGTGGTGGGCTGAGCAGACGCACAACATAATCACCCCGGCCAAAGCGAGTCACCGCGCCGCATCACCGGCGAAGCCAGGCACCTCGGGCCGCGAATATCGGGTGCGCTGCTTGGGCCGCGATGCGGCGCGAGCCCGTCGCTGGGAACCGGGTTACGGAGCGCTCGTTCTGTGCGGTCAGTGTCCGATAACGGATTCGTTCCAACTTCGGCGAGGAGCGCGCATCCCAATCGTCTAACAGTGGTTCAAAATTTTCGGCGTCAATGTAGCACGCCGTGCTACGTTGGCTTCATGAGTCAGACCATTTCCCAACGAGAGCTTCGCAACAGCAGCGGCGACATCATGCGTCAACTCGACGAAGGAGAGACGTTTATTGTCACCCGCAACGGTGTACCTGTCGGCGAACTAAGTCCGCTCAGACGGCACCGCTTCGTCAAAGCTGAAACCGCAGTGGCTGTGTTTCGTAACGCTCCGCCCATCGATGCG
>Ga0209828_1002164_pt1 | contig 16606 bp, 17 predicted proteins | sample MaitaG_FD_187429 | JGI IMG/M metagenome (GOLD analysis project Ga0209828, IMG submission 187429) | Marine algal microbial communities from Maine, USA - Maine_Asex2 metaG (SPAdes) (version 2) | ecosystem: Host-associated > Algae > Red algae > Unclassified | place: Maine, USA | collected 2015-01-05 | reverse complement strand
CGACCTGCTCCGGCACCATCTGGATCATGAGTCCCTTGCCGCGAAGGTAGGTGCGGATTTCACTGAGGTCGATCGCCGTCGCTTGGTCGGCAAGCGCCACCACTGCGCAGCAACGTTCGCCCGTGCGTTCGTCGGGCAAGCCGATGGCGGCGACCTCACGAATCTTGGGATGCGTGAACAGGAGGTCCTCGACCGCCCTGGCCGAAATGTTCTCGCCATTGCGAATGATCACGTCCTTGGCTCGACCCGTGATGCTGATGTACCCCTCGCGGTCGATGATGCCGAGGTCGCCGGTGCGGAAGTAGCCATCGTCATCGAACGCCGCAGCATCAAGTGAGCTATCGAGGTAACCCAAACACTGGCTGGGTCCTCGAACCAACAACTCGCCTTCGATGCCGGCCGGAGCCTCGGCGCCGCTGGCATCGATGACCTTGAAGTCATAGCCCGGGACCGCACGACCCTCGGTGGTGTCGAGTTTGTCGTCGGGGTCGCCGTAGTTCGCGAACGTGACGATCGGGATCTCGGTCAGGCCGTAGCTCGACATGATTCCGCGTCCGCCGAGCTCCTGCTTCACGCGGTGGTGCAGGCCCACAGGGGTCACCGATCCTCCTCCGGTCGCGCACCGCAAGTTCGGAAACAGTGGCTGGTCCGGCCCCTCGGCCTGCGCAGCGAGATACGACATGAAGAAGTACGCGCCAGAGCCCGCGATCGTGATGTCGTGCTCGGCCAAGAAGAGCGGCGTGACCGCTGGATCAAAGGTGTCGCTGACAACGAGCTTCGGGCCCGCGATCAGGCTGGCGAGCAACAGTCCGATGCCCCCGACGTGGGTGAACGGAAAGACCAGCGGCCAGTTGTCGGCCTCGCTCAGCTCCAGCGCACGCACCATGTTCATCGCCGAGGCAATGACCGACGCGTCCGTGTGCATGGCCCCCTTTGGGTCCGAGGTTGTTCCCGACGTGTAGTAAATCCAGCGGGCATCGGCGGGCGGCAGCGGCACCACGGGAAGCGGCGGCAGGACAGCCGGGTCGCCGTCGGGCTCACCGCCAGCGCCAGGCTCACCGGCAAAAACGAGCACCTCGCAGCCCGGGACCGATGCCGCGATCGGGCGGACCATGGCCTCGAAGTCGAAACCGCGCAACTCGTGCGGCACAATCACCAAGTCGGCTTCGGTCTGACGAACGCAGAAGCCGACCTCCCGCTCTCGATAGATCGGAATGATCGGATTCTGCACCGCTCCGAGACGAGCGAGCGCTGCGCTCAACATCATCGATTCGAAGTTCGTGGGCAGCTGCCAGCTCACCTTGCTGCCCGGCCCGATTCCGTGCGCAACCAGCCCTGCGGCAAGGCGCTCGGCGCCGTCGGCAAACGCCCGGCACGTCAGCGATCGGCCCCGATCGTCGACGCCAAGAACGAGGTCGGGGGTCGCGACAGCCCGATCGGCAATGACCTGCCACACGCCCTGCGCTGCAACTATTGCCATGTGGTTTACCCCTCGTTTCGTCGCAACTAGCGTCGGCCACGACAACCATCTCTCTGTGGGAACAGTACTGGCGCTCAGCAGTTCGCTCCCAAGACTCCAAGGACCGCGCACCATGACCGACACCGCCAATCCCAGCACCACCGCCGACAAGCCGTTCGCCAACCGGGTGACCGAGATGCTCGGTGTCGACATTCCAATCGTGCAAGCCCCGATGGGATGGATCGCTCGGTCCCAACTAGCGTCGGCGGTCTCGAACGCCGGCGCGATGGGCATCATCGAAACGTCCTCTGGTGAACTCGACGCGATTCGCGAAGAAATCGCGAAGATGCGCGATCTCACCGACAAACCATTCGGCGTCAATATCGCGCAGGCCTTCGTGCGTGATCCGAGCATCGTCGACTTCGTCGTCGACCAAGGCGTGAAGTTCGTATCGACATCGGCTGGCAATCCGATGCAGTACACGGCCCAGCTGAAAGAGGCTGGCCTGACCGTCTTCCATGTCATCCCCACGCTGCGCGCCGCGTTGAAGGCGGTCGATGCTGGGGTCGACGGTCTCATCGTTGAAGGTGGCGAAGGCGGCGGGTTCAAGAATCCTCGCGACGTCGCGTCGATGGTGCTGCTGCCGCTCGTGCGTTCGAAGGTCGACGTGCCGATCATCGCCGCGGGTGGCATCGTCGACGGGCCAACGATGGCCGCCGCATTTGCGCTCGGCGCCGAGGGTGTGCAGATGGGCACCCGCATGGTCTCGGCGGCCGAATCGCCGGTTCACGAGAACTGGAAGCAGTCGATTGTCGATGCCGCTGAAACCGACACGGTCATGCTGAACCGTCACACCTCGCCCGCGTTGCGAGCCCTGCGAACCGAGCGGACTTCAGCGCTCGAGTTCGACGTCGAGACCAACGCAATGACCGCGCTCGTCGGCTCGACCCTCGACCTCTACTTCGGTGGCGACATGGAAGCGAGCATCGCGCTCACCGGCCAGGTCGCCGGCCGGATCGATTCGGTCGAGCCAGTCGCGGACATCATCGCCAGTTGCGTCAGCGGCTTCCGTCAGTCGATCGCCGATCTCGGCCGCTACGTATAACGCGAGCCGGCGTCGAAGCTCAGCTCGACGATGGCGCTCCCAAAACATAGGTGACGACGACCGGGCGGTGATCGCTACCGAACCGCCCGAGCCGCCGGGTATCGATCGGTGTGAGCCCGTCGCTCGACAACAGGCGATCGATCCGGAGGAACGGTCGAATCGGCCCGATGTTCGGCCACGTCGAGCCGAGACCGGAACCCGCAGCCCAGTGGGCATCGGTGAGCCCCACACCCTGTAGCTGCGAAATCGTCGAGTGCTGGTCGGTGGCGTTGAAATCGCCGGCGAGCACAATCGGGCCGACATGTGATTCGGCGAGGCTGGCCAGCTCGGACGCTTGCTGCTTCCACCGCCGCACTCCCTCGGCCGACAGCGGCGGTTCGATGTGCACGTTCACGATGTGCACCGGACCGGCATCGGTCGTGATCGTCGCTTCGGTCATCGGCCATTCGTCAACCCAAAGGACATCACCGTCGAGCGGATACTTCGACAAGATCGCAGAGCCAAAGAACCCCGGGCGAGAATCGAGCACCCGGTGCGGATACTGATCCCACGCGACCGTGGTCGACATACTCACGAGAATCTCCGGCGTGACCTCTTGCAGCACGGCCACATCGACGCCCGCAATCAGAAATCCAGCGAGCACGTCGGCCGCCGACCCGTTGTTCGCGTAGACGTTCGCCGTGCCGATGCGCAGATCACCGGCGGGCGGAACCTCCGGCAACGCCCTCCAGCCGATGCTGCCAACGACGAGCGCCAACTGCGCGACCACCAGCAACCCAGCCACCATCGCCCGCCGCCATTGGCGACGGACGACAAACCACAGACCGACCGGCCACGCGAACATCATCAGCTGTGGCGCGGCCGCGATCAGCCCAACCGTGAGCGCGTGCACCTCGATCCGCAACAACCGAAGCAGCACGACGAGAACCAGACCCGCCAGGGTCGCGTGCGCAACAATCGGGAGGGATCGGCGCAGCAAGAACCGCATGAGTGTGACGTCGGCCGGCCGACCCTATGCCTTGAGCCGCTGGAGTCGTTCGACTGCCGCGTCGAGCAGCGAATCCTGCTTGGGGAACGCGAACCGAATCAGATGGCTGCCTTCATGTTTGTTGTCGTAGAAGACCACCGATGGCACGGCGACGACCCCCGCTCGCTCCGGCAGCGCGAGACAGAACGCTCGCCCATCGTCGGTATCGAACGAACGAACGTCGGCAGTCACGAAGTAGGTGCCCTCGGGCGAGTAGACATCGAAGCCGACATCGCGCAGCCCGGACGCCAAGCGGTCTCGCTTCGCCTGCAGCTCAGCGGAGAGACCTTCGAAGAAGTCGTCGCCGAGCCGCAGCCCGACCGCGATCGCGGGCTGGAATGGTCCGGCATTCACGAAGGTGAGGAACTGCTTCGCCGTCCGAATAGCGGTGACGAGCTCGGGCCGGGCGCAAACCCAGCCAACTTTCCAACCGGTAAACGAGAACGTCTTGCCGCCGGAGCTGATCTGCACGGTCCGGTCGGCCATGCCGGGGAACGACGCCAGCGGAATGTGCTCACCGCCGTCGAAGACCAGGTGTTCGTAGACCTCGTCGGTGACCGCGATGAGGTCGTGTTCGAGGCAGAGGTCGGCAATCTGCTGCAGTTCATCGCGCCGGAACACCTTGCCGGTCGGGTTATGCGGTGAATTGAGCAAGAGCAATCGAGTGGCGGGTGTTATCGCGGCTCGCAGCTCGTCGATCTCGAAGTGGTAGAGGCCGTCGTCGCCGGGCCGAAGCGTGACGACGCGCCGGGTCGCCCCGGACATCGCGATGCTCGCGGCGTAGCTGTCGTAGTACGGCTCGAACGTGACGACCTCGTCGCCCGGGTCGCAGAAGGCCAGCATCGCCGCGGCGATGGCTTCGGTCGCACCAGCGGTGACCAGCACCTCGCGGTCCGGGTTGAAATCTAAACCCCAGAAACGCCGCTGGTGTTCGACAATCGCGTGCCGAAGCTCAGGCACGCCGATGAGCGGCGGGTACTGGTTGTAACCACCGGAGATCGCGGCGATGGCGACGTCAGACACCTCGGCGGGGCCGTCGGTATCGGGGAACCCCTGACCGAGGTTGATCGACTCGGTCCGCAGGGCGAGCGCCGACATCTCGGCAAAGATCGTCTCGCCGAATTCGGCCAACCGGGGGGTGAGGAGTGGTCGTGGGGTCACGGGCGAAGCCTAGTAGCGGCCCGGTTTTACAGCTGGTCACCGCTCATTGAGCGACTGCTTAAACAATCGCTTGACTTGAGCGATTGCTCAAGTGATAGTCGAAGAGAACTTGAGCAAACGCTCAAACAACGATTCCAACCTCAATCCCCCCGAACGGAGACCCCAATGAGCGCACAAATCACCGTCTACATGATCTACCTGGTGACCGCAGTCGCCCTGACCTGGACGCTGGCCGCAACCCTCTACAAGAACGGCGCCGTCTTTCTTCGAGAGGTGTTCGAAGAGGAACCCGCCACCGGGCAGGCGATCAACAACCTGCTCGTGACCGGGTTCTTCATGCTGAACCTCGGCTACGCCCTACTGATCTTCCGAAGCAACGCCGCGGCCACGAACCTCGAAGCGGTCGAGCTGCTGGTGACCAAACTCGGTCTACTGCTCGGCAGCCTCGGCCTGATCCACTTCATCAACATGGCGATCATCTGGAAGGTTCGCAAGCGTGCTTCCTGGGACACAGCGCCGCCGGTGCCGCCAACCAGCTTTGTGCCGCCTCCACCCCGGATGACACCGGCCCCAGTCGCCGCGACCGCATCGGCGTTTGAATGAGCCCGGTCACCGACCAGCACCTCGAGGCCTACCTCCAGCAACCGCTGTCGGGGTACGGCCTCGAGGTCGCGTCTACCGACCTCCTACAGCAGCTCACCGTCGTCTACGACGAACAGTGCGAGCTCTGTCGCCGCTGCCACCACTGGCTGGCCCAACAGCCGACGTATCTGCCCCTGGCATTCCTCGCCGCCGGGTCACCTGATGGTGAGCGTTTGTACGCCGAGCTCCCCTGGTACCGGTCCGAACTCATGGTCGTTGCAAACACCGGCCACGCCTGGGTCGGACCCGGCGCCTTCATCGTCAGCCTGTGGGCAACCCGGCGCTACCGGACGATGTCGTACCGCCTGCGAGGTCGGGCGTTCGCTCCGCTCGCCGAGTCGTTCTTCCGGGCCCTCAGCAGCAATCGAGCGTTTGTGTCCGAGATGCTCACGCCCCACGACTGCGACGACGGCACCTGCCAGACATCACCATGACCGCGATCGTCACCGACCCCGGGGCCCCAGAGCCCGCCGCTGGCCCCGCTACTGTGCACAACGTGACGACGGCAAAGCGGAAAGGGTCAAGCTCCGGCGACGAAACCCGACGACGGATTGCCGACGCAACTCTCGAAACGCTTCGAAACGAAGGCATCGTCGGCACGAGCGCTCGGGCGATCGCTCGCACTGGCGACTTCAACCAAGCGCTGATCTTCTACCACTTCGGCTCGATCGACGAAGCGATCGTGGCCGCGGTGCAAACGATGAGCGACCGTCGGCTCGAGTCACATCGAGCTCAGCTCGAATCGGTGCAGTCGTTGACCGAGCTGATCGATGTGGCGAAGTCGCTTCACGAGCAAGATCGGTCCGAACACAACATGACCGTGCTCGTGCAAGCGTTCGCGGGCGCGGCCGGCGATACCGAGATGGGCCCAAAGCTCTACGCCCAACTCACACCTTGGACCGAAATGGTCACCGGCGCGATAAATCGAGTGCTCGACAGCGCGGTGATCGAATCGGCCGTTCCGCACGAACAGATCACGCAGATGATCAGCGCGTTGTTCCTCGGGATCGAATTGCTCGACGATCTCGATCCCAGCGCCAACACTGCCGCGCTGTTCGACACCCTCAAGTCACTTGCCGGGCTCCTCGAAGGCCTGCTCGACAATCCACTCTTGCAGGCGCTCGGCGAACTCGGCCGCTAACGAACCGGGCGATCGCCAACCTAGACCGCTAGACCGGAGCAGCGGTGAGCGTTACCTCTCAGGTTTTCGGCCCGCTGATGCCGGTTACCCGGGTTGGGAGATGAACTCCTCCACGAGGTCATGGGCTTCGGCGTCGGTGTGCTGCACGGCCGGGCTCTTCATGAAGTAGCTGCTCGGGCCGTCGAGCGGGCCACCGATGCCGCGGTCCATGGCCAACTTGGCGCACCGAACGGCATCGATGATGACGCCGGCGCTGTTCGGCGAGTCGTGAACTTCGAGCTTCAGTTCCACCGACAGCGGCACGTCGCCGAAGTTGCGACCCTCAAGACGGATGAAGGCCCACTTGCGGTCTTCAAGCCATGGCACGTGATCGCTCGGGCCGATATGGACGTCGTCATCGCTGATGCCGGCATCGATCTGGCTGGTGACCGACTGAGTCTTCGAGATCTTCTTCGACTGCAGGCGGCTGCGCTCCAACATGTTCTTGAAGTCCATGTTGCCACCGAAGTTCAGCTGATACGTGTGGTCGATCGTCGTGCCGCGGTCCTCGTAGAGACGAGCGAGCGTGCGGTGCACGATGGTGGCGCCGACTTGACTCTTGATGTCGTCACCGACGATGGGCACACCCGCGTCGACGAACTTTTGGGCCCACACCGGATCGGAGGCGATGAAGACGGGGATGGCGTTGACGAAGCCGACCCCGGCGTCGAGGCAGGCCTGGGCGTAGTACTTCTGCGCGTCTTCGGAGCCCACCGGCAGGTACGACACGAGCACGTCGACCTCGGCATCACGGAGCGCCTGGGCGACATCGACCGGTTCGGCCGGCGACTCGGTGCAGCTCTCGCGATAGAACTCGCCGAAGCCGTCGAGGGTCGGACCGCGTTGGACCTGCACGTCGAGGTTCGGAACGTCGGCGAACACGACCGTGTTGTTCTTGCTCGCGCCGATGGCCTTGCTAAGGTCGGAGCCGACCTTCTCGATGTCGACGTCGAATGCCGCCACGAGGTCGATCTGGTTGATGTGGTAGCCGCCGAGGACGACGTGCATCAGGCCCGGGACCTCGAGCGTTGGGTCGGCATCGGCGTAGTACGTGATCCCCTGCACCAGCGAGGATGCGCAGTTGCCGACGCCGGCGATTGCGAGCCGAAGCCGCTGGTCGTGGACGGGTACCGGAGTGAGGTGAGTCGAGGTCATGACCTCAACGTAGGGCGGTCCGACCCATTCGTCACACAGGTCTTTCTTTGGCTATTGATTAGCTTCACTTATGCGTGATGGTATTGGCACAACGGGCTCGGCCGTCGCCTGCGCCACCGCTTGCCGCAGCTCTTCCATCGTTCGATTGTTCTCAATCACCTGGTTGGCGTCGGCCAATTGTCGGGCCTCGGCCTCGGCTAGCGCTCGCTCGGCCCGCAGTTCCCTCATCCGCAACGCGTGGCGTTGGACCATGAGCATCCGAGCGAGAACCGCGCCGACCGCCATGATCAGAGCAGCAGCAACTGCGACCGGAATTGCCGCGCCACCCGCGACCTCACCGCTCACGGCCAGGATCGGAATCATCAGCGCAGCGAGCGGTATCAAGATCCACAAGTCCGTGCCGCCACCTGAAGAGTCGTCGTCGTCGTTGTTCTCGTCATCGTCCACCATGGTCAAACCATAGTTTGAACGGTGCCGACCGGCATCCGGTTCCTGCGGCCGGGGCGCGACCGAGGTCCGGCGGCAATACCTTTACTAATAAGACAAATACTATTAAGACAATCTGATGCGACCGCGGTAACTTCATCAGCGATGGCGATCGCGAATTCGCAACTCCTGGGCATCCGGCTGCAGCAGCTCGCCTACCTCGACGCGGTTGGACGGACCGGCCATTACGGCGATGCGGCCGACGACCTGAGGGTCACGCAGTCCGCACTCTCACAGGGGTTACAGCGACTTGAACAAACGCTCGGCACTCCCCTGTTCGAGAAGGTCGGCCGCACCCACCGGCTAACGGCTGCCGGCACCGCGGCACTCGTGTCGGCCCGTCGGATTCTGGCCGAAGCCGAACGCCTCGACGATGACCTCACCGACCGCAGCGAAGGCCGGACCGGCACGTTACGGCTCGGGCTCGTCGATGCCGCCGCGCTGTATCTGCTGAGCGCGGAGTTGGCCGACTTCCGCGAGGAGAACCCCGGCATCGAACTCCGCCTGACGGTAGAAACGTCAGGCCGCCTGCTCGACCTGCTCGACCAGTTCGACATCGACCTTGCGATCGTGGTCGGACCGGCGCCGAACGAGAATGCGATCGAGCTGCTGCGTGAACCGATGTACGTCTACGGCCCGCCGATCGCCGACATCACGACGGCCCAGAACTGGGTGCTCTATCCCGAACAAAGTCGCACCCGTCGTTACATCGACCAGGCACTCTCGACGCTGGGCGTCCGCCCGATCGTGCGCAATGAGAGCGGCAACCCATCGGTGATCGCGCAGCTCGTGCGGCTCGGCGGTGGCTGGACGGTGCTGCCTGCGGGTATCGCCGAGAGCATCGTCGACCCGCTCACCCGCCGCAGCGATGCCATCGCCGAACGACCGCTGTTCGCAGTACGGCGCGACAACGCATCACACGATCCCATCGTCGACCGCCTACTGAGTTCGCTGCGAGCCGGTCCGACCGAGTAGCGGGTCGGCCCTCGGTCACCTGCGACGAGGCCGACTCCCAAAGCCTTCAACAGTCCCGTTCGCGCTCGGCTTATTGGGCGATGAGTCGACCATCACCAATTCGTGTCGCTTGCCGATGCATCGGGTTCCGATCTATCATGCAGTGATGCGCGAACCGACCTACTTCCTTCTACTATCACTAACCGGCGGCCCGCTTCATGGCTACGCAATCGCCAAGCGCTCAGGAGAGCTTTCCAACGGCCGTGTCCGTCTCAGCGCAGGAACCCTGTACGGAGCCCTCGACCGCCTTGTCGGGACCGGTGAGCTCGTGATCGATCGAGAGGAAATCGTCGAGGGGCGTCCTCGTCGGTACTACCGACTCACAGAGCACGGGACCAAGCAACTTCACGACGAAACAGCTGCTCTGCGAACGAGACTCGAAGTCGCCGACCGCATCATCGGTCCTGGTCTCGCAGTGGCAGGTTCATGACTCGATCTCCCTATCGACTGGTGATGCTCGCCTACCCTCCGGCTTACAGACGGCAATACGGACCAGAACTCGTCGCAACCGCTCTCGAACTCAGCGGCGACCGATGGTCACCTCGCCAATCAGCGGGGTTCGTGCTGGCCGGACTTCGGATGAGCGGATTGCGCAGATTCTGGTGGCTCTCAATCCTTGTCCCCATGGCCTACGGAATGGCACAACTCCAGGTCGCCGTTACCGGCGGCGAAGCCGTTACTCCCCGCCTCCGGACAGCGAAAATCGCAACCGCTGCTTGTCTGCCTGTCCCGCTGTACTTTCTGGCCGAGCGGATCGCCGAACAGCCTCGAAGGTGGCGTCGTGCCACCGCTGTCTGGCTTGGATTGGGGTTGACAGCCGTTGCGATTACGAACGGGTTCGGCCAACGAATCTCCGAAACGTCGAGCCGTCGATGGAGCATGCGCGTGTGGCCAACTGACCAGTCCGATCGGGCTCTTGCCGAGGTAGAGCGAGCCGGGGAGGCGTTTGTTGTCGGGTGGTCGCCGCTGAACATCGTCATGGCGGAAGTCTTCACTGTTGCCGTTATGGCCGTAGCCGCCGGCATGGCGCTCAGGATTACGACGCGATCGACGCCGTTGGTCAGCGCTGTGGTTACCGCTACATCAGCGGTTGCGGTCCTCGGCGCCTATGCGGCATTGACGCCGTGGGCATATCACACCGTCGCCGGCGACTGGACCGAACCGTGGGTTGGTGACTCGCTTCTCGGAGCAACGTTCGTAGAGCTTGCCTTCTTCCCAATGTCATGGGACGCCGTTGCCGGAGTAGCGCTCGGAGTGGCGTCGGTTTCGATGGCCGGGTTGCTCGTTGCGTGGGGAGGGCCGTTGCCCGTCGCTGTTCACGCACGAAACAGACCTCAGTTGGCACCGGCTAGATCGGGGCCGGATCTTGGCCAGGAGCTCGTCATCGCTCGGCACCGAATCGACGAACTCGAACGAGAGTTGCAGCGTCGCTCCAGTTGAGTGAATCTAAACCAGGCGTTGCGTTGGCCGGCGCTGGTTCTCGCGGCCGAGAAGTTCGTCTTCTGTTCCGGCCTCTTTGCCAAATGAGGCCAGCCGGGGCCAAACACCAGCGGCGATGAGTCCGCCGATGGTCGCGCCAGCTGCGTTGAGCCAGAGGTCGTCGATATCGAAGAGGCGGTAGGCGAATCCGAGCACCAGACCCAGCACAAACTGGGTGCCCTCGACAAGTAGGGCAGAGCCGACCGCCACGCCGACGATGCCGCGCCCGGTCCGAAGTTTGGGAAACGCCAGGGGTGCGAGGAGACCCACCGGAAACAGCAGGGCCAGATTGCCGCCGACTTGGCGCAGAAACGAGTCTGGCCATGTGCCGCGAAGGGTCCGCAACGGTACGAAATTGTGGACGCTGAACGGTCCGTTTCCGTTGGCCGATGCGATCGAGCGCCGTAGCGCAATCGATTCTCCGATGGGAAAGGGGAACATTGTCAAGGCGACGACCGCGCAGATGGAGCCGGCCAGCGCTACTTGGGCGATAAGTCGTTGCGTCGAGATGGAACGGTTCTTTCCGATCAGGATCAAACCGGTGGCGGCGGCCACGAAGACGATGCCCATAACCCAGCTGCCCAGCATCGGCTCGGCCAGGATGGTTGGTGGGTCTTCGCCCATGATGACGGTCTCGGTGGGCTGTGGGTCGTTCTGCAAATAGCGCATTGGTCCTTCCTTGTCGCGCTCAAGATGTGGGGGTCGGTTCTGCGTAGCGGGGCCGCAGGAGCAACAGGCCGCGACAACGCTTCCGGCGAAACCGGAAACGCTGGTCGGGCTTTCGCGCTGCGAGCGGTGGCTCTCGGCGCAGCGCTTAGTTGTGGAGGTTGACCAGGGCTCGAATGCTTTGGGCGATGCCCCGTTCTTCGATACCGACAAAGCAGTCGGCCAGGCCCTCGAAGTTGTCCTTGTCGGCGCCGCTCAGCGAGCCGAGCAGCGTTTCCCAGTTGCGATCGAAGTCGACGCACGTGTCGGGGTACAAGGTGTCCGCCCGGCGGAAGTTGTCGTGGGCAGCCCATTCGTCGCCGCTGAGCAACACCCACTCGTCGATGCCGGCTGCCGGTGTCGCTTCGGCCGGGGGAGCAATCTCGCGGGGTTCGTTGATACCGGCGAACTTGAGCGAACCAGCGGCAACCACGGCTTCGGTTTCTTCCGGGTTTTCGAGCGCCGGCCGGGTTCCATTGACGGTGTAGGCAATCTCGTCGATGTAGTCACCAATCACCGTGACCGTGAGATCGATAGTGAGGTCCCCGAAAGGCGCCAGGAGGGCCGAGGTCGGAAGTCCGTCATAGGTGGCGAAATCGAATTCTTCGCCGGAGCCGGCGCCGACATCCACACTCATGGTGAGAACTTCGGTTCCGTTGCCCATATCGGTGCGAGTGACGTCGCGGCCGTTCTCGATGAGTGCTCGGAGATCGGCGACGGTCGCCAGATTGTTGTCAAACTTCCCGAAGAGCCGTTTCCGGTCGAAGAGCGGCGAGGCGGTGAAGTTGCCGACCTGGTCACTGGCGACATAGTTTTTGTAGCCGATGCCGTCGACGACGTAGCTGGCCCGAGCCACACCGTCGCCGGCGTCGAGTCGAGTCAGGGCGGCATCGTCGCCGTCAAAGACGAATCGAGTGCTCGAACTCAAGTTGCGGTCGCCTTCGGTAAGAGTCTGGGAGGCGTCCACCTGTCCCGATGTTGCCGCAGCGGTGAGGTCGAGTCGGTCCAGCGCATAGGCAATACCGGGATTCTGCCCGGGCAGGGTGACGATCGTTGCGACCAGGGCGAGGGCGACCACGAGCGCTGCTCCGGCCATGACCCGAGTCCGATTCCGTAGCGGGCGGTGCCCACCACCTGATGACGCCGATCGCGTTCTGGATTCGTTCGCCGGACGAAAGGCCGCTCGATCCCGGCCGTCATCGGTCGACGGTATTTCCTCGGTCTTGGTGGTCGGCCCACTGGGGGTTGCGGTGGTCATAGTGATCTCCTTGAACATGGCAGCTTTCTTCGCTGCCACTGATGGATTCGAAGCACCGTCACGGTCGAAGGGAACGTTTGATTGCAGAAGCTCAAATGGATCTTCAGCAGTCACGTTCGCTCCTTTCGCGGTTCGCGTGCCTCTCAACCATCACGTGGGAGATCGGTGGACATCCTTTCAAATTTCTCAAGAAACTTCTCCGCCGCTCAATTGCTGGAACTTCAGGCCCAGTCGCCCGCGGGCGCGATGCAGCCGAATGGCCACAGCGTTTACCGAGCAACCGAGTACCTCCGAGGCCTGCTCATGGGTCAAGCGCTCCCAGGCGATGAGCTGGATGAGTTCCCGGTCGGCCTCATCAAGGGCGGCCAGTGCAGTGATTGCCAGTTCGAGGTCCATTGCCGCCTCGTGCTCGCCGGGAACAGGAGCACCCGGGCCGGTCATCAACTCGTCGACAAGCCGTTGCGTGACCCCCTCGGACCAATCGCCGCGGCGATAGTGCTCGCGCAGAAGATTTCGGGCAACTCCGAACAACCACGGTCGAGTGCCTGTTCCGCCCGGGATATCGCCCAGCTTTCGCCACGCAATAGTGAAGGTTTCCGACACGACGTCCTGGGCGTCAGACTCGTCAGCGCATCGACGTCGACAATACGCCCAAACATCATTCCAATGGTCGTCATAGATCGCTGCAAAGCGCAACTCGGAATCAGCCGCACCAGCGCCAACCACCTCGCGCGATACCCCGCGTCGGCGTCGTGCCCAACGGTGCGCCGCTGTCATCAACCAGCCGAGGGGAGAACCGGTTCGCGCCCAGCTCACAGCACTCAGCGTCCCAACGTTTGTCACCGCAGCAACTACTCGAACCAGCCGTTCTTGACCCAGAGGCGCACGTGACGTGTGTACAGCGTCGACTCCCTTGCCACAACCTGTGGCGCTCGCCGTGCTGCCGTATCGTCATTATCGGCATTCGACTACAACGAGGAACTTTGGGCCGTACTCGAAGACGGCACGCTCATACCCTCCGACGCCGGGAACCAGTCCGACACTCGGAACGTCAAAGAACCATGAACAACACCGACAGTCGAAAAGCCAGCAGTCACAGAACGGCTTCGGCGGCTGCTCTCCTGCTGACCGTCCTTCTCCTGGGGGCCTGCGGCTCAGGCAGCGAGACGTCCCTTAGCGCCGAGCAACCGGTAACGACCTCCGACAGTGAACTCACCGTCCGCGCCGATGGAGCGGTCGGCTCATCCAACGAGAACTTACCCGGCGCCGGCGAGGTGAAGCTCTGGGTATCCAATCAGTCGTTCGCCGAGCCAAACGTCACGCTCGACATACGAGTGGACAACCAAACCGTCGTCGACGAGCAGTTTGCGGTCGAAAACCAGCACAACACGATCGGCTACATCCTGGCCAACGTCGAACCGGCCACCGAGCACACCATCACCGCAACCGCAGACTCCGGTGCGGAAGCGAGTGCTGTGTTTACGGTCGACACTGATCAGCCTCTCTGGATCTCGCTTGCCTACTGGGGTGGCGGTGAGGACTCCGAGGAGCCCGACTTCACGCTCGAAGTCGCCGACGAGCCGTTCTACTTCGACTGAGCGGGACGTAAGCACGAGGCACGGAGTGGAACGGACGCCCCGTGCTGCGCCGGGGCACTTCGCAAGACCACCGTCTGCGATGCCTGATCGATGATCGAGCCTCAGGGCAGGAACGACAGCCCGAGCAGCAGCGGCAACAGCACGAAGCTGGCGATCGTCAGCACGATCGCGATGACGGCAAACGCTTTCGAGTGATCGGTTGGCGCCGGGCCGGCTCGGCCGATCGTCTGCCAGAGCGCATCCATTGGTTTACGAGCGGTCAGGTCGATGCGCCGCCGTGCGACCGCAGTGCCGTGAACAATCACCCACGCCGCCACGCCAAGAAGCGCGAAAACCACGAAACCGGCAATGACCTTGACGACGGTCGGGGCTGTTGCGATACCCAGCAACTGACGCAGCACCTGCAGACCGCCCGACAAGACCGCACCACCGAACAGGAACGTCGGAAGACCGAGCGGGTTCTTCTTAAAGCCTGGGGTTAGTCGCTCGGTTTGAATACGGGCTCGGGTCAGCAGCGGCAGGGCAGGATCACCGGGCAGGGTCGCGGCCTCACGGCGAATGTAGATAGACCGCATTTCGTCAATCGCCTTCGCGAGATAACTGCGCACGATGTACTGCGTTACAAGTTGCACGAGGAACTTCGCGACCGGCGTGATGACACCGAGGCTGACGACGGGAATTGCACGATGCCCGTTGCGGTCAAGAACCTCAAGCGACCGGACCGCGAGCGCATGGGCCTCCGGGAAGCGACGGGGGTGGCCAAGCGGACGCCTAGCGCCGAGTTCGAGAACGATGTCGCGATCGACTTCGCTGCTTGCGCCAATCTCGTCCAGCACCTTCGCCGCTTCTTCAGAGTCGTTCTTGCGAAGGAGTTGAAATGCATCGAGGCGACCGACGAGATCGTCGAGCTCAAGGCTGAAGCCATCGTCCTGCTGCGATTCCACGGTCCCGCAACTTAGTGCGTCGCTGCCCGCCGGTGTTGATCGATCGTGCCCTTACAGGGTGCTTAACTCGCCCGCGGCTGCCTGCGGTGTCGAGTCGGCGGATCGTACAGTTGATCCGACGGCGACTAAAGCAGGACCTGACATGCCCGGACCCGAGACCCAGCAAACCGAGGACCCACCGGCGTCACCACGAGCCGCGGCGCAGTCAGGTTCAACGGTGGGACGAGTCGTCGCTATCGCCGCGCTGCTTGCTGGCGTCGCCGTCGCTGCGGGCGCCGTATTCGGCAGCAACAACTCGGCGGCCCCGACCGCGTCGACCGAGCTGGCCGCGACCGACAGTCTCGCAACCGACAGCCCCGCAACCGATACGACGGCCACTGCTGCGACGGAGGCCGTTGCAACACCGGCCGCGTCGGTAGCCTCGTTGCTCGGCGAAGCGCCGCCCATCCTCGGCGTCGAAGCCGAGCTCACCAACCTCGATGGCTGGCTGCAATCCGACATCGACTCGCTCGCTGATCTCAACGGCAAAGTCCACATCGTTCAGTTCTGGACGTTCGGTTGTTACAACTGCAAGAACACGCTGCCGGCCCTCATCGACATCAACGACACCTACGGCGGCGACGACTTCGAGATTGTCGGCGTCCATGCCCCCGAATTCGACTACGAGAAGGACCCCGACGCGATCCTCGCCGCCGCCGAGAAACTCAACGTCACGTGGCCAATCGCCCTCGATACGAACAAGAAGAACTTCCGCTCGTGGCAGGAGAGTCGACGCTTCTGGCCTCGCACCTATGTCGTCGATCAAAACGGCGACATTCGATTCGACCGGATCGGCGAAGGCGCATACGACAAGCTCGAACAGACCGTCGCCTGGTTGCTCGAGAACGGGCCGGGCGACGGCACCGAAGCCGATACCACCTCATAGTCGATCGCGACCGTGTTCGATCTGATCGTCGAGGGTTTCGGATCGCTGCGGTTCGGCTGCACGCTCGCCCTGCTGGTACCGGGCATCGGCGTCGCACTTGCCGTCGGCCGCCACGCTCCCCTGGCGGCCGCAGCCTTCATCACATCGGCCGGTTTCGTTGGATGGGCCCGGTTCGCCGACCTCTGGTTCGCGCCACCGGAAACGGTCGGCCTGATCGCGGCCGGGGCCGCGGTCGCCGCCTCACCATTCACACGCGGTGCGGCGATGACCGTGGTCGGCGCAGTAACCGCGGGCCTTGTTGCCGGATGGTTGTGGGTGCCGTGCGTTGGCGAGCACCTGTCGCAGCCCCTGAACGACGCCGCTGAGGATCCGATCGGCAACCTCGCACCAATCTTCGTCTTCGTCATCGGCACGGGCATTCCCCTTATCGTGCTCGCCGCCCTGCCTACGGCGTGGCCCGCCGTCGCC
>Ga0209828_1002162_pt1 | contig 16611 bp, 12 predicted proteins | sample MaitaG_FD_187429 | JGI IMG/M metagenome (GOLD analysis project Ga0209828, IMG submission 187429) | Marine algal microbial communities from Maine, USA - Maine_Asex2 metaG (SPAdes) (version 2) | ecosystem: Host-associated > Algae > Red algae > Unclassified | place: Maine, USA | collected 2015-01-05 | reverse complement strand
CTGTGCCCAATGGGAATCATCAATTCTAGAGGTAGAGAATCTTGCGCCATCATTGAAATGTGGCAACAAAGTAAATGGCAAAAGGCGAATAAAAGCAATCTCATCTATGGATCGGATTAAGCATAACAGGATTTCATAGTGGCTGATAAAAACGACCATCTGCCATTCTAAAAGAATCAATGCCAATGGCGCGAGCTTGCTAATCAAGGTAATGCAAAAACCATCGTTCTTTTAACAAGACGGCAATTCTTCGACAAAAGCGTATTTTGAGAACAGCTTATTTAGCATAAGCTTTAGCAATTGAGCATGAACATCAAACAAGAAGCATGATTCGGAGATTTTTTTCACTTCTAGGCATTTGCTTGATTTGCTTGACTTTCTTGTCCATCGCATCAATAAAGAACATTGAGGATAAGCAGAACCCGCCCACATCATCAGTTGCCGTTGCAGCAGCAACTCCTTCGGAAGTTCTCGAGCGCGTTAGCAAGGTTTACGATCGCATTGTTGATGCCATTGGAGACAAGCGAAAGGCGGTACCTGAGCTGGTACTTTCCGAGAAAAAGCGTTTAGTGGCTGGCATGAATCCAACGACCAACGAAGTAGTTTTGGAAATGGCGGCTTATCGTGTTTGTGCTCAATTCGGTGAGCGCACCGATGATGCCCTAGCGGTTTTGATGGGTCACGAATTGGCGCATTATTACGAAGAGCATGCTTGGCTTCGAGATTACGGAACCGCTTACGGTGATCCGGATCTGGGTCGCGAGCTCAAAGCTGCGGGAATCAACATCAAAGAGATCGGAGAAACCGAAGCCGATACTCTGGGCTTGATGTACGGTTATTTGGCGGGTTACAACACCCTGGGCATCAGCGGTGAATTACTGCCCAAACTCTACAGCGAATACGGCTTACCCCACGAAATTCCCGGCTACCCTTCCTTGGAGGAACGCATCAGCATGGCCCAGCATTCTCAGGAGTATGTTTCAGAATTAATTTCGGCATTTGAGACAGCCAACCTTTTGGTCGCTTTTGGTGATTACGAAGCCGCGGCCGAAACCTACCGTTTCTTAATCAAGAGTTTCCCCAGCCGCGAAATTTACAGCAATGCCGCTGTCAGCAATCTACTGGCGGTTTTAAACGATCGAGAAAACGAGGAATTCAAGAGCTACAGTCAATATGCCTATCCCTTAGAATTAGATGCGGAATCGCGGATGAATCAAAGTGGAATCAAAGGTGCAATGGGCTTCAGCTCACAAAGCAAAAAGTACCTCGAAGAAGCCATGACTTACTTGAATAGAGCGATTGCACTGGATCCCAGTTATTTACCAGCTGTTTTGAATAAAGCGATTGCTTTCGAGTTGCAGGGAGAAGTAGAAGATGCAGATTACTTTGCTGGAAAAGTCATCAGAAACAAAGCGGCCGATAATGACATGAAGGCCAAGGCCAAACTTGTGCAATACATCGCTGCCAGTCGTTCGGGAAACGCAGGCGACGCAGCCACCTACCTAAAGGAAGCAATTGAATTGAGTGCGAAAAATTTGTTCTTGACATTAATCCTCAATACCAATGAAAGTTCAGAATTGACTCTGGATGCTGATCCTTTCGGGTTCTCAAAACCTGAGGCAGAGAAAATCGATGGCATGACAGCGAAGGACGCAATCATGCAAACGCAGGCCAAGCCCGAAAATCGAAGCAGTTACGACGATTTACCACTACTCGCTGATGCGTCGGTGGTGATTCACTCCTCGAATGGCTCAATGATCTTTGAAAACCGACAGTTGTTGGTTTTCAATCACAAAAAGAACCGCTGGGTATCGCTATTCGCGACTCCCATGAATTACGAAGGCAAAGGCAACACAGGCATTTCGCTTGGGATGTCTGCCGAAGCTGCGGTAAAAATGCAGGGAAAAGCCCAACGCGAGTTGGCTTTCCGAGGCGGAAAAATACTGGCTTACGATGAGGCAAAGCTCCTCCTAGTGTTCGATTCTAATGAACGTTTGGAGAAATGGGTCATCATGCACAGCGAGAAATACTAATTACTTACACACGCCAAAAGGCGTTGGAAAGCAAAATTTAGCAAATCTTTTGTTAAAGCAAAAAAAGCAGCCACATGGGTCTAAGCCAATAACTATTTTTGCAGTCTACATAATGATGGCAAAATCTTATACCAAATTCATGGCGCCTCTCTTGGTGCTAGCTCTCGTATTATTGAGCTCATTCAGCTACCTCCATTTGGCGCAACCCGACAATCCCGATTTTCCCGCTGCTCCTGATTCTGAGGAGTTGTTGTTCTACATTCATCGAAACAAGAACAGCAACACAATCGTGTATCAAGCCAACATCAGGCAAGATGGGACATTGAATAGCCAGGAACCTCTAGAGGTTTACTGGATAAAGTACGATTCAGATCCAGATGGTATTCGCAAGGAGATCAATTACATAGAATCCATTTTGGCCTTCGGTTTCAAGGTAAAACCTTGGAAAGACCGTCCTGGACATTATAAAATGACTCTTGTTTCCTACAAAAAGGAATCTTTTGATTTGTACATCGACGAAAGCGGCCATGCCCGCGCCAATTTTGAAATTGACGGGCGTGAAGCCATCATCGAAAAGATATTTGTTCAAGCGAGTGAAACTTCTTGGTTGCCGAAAGTCGACTTCGTCGAGTTATTCGGTACCGATCCCGTTACCGGAGATCCAGTTTACCAAAAAATTTACCCTTAAGAATAGTATTAAAGTTGCTCTTGGAGCGGAGTTGTGCCCTTTTGATTCCCTTGTTGCTGCCCTTATTAACCTGTTGTCTTACCCTTCAATTCTCTAAATCCTTCCCTGGACTTATAAGTCCTTATCCTTGTCCTTGATTCCCACTAGGAAGCTGCTCGTCTCCCTCTGTGTCGGTATCAGTATCGGTATCGGTGTCATTCACTCTCATGAAATCGTTGATACAATTATTGACCCATCTGATTTTCTCGTAGTTAACGGAGTAGTGGATGAACTTTCCATCCCGCTCTGCTCGTACTAAATCAACATTTCTCAATATTCTCAAGTGCTGCGAAGTAATTGATTGCTCCAGCTTAAGAGTGTTGTAAATCTTGTTCACATTGATGGTTTTGTTCTTATCAATGAATGCAAGTATCGACATTCTCAAAGGATGTGCAATTGCTCTTAATAACTCTGCTGCGGTGTTCAGTTTCTCTTGGTCTATCTGTGCCATGAACTAATGCGTTTTCGTTGTCTAACTCTAAGATTTACGAAAAAAAAACCCGAAGGTTCCACAAGGGTACCTTCGGGTTCGCATGTATTGCAGTTTTTACCGTCTTAGATGTCCTCGCGAGCAAGCTGCTCAACCAAGTCACCTATCTCGTTCAATCGCTCAGGAGACAAAGAATAATATATATACTTGCCTTCACGTTCAGTGTTTACCACTCCAGCTCTACGCAAAATTGCGAGATGCTGAGAGGCGACTGATTGCTCCAGTCGAAGTTTTACATAAATTTCTGTAACTGTTAGTCGATCGCTCGATTCTAACAAGTCAATGATGCTTTGACGAAGTTTATGATTTACCGCTCTCAAGACCAGTACGGCCTTTCTAAGTTGAGCATAGTCTAATCTAATCTCCTCCCTGTCAATGCCTCCCAATAGCACAGAATCCACTTTTTGAGTCGTTCCCATTATCAATCCGTTTGATTTTGAATTTCCTTCCACTAGTAGTCCAATCCCAGCTTTCAGTTAATTAGTTAATTATTGTCCCTTTTATTTGTCACAGTCAACATAGTTGTGACACTTGTCTTTCGACAATTGTCTTAAAATCAGCAAAAAATCTTCTATTTTATCTCTCCACTCGCACGAAAGAATCACTTCTTTCTCTATCCTTTCTCAAGAGATTAGAACAAAACTGCCTTGGCACACCAGCTCAAACATCAATTATGACGAATTTTATTAATACCGTCACTTTAATTGGAGGATTTTTTCGATTTGAATCAAGCTCAAGCCCAAGGCGTTGAACACAAATTCAATCACAACATCCTTCTATACGTTGCTGAAAATAGTACCACTTGCTTTATATTCTGAGCCATCTGCCCATTATACTACAAAATACAGCTTCAATCTTCACTGTAACAAATTTTAGACACCAAAGTCATAGAAAGTCACACCATTAGATAAATGGTATTTTCCTAATTTGTTTACTTCAGGAAGAAAAAAAAAATCTTTTCTCGATAGTTACTCACTTAATAATCATACACTTAAGAAGTTAATACAACTCCATTGAACGCTATTCATCTTTCACAGAGAAAAGCAAACTTTCGTAAAATTTCTCTCTAGCAAAATGAAGGTTCAAGCCATTGCAGCTTCTTCAGACAATTACACAAGTTTACTTGCTGTACAAAACAGTACTCTAATAAATAAGAGAACCTACTACACCACTGGCTCATTCCATCAACGGACTAGTTGATGAATCGAGAACTGCTCATACTTCGATATATAATGTGGGGAAAAAGAATCTATATCTAATCTTTATATATCAAAAAACAATCCAAACCCACGATAATAGTCATCTTTCTACACTAAAAATTGCAGAAATCGCTATATGATGGGGTAAGACGGCTTCTTAGAGGCCCAAGATCTCTTTCATCCGAACTGGGTCGGAAAAAACGTCCAGTGCTTGAAGCACAAAGGGATCTTCATTCAAAGAAGCTTCAATACGACCATTCTCATAGTGATAACGGCCGATGATTTCCAAACGCAGGAGTCGCATCAATTCCGATTTCGCTGAAATCAACTCATCATGCTGCAATTGAGCCACCTTATCTTTTAATTGCTTGATTTTGGCGGTTACGGTCTCACTGTGGGTTTCTTTTTCAGCAGTCTTTTCAATTCGGGTCAGAATCTTCTCGGTTTTACTAGATACGTGATAGTTTCCTTGCTCAACGAATTCAATGAATTGCTGAAAATCTGCATCGGTAAAGCTGAAGTCCAAAGGCGCATCGATGCTGTCTTTGGTCGTTTGGTACTGAGAAGCGAAATCAAAAATGGCATTATTGGCCAACAAGCCTTTCACCAAGTGATTTTCACTTTCTGAACTTACTTCTATGTCGGGTGCTACGCCTGAGTTATCGTAGACGGTTCTCCCAGAACGAGTTTGGAAGGCATTCTTCAATGAATCCGGAATGGTAAGCGCGCCGCCGTCCGTGTAGTCTCCATAGTAATCCACTGCTTGAATACAGCGTCCACTTGGGATGTAATATTTGGCCACTGTCAGCTTTAACTTCGAGTTGAAACCAATGTCGCGGGTTTGCTGCACAAGTCCCTTACCATAGCTGCGTTCTCCAATTACTACTCCTCGATCCAAGTCCTGCATTACTCCACTAACGATTTCCGAAGCAGAGGCTGATTTACCATTGATCAAGACAGCCAATGGCAAGTCTGTGCTCACTGGCTCAGTGGGAGCATTGTATTCTTTGTCCCAATCATCGGTTCGTCCTTTGGTACTACAAATCAGCTCTCCTTTATTAACAAAGACGTTCGATACCAGAACTGCCTCATGCAACAATCCACCAGGATTACCACGCAGGTCAAACACCAAATAAGCCATGCTTTCATTCTCCTGCTGCAATTTCACAAAAGCCTGTTGAATGTGTTTACCACAATTGGCTTCGAAACGGCTCAATCGAATGTAGCCTACCGTATCATTCAGCATTTTCGAAAACGTAACGCTCGTTGGCTTTACAGCTTCGCGCTTCAATACATGTTTTTTTGTCTGTTCAGACCCGAAAGGCTGCAAGACCAATTCCACATGCGTTTGCGGTTGGCCTGTTAAAAACAAAACCACGTCTGATGCACTTCTGTCTTTAGTAGGCTTGCCATCGATGCTGATGATGCGATCACCGGCCTTAATGCCAGCGACATCTGCCGGCAATCCTTCCAGCACCTTACTGATAAAAATACCTTTCTCTGATGTTTTTATTTCTGCACCAATATCTCCTCCAGCGGCAAATCGATCCAGCTTGTAGCCTTCAATTTGAGCTTCAGTGATGTAGTTGGTGTAAGGATCTAGCTTCTTCAACATGGCATCCAAACCAATGCGCATCAATTGAGCGGCTTCGATGTCGTCAACATACGATTCATTCAACACTCGATACATCTGCGAATACAGGTCGATGTTGCGCGAAATAGTGAACAATTTGGATTCGTTGAAAGCAATGGTCATCACGCCTATCAAAAGCAGTCCGGCCATTGCAACACTAGATTTATAAGAAGTCCTCATGGAGGGTAGTTTTAATGGTTCTAAAAAATCGAAACGAAAGTTTGATCATACCATCAACTGATAAGTTGATCGAGTTGATCGAGTTGAATCTTATTGATTCAGCAGTCTTTTGTATTCGCTTTGATTCTGCAAGAGTTGTACAGATGTATGAATCGCTGGATCGTCGCGCAATCCATTGGCAATTCGACCTTTCTGCAAATAGTATTGTGTTACGATTTCCGACTCCAATGATTCCTTGATTTGATCACGGAATTTATCGAGGTCCTTTAGCTTTTCGGCACTGATACTGGCTTCCAAAGCTTTGATATCAGCATCGATGGTCGTCAAGTAAGCTTCTTCCTCGGCTGTTCCTCTAAGATCTCCTAACAGCTTCTCGCTTTCAGAGGTGTAGCTAAACTCTTGGGTGCCCAACCAGGCAACGAAATCATTGTATTCTTGATCGCTGAGCTCAAATTCATTGGCATCGGCAATGCTTCCATTCTTTTCATGGTAGTCGCTCGCAAAACGGAAAAAGAGCTGTTGTTGATAGAGACTACCCGTTAGGATACTGAACTTTTCGCGTTCTACTTCAACATCTGGTCTTACTCCACCGGCATCGTAGACCAAACGACCTGCATCGGTCTTAAACTTCGTGCGCAGCGAATCCGGAACCTTTTCGGCTCCATCCTTATAGCGTCCAGAGTAATCGATGGCTTGTACGCAGCGGCCACTTGGCAAGAAGTATTTCGAGGTTGTCATTTTCAGCTTCGCATTGTACTTCAAATCCATGGTGGTTTGCACCAGACCTTTTCCAAAGCTGGTCTCACCCACTACGAGTCCACGGTCGTAATCTTGAATCACTCCAGAAACAATCTCCGAAGCTGAGGCCGAGTTTTGATTGATTAAAACGACTAGGGGAATTTCCGGATCGACTGGCGGTTCTTCCGTGAGGAAAGACTTTTCGTGGTTGTAGTAGCGCCCTTTGGTGCTCACCACCTTCTTTCCTTTAGCGACAAAGGCATTGCTCACTTTTACCGCTTCTTGTAACAAGCCACCTGGATTACTTCTCAAATCAAGTACAACACCTTGTAGATCGTTGTTTTGTTTGAGTTCGTTGAGTGCATTGCGTACATCACGGCTACAGTCGTTGGTAAAGTTCGTGAGACGTATATAGCCCACTTGTGGATTCACCATTCCGTAATAAGGAACAGCCTCCACCTTGATTTCTTCTCTTGTTAATGTTTTGAAGATACGCTCTTCAGTCACTGGCTTTTCTATGGTGATGTTCACTTTGGTTCCAGGTTCACCGCGCAGCAGCTTGCTCACCTCATCGGTTCCTTTCCCTTTCACCGATACGCCTTCTACTTCGACAATCTTGTCACCGGCAACCAAGCCAGCCTTAAAAGCTGGAAACCCATCGTAGGGCTCAGCCACAACCACATAGTCTTCAATTTTTCGAATAATGGCACCAATGCCTCCGTACTTCCCAGAGACCTGCATGTTGTATCCTTCGACATCTTCTGCCGGATAATACGAGGTATAAGGATCAAGCGACTTCAACATGGCATTAACGCCTTCCTCCACCAACTCATCAGAATCGATGTCATCTACGTATAAGAGGTTCAATTCTTTAACAATGCTGATGAACAAGTCGAGGTTCTTTGTAATCTCGAAAAGATCACCTTTCCCAAATCCGTAACTAAGAGAAGCCATGGCTATAACGACTACTATCAGTACTCCTTTCGATCTTTTGATCATTCTTCTTTTTTAGAACACAATGGTTACAACAATTACCCTACTATAACTGCAAAAAATGTGCTTTTCTGTTATTTGGCGGTAACTGTTTCTTTTTGACGCCCGAGTTTAACAAAAGGTTCACACTTTCGAAGCCTTTTCCCCGACTGTTTTTCAGTTACTGTGCGAGCGCGGTGCTGCATTACCAAATGCCGCACCAGCTCGAGCGATACTCCATGCTCCTGAGGACATAACCGAGCGCGGTGCTGCATTACCAAATGCCGCAGCAGCTCGAGCGATACTGCATCAGAACCCGACTAGTAAATTCCCTCAGGTACGTACAAGATCCATCGAGCTCCTTCTCGCATTCGGCGATGCCGAGAAGCGTCGGGTAGTGGGTTGTTTGTACTTCTCTCAGTTTATCCCGCGACGGCAACTGCACACTGGATCGTTCGTAATTTCATCGCGATGCTAGCTTCGTCTTCGATCCCCATCTACTGTGGGACTTAACGAGCGAATCCCTGTACGATAGAAGGCACTGCTTAACTCGATGATAACTTGGAGCAGAGCTCCCATGCTATTCCACCGCGCGGCGAGACGCCGCGCTCCCACTAGGTATTGCAGATGTCCGAAGGACGGATGCAAGCATTTCATTCACCAATTCGCCAATTCTTTCGCCAATTCACCAACTCGCCAACTCGCCAACTCGCCAACTCGCCAATTCGCCAATTCGCCAATTCGCCAATTTTTCGGCAAATCGCCAATTCTAGGGGACAGGGTCGTGCCCATGTCCACCCCATGGATGGCAGCTGAGAATGCGCTTGAATGATAACCAAGAACCTTTCAAAATTCCATGTTTGTTGAGGGCTTCCAGTGCATACTGGGAGCAAGTTGGATAATATCTACAAGAAGGAGGTGTGAGTGGAGAGATGAACTGGCGATAGAAACGAATAAGACCCATCAGAAGAGTCTTAGGAAGCCTTACCAGTTGAGTGATCAAGTTGTTCATGCAGCCATTTAATGGCCAAATCCATTTTCCGTTCCATGTACGGAAAGTCTTGACCTTCTTTAGCGATAAAGATAAGCACCAGAGAAATCTGTTGTTCCCCATCGGTCAGTTTTACAAGAAGGGGATTTTTACGAACTCGATAGATTTCTCGAATTTGTCTTTTGATTCGGTTACGGTCAGTGGCTTTTGCAAATTTGCGCTTGGGAACGCTGACACATACCTGCAGGGGACAGGAAATCGGCTCATCGTGAGCAAAATAGATCACCCGAAAAGGATGAAAGGTCTTAGCCTTTCCCTTCTTAAAAACTGCTTCTAGCAGATTTCGTCTTTTTAATCGCTCCGATTTGTTGAGACTTGCCTTCAAATTTATCAATTAGACGATGCCTTGAATCAGGTATAAGCTTATTTGAACGAAGATATTTTCAAAAGGGCGAGCTGTGCATTTTTGGACGAAAAGCGCAGGCCAGTCGTTGGGACCAGTCTTTGTCGAGGCTTTTTAAGGAATTCTGAAAATAGCAACGTTGAAAACGTACAACTCTTCGTTTTGCATCCCTCAGACAAGTAATGAGCAACCACATTCTTAAATACAGCAAAAGGCGCAAACGATTAAAAAATCATTTGCGCCTAAAATTTATGCTGTTTATATAAGGTCTTACTTCAAGCGACGCTCGTCAGAGACAGTCAACTTGTGGCGCCCTTTGGCACGTCTTCGAGCCAAAACCTTGCGGCCACTCTTAGAAGACATACGCTCACGGTAACCGTGTTTGTTAACTCTTTTCTTACGTGAGGGTTGATAAGTTCTTTTCATGACTCCTCTATTTACTTTTTATTTGGCCCCAAAGATAGCATTAAGTTCTCTTAAAGGGAAGTAGTTACAATGATTTATTCTATTCTATATCAATAGGAATGTAAAACCTGCCTAAACAGGCCGCATTCATCCTAGCTATTCATCGATATCAGGAACTCTGCGTTCGACTCGGTGTTTTTCATGTGTTGCAACAAGAAACTCATCGCTTCTTCATTATTCATGTCCGCCAAATGCTTACGAAGGATGTACATACGCTGCAGCTCTTCTTTGTCCAATAGCAAGTCTTCACGACGAGTACTAGAGGCGGTCAAGTTTACAGCAGGATACACTCTGCGGTTAGCCAGTTTACGATCGAGCTGTAGCTCCATGTTACCCGTTCCCTTAAATTCCTCAAAGATCACCTCATCCATTTTGGATCCAGTATCGATCAATGCTGTGGCTAGGATCGTAAGAGATCCTCCACCTTCGATGTTACGTGCTGCACCGAAGAACTTCTTTGGCTTCTGGAGCGCTGTAGATTCAACTCCACCGGAGAGTACTTTACCAGATGCCGGGGCAACGGTGTTGTGCGCTCTTGCTAAACGGGTAATCGAATCCAAAAGAATAACCACATCGTGCCCACACTCGACCAATCGCTTGGCTTTCGACATGGCAATGTTGGCTACTTTAACGTGTCTTTCAGCTGGCTCATCAAAAGTAGAAGCCAAAACCTCGGCTTTCACTGAACGCTCCATATCGGTAACCTCCTCTGGACGCTCATCAATCAATAAAATGATCAAGTAAGCTTCTGGGTGATTGGCAGAAATCGCGTTGGCAACATCTTTCAACAAGAAAGTCTTACCCGTTTTCGGTTGTGCTACAATCAAACCACGCTGTCCTTTACCGATCGGCGTAAACAAATCGATTACTCGAGTGGCATAATTTCTAGCATCTGTTTGAAGGGTGAACTTCTCTTCTGGAAACAATGGGGTCAAATAATCGAAAGGCACGCGGTCACGCACTTCTGATGGGTGAAAACCATTGATTGCCGAAACTTTCAACAAGGCAAAATATTTCTCACCTTCTTTAGGAGGTCTCACAGATCCTTCAACCGTATCACCTGTTTTCAAACCAAACAACTTGATTTGAGAAGGGGATACATAGATGTCATCAGGACTCGTTAGGTAGTTGTAATCTGCTGAACGCAAAAAACCATAACCATCCGACATCATTTCGAGCACACCTTGTCCTTCAATAACACCGTCTACTTCGATATCGAAAACCTCACGATCGCGTTTCTTGTTGCGCTTGCGGTCATCGTATTCTTTCTTTCTTTCTCTTTTCTCTGGCTGCTCGCGAACGATCTCTTCTTCCTCTTCTTCCATCTGAGGAGTCTCCTCACTTTTCTTCTCTCCTGAATCATCGTCTGATTCATTGGAGCGAATACGAGTTCGTTTTCTCTTCTTTTTAGATGATTCCTTTTCGCTAATCTCTACTTCAACCTTTTCCTCAACTTCCTGCTCGACTTCTTCCTCTTCTTTAACTTGCTTCTTAGAAGCAGCTTGACTATCAAGTATTTGAAAGATAAGTTCCTTCTTTTTAAGGCTCTTATAATTCTTCATTTCCAGAGTATCGGCAATTTCCCGAAGTTCGGTTAACAGCATATCATTCAGCTGTAATATATCGTACATAAGAAGGGTTCTTAGTTAGTATCCGTTGACAGTAAAATAAAGATGGTCGATTCACAGGTTGCCATTCCTCCCGAACTAGAATGAAGTGAAATCAGGATATGAAAAAAGGCGGGGTGTATTTAAACAGCGCAATGATAGCACAATTCACGCTAGTAACCAATTATTGGAGACAAATACGAGACCAAAGCAGATCTCCATTGGTTTCTACGAATACAATGCTTTCAAAGGAATCAGTCGATCATCGTATCTTTGTGAGCTCAAAAATCAATTTTGCGGAACAATTCCAGTGGAATGATCATTGAAGGAAGGAATAGATCGATTATCAATACCTCGATCATCAACACTCAGGCCCATACAATAAGGATAAGGGGCATAAAAAATAGATTAAAATGTTGGACATACGTCGACTCAGGGAAGAAACACAAGCCGTTAAAGATGGACTTGCGATCAAGAATTTCAAAGACCTACATCTTGTTGATGAGGTTTTGTCCCACGATGAAAAAAGACGTTCGACCCAGCATGCTTTGGACGGATTGAAAAGTGAGAGTAAGCAAATGGCCAGCGAAATTGGCGCACTTTTCAAGCAAGGAAAGAAAGAGGAGGCAGAAATCATTCGAGCCAAAACGGGCGAACTCAAAACGCGTGTTAAGGCATTGGAAGAGGAAATGAGTGCTGCCGAGAAGAGCATGCAAGAAAAGCTCATTCTACTTCCCAACGTACCAAATGCAAAAGTACCTCCGGGAGTGTCTGAGGCCGACAATCCGGTGGTGCGCGAAGGCGGAACCATCAAGGAGCTAAACGAAGGGGCTTTGATGCATTGGGACATTTTAGAAAAGCACAAAATGATGAGCCTCGAGCTAGGCGCAAAAATCAGTGGTGCGGGTTTCCCCTTGTTCATGGGCCAGGGCGCGAAACTACAGCGCTCTTTGGTGGCTTTTTTCTTAGATGAAGCCGTAGAAGTTGGTTACCAAGAAGTCATTCCACCATTGTTGGTAAACGAAGCCAGCGCATACGGAACGGGCCAAATTCCCGACAAGGAAGGTCAGATGTACTACGTTACGGAAGACGACTTGTACCTAATTCCTACGGCGGAAGTTCCGGTGACGAATATTTACCGCGATGATTTACTGAAGGAAACTCAACTCCCGATTAAGATGTGTGGGCATTCTCAGTGCTTTCGCCGAGAGGCTGGTTCTTACGGCGCGCACGTTCGTGGATTGAATCGGGTACATCAGTTTGAGAAAGTGGAAATCGTACAGTTGGTTCATCCAGACAAGTCGTATGAAGTGTTAGAAGAAATGGCAAAGCACGTAGAAAGTTTGCTACAGAAATTGGAATTGCCTTACCGCATCATCACCTTGTGTGGCGGTGACATCAGCTTTGCATCTGCCTTAACTTACGACTTCGAAGTATGGTCTGCTGCACAGAAGCGTTGGTTGGAGGTGAGCTCTGTTTCTAATTTCGAGACCTTTCAAACGAGCCGGATGAAAACCCGTTTTAAGGACGAAAACAAGAAAACCCAATTGGTACACAGCTTGAACGGAAGTGCTTTGGCTTTGCCTCGAATCATTGCGACCTTATTGGAAAACAATCAACAAGAAGACGGAAGCGTTGTTCTTCCTGAAGTGCTGGTGCCTTACTTCGGCAAGAGCAAGATTGGATAACACATACTTTACCATTGAATAGAACGCACTTTTCATTCCTTCTCAGTTTCATGCTTTTTGGCTTGTTGTTACTGAGTAGCTGCGGCAATCGGAGCACAATCGACTTGTCAGGTCTCAAGTTGGAGACACTTGACGGCATAGAAATCAGCATTGACGAATTCAAGGATGAAGTGGTTTTCCTTCATTTTTGGGCCACTTGGTGCCCGCCCTGTCGCAAGGAAATGCCGAGCATAATCGCTATGGCAAATGAACTCGACCATACCGAAATGCGCTTTCTAATGGTTTCTGAAGAAGAGTCGAAGAAGCTAGAGCGCTTTGACAAGAAGTACAAGATTCCAATGGAAATGGCTCGTTCGACCAGAAACATCAAGCTTTCGGGTATCATTTACATCCCACAGACGTATATAATTAAACATGGTAAGATAGTAGAATCATTTACCGATGAGCAAGATTGGAGTAGCCCTGAAAAGTTGGCTATGTTGAAAAGCTATTTGGTAGATTAAATCCCTGATTTTGTGCTGCTTGTGGTGCTTGTCAGGATCAACGATTGAGAATCGAAGATCCATTTGGACTGGGCGAGACTTCGTAAGAAGTCAATATTAGAGTTGTTTTATTGAAGCAGAGACTTGGCACAAAGGAGATGTAATTCTAATTTCGCAAGAACATTCGAATGAGTTTTGTGTTCTGCTTAAATAAAGTGTTTTTCTTTCTCTAGATATTCGAGATTTTTGCTTTCGTAAACATGGGTGAATTTTCTATTCTAATAAAGAAAGGTCTCACTCAGATTTTACTGCAGGATTTTGCTGTAAGATTTGATTTCCAAGAAACAATCGCATGCTAATATGTTCTCCCTCCCCAGAAAACATCCTTCATTCTATTAAAGAGTGTAAGGCAAAAAACGGAAATGATTTTATAATTCTATGTGGAGAACATGCCAATCTGGATATACCCGCATTGATCGCTTTACTGAATCAAAACGGCGTACGATTTTGTGGTGGAGTATTTCCGAGAGTCTATGACGGCAAAACCGGCCACGCTGATAAAGTAATCTTGTTACCTACATACTTCGAATCCAATCCACAAATAGTTGAAGGCTTAGACAGCGGCGACATTAACATTCCCAATTTAGAGCTACCCACTTCAGGAAGTCTCTTCATTATGGTTGATGGGTTGAGTAGCTACATCTCCAAATTCATTTACTGTCTTTACCAAGAAGTAGGTCTGAGTTATGAAGTATTTGGGAGTGGCGCTGGGCAAAGCAGTTTCTCTAGAGAAGAATGTGTATTCAATAAAGACGGTTTCTTCCTCGATGCAGCAGTATTTGTATTGATTAAGAATCCCATTAGCCAATCTACTAAACACGGCTGGAAACCATTCGCGGGACCCTATTTGGCGACCAAAACAACAGCAAATGTACTGGAACAAATTAACTGGGAGCCCGCTTACAAGACTTACAAAGAACTCATTGAAAAAGAAGAAGGCATCGTACTCACGGATGAAAATTACTATGAATATGCAAAGCATTATCCATTTGGAATTCATCGTTCTGATGGCGAAAACCTACTGAGAGATCCCGTGTCTTTAGAACCGAATGGGGCCTTACTGTTTGGAGCAGAGATTCCTTCCAACGCAGTACTCTATTTGATGAAATCACAGACCCAAGAAATCTTAGGGGCAGGGCTAGAAGTATGCAAGGCCGCCATCGCAAAATGCAGTCAACCTTCCTACCTATTCTTCGCGTCTTGCATCTCAAGAAAATGGATACTCATGGATAAGTTCGAAGATGAGCTAAAAAACATCTCGACGGCCGCGGAAGAAAAAAGCATACCTATCTATGGAGTCTTATCACTGGGAGAGATCTCATCGTCAAATGAAGCACTATTAGATTACCACCACAAAACTATTGTGGTTACTGTAATTGAAAGCTATGGATGACAATAGAATTTCGAATCTAATCATAACACTATCCTCACTCTATGAACTTCTACTAAATGTGGGAAATTCATTTGACGTACAGGAAAGTGCAGAAGCATTTCTCAAAAAATTAATGGCGCAAAAAAATCTCTCCTTTGCCGCCTACTACAATTACGAGAATAAAAACACCTTAGTCAAAGTCCACTCCATTCCCAAAACAAGGGTACAGCAATACGAAATTGACGGTGGATTGCAAGAAATTTTCATTCACGATCAATTTAGCATTTTAGACAAAACGCATCCTTACTTCCAATTCATGACCAACTTAACCGGCATGCCTGCAAAAGAGTATGTGGTTTATTACACAGGTTTAAAAAGTGTGATCCTGCTAGGAAGAAAGAAGAGTTCTTTTATAAGGCAAGATATCATTACTTGGGAAATGGTATTGAATAAATTTGGGCGATTTATGGAAAGCCTGCAAAGTCATCACCGAATCAAAGATGAAATCAGAATCAAAGAAGAGCAAGCAAAAATCATCGAGCAAAACAACGAGAAACTTAAAAAGCAAAACGACGACTTACTTAATTACATTCGATCAAACGATGAACTTGAACAATTTGCCTACAGAGCCTCCCACGATCTAAATGCACCTCTAATCACGATCATCGAATTTTCAAAGATGCTGGCAGCTCAAACCGAAGGAGCCCTTTCAGAAAAGCAGAGTTTGCTTCTGAAGTACATCTTAGAAAGCGGTCTACAAATGAGAAGTTTAGTGAACGGAATTCTCGACTACTCCAAGATAACTGGAACCACTTTAAACTTAAAGAACATCAATCTCTATGAATCCATTGAAACCATAAGAAACCTATTGTATCACAGCCTGAATGAAACGAAAGGGGAAATTATAGTAAAAAGCAGTACCGAATTTATAGTAGCCGATGATACAAAAATCACACAATTGTTCCTTAATTTAATTTCGAATGCCTTAAAATTCAGAAAAGAAGACGTCAATCCGCAAATATTGATCAAGGGAGAGAGAAACGACAAAGAATACAAATTCTCCATTGGAGACAATGGCATTGGAATACCCATTAAAAATCAGGAAAAGATATTTGAGCTATTCAGCAAAGTTCAAAGAAAAGGAAAAATAGAGGGTCATGGAATCGGCCTAAACACTTGCCGACAAATCATTGAACAGCACAAGGGCAAAATTTGGCTAGAATCAAAACCTAGTGAAGGCACAACATTTCACTTCACCATTTCACGAATGAAGCTACCCGCTTCAACAAAAGCTTAAAAAAGCTTACCCGTCGAATTCAATCTTCTCTATTTAGCCAAACCCCAATTCAGGAGAATTCATTCTTGAAGTATCGGATCCCGATCATTCGGGCAGTTTCCAATTGCACGACATTACCGGGCAATTATTGGACACTGGCAAATTAAATGGATTGAAGAATCACTTCAAGATCGATAAGGGTTCTGGCATTTACTTCCTCTCATTAGAAACCCAGCAAGGAGTATTTGTGGAGAGAATAGTCGTGCAATAACACACAGCTGTACTATCAAGAACG